>Ga0308390_1001691_pt1 | contig 14058 bp, 17 predicted proteins | sample Hotspr2Sample149_FD_202358 | JGI IMG/M metagenome (GOLD analysis project Ga0308390, IMG submission 202358) | Hot spring phototrophic mat microbial communities from Mushroom Spring, Yellowstone National Park, Wyoming, United States - 20040719_149 ...
AGAAAGATGATGCGTGTTAGCTGTGTATCCTAAGTATACCTACAGACCTTTTGAGTTGTAAATCCTATTCCCGTCGCAACTCAGGGCAGGAGGTCAGAAGGAAACGTTGGCCTGGGGGAGGCAGAATTATAAACGGGTAGATTCGCTACCGGATCAACCGTAACGGGCAGGTACGGATTCCCGCCAGACTAGAAAGATTCGCGCTCGGACCAACCGGTTCGGCCAGGTACGGGTCCCCCCACATCCACGTATGGATCACCTGAGTAAACTTAAAGCGTCGCTAGAAGGGGTGGGCTTCCGGCGACGCCATCTATGTAAAGCCCGGTTTCCCGAGCTGCTCGGCAGGGGATCTGCCGTAATTCTTTTTTACTACTTTACTACGTTATTCCTCTTTTACGATTTCGATCTTTATCGTTTGGGTATCCGCAGGGGTTTCTTTGGGAGGAATCTCTACCTTCAGGATCCCATGACGGAACACGGCTTTTACGTTTTCCCGATCGAACTTGTCCTCCGGCACAAAGTACTTCTGCTCCACGATGTCTTTTAGTTTCAATCGGTGTTTGAAGTACCGGATATTTTCTTCCGGTAGGAACTCGCTGGCTACCTTCGCGGAAAGAACCATGTAGTCTCCCTTAAAGGCGAGTTGAATCTGGTCTTCCTTGAAGCCAGCTAGGGCAAACTCGAACACTAGCGTTTTATCGGCCTTCATGAAGACGTTGGTGGGAGGGTAGGGATACGTGGGATAGTAGTCGGTATTCTCGTCCCATTTGGATTTCAGCCGTTCTCCGATTTCATTCAGATCGAACCTGTCATGGAACGCGGAACCCACCTTTTCGGCGGTTTCGAAGATCTCGTCCATGATACGTCCGAGATCCACTACGATTTTTTCCTGCATACGACACCTCTTTAAAAGCGTGACATTGGGGACCGATACAAGCTCCCCGCTTCATCTACGATGAAGGCGGTCCTTCAGGCACCGCATCTAATAATATTGCAAGAATCATACCATGATGCGTAATTAAGGATCAATTAACTTATTACAAGAGAATGAATTGTCTGGACCCTGGGTGGTATGTGGGGATTCCCCTGGGGGCGAAGATTCTATTGTATCTATTTGACACGATTTTAGTATCCTATCCGATATTCTGTATCAAAATGAGCCACTTGGTTGGGTGAGGTGGATGGACATCAGAGTGGGGCGGATTGAAAGCAGGGTGGGGCGGATGGACAGTAGAGTGGAGCGGATGACCATCAGGGTGGCGGCAGGCGTGACATAAGGGTGGCCCAGCAGGCGGAACACCAGGATGGGGCGGCGAGATCAGGAAGCATGATAAGGATGTGGTTGCGTAAGCCCATCTATACTGGTATCCTCCCCTTATCATGCGGATCCTGTACATAGGGGAAATCGTGGGGAAGGCCGGAGTGTTCTGCGTGAAGACCCTTCTGCCCCCTTTGCGAAAGGAACGGCAGATCGATTTCGTGGTGGCCAACGGCGACAACGTTACGGGCGGATACGGCCTGGGAAAGAATCATTCCATCTATCTGAAAAAACTCGGAATCGATGTCCTTACCGGGGGAGAATGTATATATTATAAAAAAGATATGGTCGAGCATATAGGGAATGTTCCCTATATTCTGCGGCCTGCAAACTATCCTCCGGGAAATCCGGGGAGGGGGTATGGCATCTATTCGGTGGGGGGAGGCAAGCTCGCAGTGGTGAACCTGCTGGGCCAGTCAGGCTTTAACCGGGTGCACCTCAGTAACCCCTACACCCTGTTGTCCCAATTGGTGGGAAGGATACGGGAAACCACCCCCTGTATCCTGGTAGACTTTCACGCCACCACTACCGCCGAGAAGTATTCCCTCTTTTTCCATGCCGATGGAATGGTGTCCGCTGTGGTAGGATCCCACATGAAGGTTCTCACCGCCGATGCTCGGCTTCTTCCCAAGGGGACGGCGGTGATCTGCGGGGCAGGGAGAACGGGAAGCCTCAACAGTGTGGGCGGGTTGGATCCGGAGATAGAGATCCGTAAGTTCCTGACCCAGATCCCCGAGCGATCGAAGGATACCTGGGATACGTTGGAATTGCAGGGTGTGGTGATCGAGATCGAAGAAACGGGGAAGGCTCGCTCCATCGAGGCGATCCGTATCCCCTGCAGGGAGGTTCCTAATGAGAGAAATCGGGACAGTGACGAGGATTGAGGGCGATCAAGTACTGGTAGAATGCAAACCCAGTGCAGCCTGTCATTCCTGTAAAGGTGAGTTGTGCGCGGTGAAGAACCGCAGTATCCCCGTGAAGAACATTCACCAGTTGCCCGTCCAAGTGGGCGATCATGTGGTGATTTCCGTTCCCTCCACAGAAGCGCTTTCCGCGGGGTTTAAGGTTTTTGGGATTCCCCTGATCCTTTTCGTAGCTTTCTATCTAGGATCGGGATTCCTATGGCCCCATGCGTCGGAGGGGGCCCAGATTGGGGTGGGGTTGTTGGGCCTGGTGCTGGGATTTCTGGGAATGTTCTTCCTGGGGAGGAAGTCCACTCAATTACCCGTACTGGAAAAGCGGTGGGAAGGTCCTTTTTGGGAAGACTACCTAAAAGACAACCTTGAGGAAGACCCCTTTGGGGAAGCGCCGAAGAACTGAAGTATCCCTGTAGCCGGCGTGTCTCTTTACCCCGCGTGTTCTCGTACCAGCCGGTTGATGGTATCTGCCATTTTGGACAGGGAAACCTGGTACTGAATGAATCCGTTCTCGAAGGCTACCCGAGGCATTCCGTACACGATACAGCTTTCCTCATCCTGACCGATGGTGATGCCCCCTTCCCGATAGATGGCTCCAATTTGGGTGGCCCCATCCTTTCCCATTCCCGTCATGATCACAGCCAGAGCCCGGTTTCCGTAGTGACGGGCTACCGATTCGAACAGTACATCCGCCGAGGGTCTATGCCCGTTCACCGGCGGGGTATCCAATAGGTGGACGACGGCCGCCAGGGGCCTCTTTTCTACTACGATGTGCCGGTTTCCCGGAGCAATGAGGATTCTTCCCGGTCGCAGGATATCCCCTTCGGAGGCTTCCTTCACTTCCAACGAGCAGATTCGGTCCAGACTTTTAGCGAACTCTTCGGTAAAACCGGGAGGCATGTGCTGTACCACCACGATGGGAACAGGAAAGTTTTCGTCAAGCTTGGGAAAGACTTCCCGCAATGCATTGGGGCCGCCGGTAGAAACCCCAATGGCTACGATTTCGATGGGGCCAGGAGCTTTCCGGGGAATAGGAGGTTTCAATACCCCTTCCGCGGGGGGGGGAACGGGAACTGTAACAGGGGCAAGGGAAGACCGTGCCGGCCCTGCGCTCAAGTCTTGGGAAGTCGCCCTAGTCACACCAGGTACGACGGTAGTTTGGGTATCTTTGCTTCGATTTTTTTTATACTTTCCCCCATAGGCGCGGATCATTTCTACCAGCACCTTCGCCACACTCTGTAGCTCTGACCCATCCCCCCCTGTAGGTTTCATGATGAAGTCGGAGGCACCGAGGGAAAGGGCTTCCATCGTGATGTGAGCCCCCTCCTCGGCATGGGAGGAGAGGATGATCACGGGGATCTGAATGTTCCGTTTCTGCCGTTCCCTTAAGAATTCGATCCCGTTCATTTCAGGCATTTCCAGGTCCAGGACAATCACATCCGGATCGAGTTTATCCAATTTCGCCAGGGCGAAGGCGCCGTTCATCGCTTTCCCCGCCACCTGGAGATCCGGTTCATTTTCCACGATCCGTCCGATCAGGTTGCGCATGAGGGCAGAATCATCCACAATGAGAACAGAAATTTTTTCCTCCGACACTTTTTGCTCCTTTCCCCCTATGGATACCGCTATGGTTTATAAATTATGAAATCGACGGAACAAATCAAACGAATTTTCTGTAAATACAGGCCCAATCAGTTTTTATAAACTCGAACTTCGTGTTCATGCCGAAGAGGGATTCCGAATGCCCGATGAATAGGTAGGAGTGGTTACTCATCGCTTCCCAGAAACGCTCTATGGTAGCTTTCTGGGCAGCTTCATCGAAATAGATCAGCACGTTTCGGCAGAACACTACATCCAGGTTTCGCAGTCCGCTGTCGTGTTTGAGATTGTGGTAGTCGAACCGGATGAGCTGTTTCAGTTCTTCTTTTACCTGGTACCCGTTCCCCTTTCGTTCCATGTATTTTTTCAGATACTTTTCCGGGATGTCCTGAACACGGTTTTCTGGATAGAAACCCTCTTTTCCCACCATGAGGCTTTTGAGGCTGATATCGGAAGCCACGATCTTGATTCGGAAATCGGGAGGCAGGATGTCCTTCAGCACCATCGCGATGGTGTAGGGCTCTTCGCCGGTAGAACAACCGGCGCTCCAGACGCGGATTTCTTTGTCCCCCCCGGGGCTCTTGTACTTGATGAGGTCTGGTACAACGTACTGTTCCAGGGTGTCGAAGTGAGCGGTGTTTCGAAAGAACCGGGTGAGGTTGGTGGTAACTGCATCGAGAAGGAGTTTCAGTTCTTCCGGGTCCTTTTTCAGCTGTTCGTAGTAGGCAGAGGCGGTGGTTTGATTCACCGTTTTCAAGCGTTCCCGAATTCTGCTTTCCAGTATCGTACGATTGGTGCTGGAGAAGTGAATTCCACTCGCTTCGTAGATGAGGGTACGAAACTTTTCGAACTCTAAATCACTCAGGGTTTCCGACATGCACTAGGTAGAATAGGATTCCGAACCATGCCTGTCAAGATTGGCTTTTTCAATTGACATTTACTCGATCGGTGCGAATAATACCAGTACATGAAGAAATACATTTTCGTAACCGGAGGTGTGTGCTCGAGCCTGGGAAAGGGTATTGCTGCCGCATCCATCGGGTGCTTGCTGGAGCATCGGGGAATGCGGGTCCGGATGATCAAGATCGACCCCTACATCAACGTGGATGCGGGAACCATGAGCCCTTACCAGCATGGAGAGGTGTACGTTACCGACGATGGAGCGGAAACGGATCTGGATCTAGGAAACTACGCGCGGTTCACCAGTTCGCCCCTTTCGAGGGCAAACTCGATTACCACGGGACAGATCTATCAGGAAGTGATTCAGAAGGAGCGGGAAGGAAGATACCTGGGAAGAACCGTGCAGGTGATCCCCCATATCACGGATCGGATCAAGCAACGGATCTGGGCCGTGGGGGAGGAACCGGACGTGGATGTGACCATCGTGGAGATCGGGGGAACCGTGGGAGATATCGAATCGATTCCCTTTTTGGAAGCCTGCCGCCAGATGATCCACGAGTATGGGAAAAAGAACGTTCTGGCTGTCCACCTTACCTTGATACCTGAGGTATTCGGAAACGAATTGAAAACGAAGCCTACCCAACATTCGGTGAAAGAACTGCGGGAAATCGGGATCCAGCCCGACATCCTTCTCTGCCGGGCGCCCCGGCCGTTGAGCGAGGATCTCCGAAGAAAGATCGCCCTGTTCACCAATGTAGAGTACGAGGCAGTGATCTCTGCCCATGATATCAAAACCACCATCTACGAGATCCCCTTGATCTATCAGCAGCAGAATCTCGACATCATTGCCCTGCAGAAGCTGGAACTCCCTATCCGAGATCTCGATATGGAGGAGTGGAAGCGGATCGTGCAAGCTTTTGTCACCTCTACCGATATCGTTCGAATCGGGGTGGTGGGCAAGTACATCGATCTTCACGATTCATACAAGTCTGTGGACGAGGCCCTCTACCATGGGGGATTCGCCAACGGTGTGAAGGTCCAGTTGACGAAGATCGACTCGGAAAAGCTGGAAAAGGTTCGGAATCTGGACGAAGTGTTCGAGGGACTCCATGGGATCCTGGTACCGGGAGGATTTGGACAGAGGGGAATTCTCGGCATGATCCGGGCAGCCCGGTGGGCACGGGAGCGCAAGGTACCGTACTTCGGAATCTGTTTGGGACTGCAGATCATGGTGATCGAGTACGCCCGTTCGGTGCTGAAACTGGAGGATGCGGATTCTACGGAGTTTTCTCCCTCCTGCAAGAACCCGGTGGTGGTGCTTCTGGAAGAACAGCTGGACGTGAAGAACTACGGGGGTACCATGCGCCTAGGCCGCTGGGACACCCAGTTGAAGCCGGATTCCAAACTGGTCGAAATTTATGGTACCGATCTGATTCATGAACGTCACCGGCACCGGTATGAGGTTTCCAACCGGTACCGACAGCGGTTGGAGGAGGCTGGCCTACGCGTGGTAGGGACAACCCTCGATGGAACCCTGGTGGAGATCATGCAGTGGGATAAGCATCCCTGGGGGATAGGCGTGCAGTTCCATCCCGAGTTTCAGTCAAAACCCATCCAGGCGCATCCCTTATTCAAAAGTTTTGTCAAGGCTTGCCAGGAATACCGGGATACGAAATCCACTGACCGGAGGCTAGAGCAAGAGCCGTGAAAAAAGGGGTAATCGTACTATCCCTCATCTTCTTCTTACTATCCTGTAGCTTCGATTACAGGGAAGCTCAGGTGCCAGAGGACCTGGAGGATACGATACCCAACATCGTCCTCAAAGGGTTCCGGCAGACGGTGGTCTCCAAGGGGAAAGTGGTGTTACGCGTCCAGGTGGACAAAGCGGAGGGGTTCGAACGGAAGAAACGAACGATCTTTCAGCAGGTGAGATTTTCCGAGTTCGACGAAGAGGGCAAACTTCTTACCGAAGGAAGGGCGGATACCGTGGTGTATGAGTCGGACACGAAGAATGCCACGGTGTCGGGAAAGGTGTTCATCCATTCCTTGCGGGAGGAGGGAAAGATTCGAGCGGAAACCCTCTCCTGGAATGACAAGGAGCGCCTTCTTACGGGCCCGGAGAAAGACCGTGTGCGGTTGGAGGACGAAAAGGGGTCCTGGATCGAGGGGACGGGCTTTACGGCCGACCTGAAGCGACTGTTGGTTACCTTTAGCGGGCCGGTGCGAGGTGAGTATGTGGTGGAGAAAAAGTGAGCTTCTTTCGCTCTGCCTCCTTGTTCTCCTCATTTCCGGCATTCCTCCTTCGATCCATGCCGATGTCTTCAAGTTTTCCGGTGATCAGGTGCATACCACCCTTGCCAAAGGGAAAGAGAGGACCATCCTGCGGGGGAACGCGGTGATCCAATCCGACAATACCCGGATCACGGCAAAGGAAATCGAAATCTACGGGAAAGATTTCCAGTTTGCCCGCTGCTCCGGGGATGTCACCGCCTGGGAATTGGAAAAAAAGATCCTCATAACCTGCGACACCCTCACCTACGATCGGGTGGAGAAGGTTATCGTAGCCTCGGGGAATGCCTACATGGAAGACCGCAAGAACGAGATGATCGTGCGGGGGGAGCGGCTGGAAAATCGGGACAAGGAGGATCTCACCATCATCCAAATCGGCGTGCGAATTCTGAAGAAGGATCTTTCCGCCCGGGCCGAGTATGTCCGATACAAACGGGATACCGATATCCTGGAACTTTCGGGGCTGCCCCAGGTGTTCTGGAAAAAGGACCAGTACCGGGCAGCCCGGATCATCATGAACTTGAAAACCGATGAAATCACCCTGGCGGGTGATGTGGAAGGCTCCATCGTGTCCAAGCCGGAGAAAAAGACCGATGGAGACTAGGGAAAAGGCTGTCCTGCGGGTAGAAGGCCTCCGGAAAAGCTTCGGCAGAAAAGAGGTGGTTCGGAACGTTACCTTTACGATGGAGAGCGGAGAGATCGTCGGTTTCCTAGGGTTGAATGGAGCGGGAAAGACCACCACCTTCTACATGATCGTGGGGTTCATCCGGCCCAGTGGGGGCGACATCTATTTGAACGATCGATGCCTTACCCAGGAGCCGATGTACAAGCGGGCTTTGGCAGGAATCACCTACCTTCCTCAGGAAACTTCGGTGTTTACGAAATTGTCGGTAGAGGACAATATTCTAGCCATTCTGGAAACCCGATCGGATCTGAGCAAAACCGAAAAAAGGCAACTGCTGGAACAGCTTTTGACCGAGTTCGGCCTCGTGGAAAAGCGGAAGCAGAAGGCCATTACCCTTTCGGGAGGGGAGCGTCGAAGAACCGAGATCGCCCGTGCCCTGGCCATTCGCCCGAAGTTCCTTCTCCTGGACGAGCCCTTTGCGGGGATCGATCTGAAAACGGTGGCGGAGCTGAAGCGCATCATCCTTTCCCTTGCGGCCAGCGGGGTAGGGATCCTTATCACAGACCATAACATTTACGACACTTTCGACATCACACGCCGCGCCTTCATCATGGATAAGGGAGAAATCGCCTTTCACGGCACCCCCAGGGAACTGAGCGACAACGAGGATGTGCGCCGGATCTTCCTGGGGGAAGATTTCCGTATGCACCGATAAGAGTTCCAGGGTAAATGTGCCGCCGAGTTCGAAGCAAAAACATCCGCCCTTCCGTCTAGCAAGACAGGAGGTGTACGGATGGAAGTGCACAGTTACGGTAACCGGAGCCTTCCCGGGTGGTGGGGAAACGAAGCGCTAGGCTGCCCTAGAGGGACAAGAGGGAATGGAAGGGGATACCGCCAGTATCGGGTTCTTTTCGGCAAGCTCCTTGGGAGATTCCTTCTATCCTTTTGCCTGGGTCTGACAGTGTGTTCCGGGTGTGCTCGGCCCCCTCACATCGAGCCGATCCTTCTCGATCCGGCTACCCTGACTCCGCCTCAACTGGTGGGTATCCAGGCAGGGAAGGGGAATACGGTGGAACTCCGCTTCGATAAGTCCGCATGGATCGAGCCGCGTTCCATAAAAATACAGCCTTCCCTTACTGTTCGGGAGATCAAAGACGGGGAAACGGTATGTACCCTCACCCTGGACGGGCAGGGAGTGCCGGGGAAAAAGTATACCCTGGAGGCGCAGGCGCGGGACGAACGGGGAAATACCTCGGAGTTCCTCTATGGGTTCTACGGGTTCAACGACCGGATTCCGTCTCTATTGATCAACGAGTTCATCACCACTGCCGCCACCACCGTGCTGACCCAGGTAGAGATCGCGATTCTCTCCGATGGAAACATGGGCGGGGTTACCTTCTACGAAGGAACGAAGACCGTGCCAGACAAGACCTTCATCTTTCCTTCCTTCGAGGTGAAGAGGGGAGAGTTCATCCTCCTTCACTTCAAGCCGGAAGGGACGCCCGGTGAAATCGACGAAACTACGGATAAGACAATAGCCACGGGAAAAGGTGCTTCCCCCACGGCGTACGATTTCTGGGCGAAAGGTACGGGGAACCTTTCGGAGGATAACGACGTGCTGAGCCTCTATTCGAACCCTGAAGGTAGAATCCTGGATGCGGTACTGTACTCGTCCAAAGTGTACGAGGCAGGGATGAAGTATAACGGGTTTGGAACCAGCGCCATGCTGGAGAAGGTACTTGCCCTGAAGGAGGAAGGCGCTTGGGTGTTCGCGGGTCCTGATCCCTACCCTTCTGATGCGGTGAACCCCAAGGGAGCCACCTCTCGCAGGTCTATCTGTCGGGACAGTCGATTCACCGATACCAACAGCAAAACCGATTGGCACATCGTACCTTCAGGCTCCGCTACCTTCGGGGCGGTGAACTCCGATGCAGTGTACAGTCCGTGAGGAGGGAATGGTGTATAACTGGCAAAATTTCATCTTTTATGGTATACACATATTTCATGTATCAATTTAAAATTAACTAAAGGAGAGACAAGTATGCGTTTCAAAGTCGTGCTCGAAGCAAGCGACGAAGGGGGATATACGGTTTATGTCCCGTCTTTGCCTGGTTGTGTTAGTGAAGGAGAGACATTAGAGGAAGCATTGAAAAATATACAAGAAGCGATAGAACTGTATCTAGAGCCGGTGGAAGATGATTTAGTAATGGATGAGGCTGCTCAGGTGCGGGAAATTGAACTGTGAAAGTACCCAGTTTAACGTATCTGCAAATTATTCGTGCCTTGCAAAGAAATGGATGGACAGTAGTTCGCCGGAGCGGCAGTCATATTCGTCTACAAAAACGAGATTTAAAATATTTGTGAGAGCTAAAAAACAAAAGCTCGGCCCATATTCCCTTACCTGGGCCGCCTTTGCCTACAATAATAGTGATTATGCTTTTAGATTGATTGTATCGGCTCATCCGGGCCGTCAGGTAATATAGGGTTTCAGGAGGTTTTCCAGGGTTGTCCGGGGAGCCAAGCCTATGTGTTGAGCCACCGTCTGTCCCTTGTGAAAGAGAATCAACGTGGGGATGCTGACGATTCCATATTGGGAAGCCAGATCGGGTTCTTCATCTACATTCAATTTAGCGATCTTGAGCTTGCCGTTGTAAATTTTGGAAAACTCTTCCAGCATGGGGGCCAGCATCCGGCAAGGCATGCACCATTCAGCCCAAAAATCCACCAGGACAGGTAGATCGGATTTCAACACTTCTGCTTCGAAGTTTTGCGATGTCAGCGTTACTTCATTTGCCATGGCGGAAGTATGACACGATCCTACCAAGGAGTCAAGGAAGGGAAAGGCGGTACTGACATTCTTGTCGCGGTCTTTTCTGCCCCTGGTTATACGGGCTCTGTGCCTTCGGTGAGGATTAACAAATAGCGGGAGTAGGCAAACAAGCGCTGGGCGGTTTCAATGGTGTTTTGTGCTGTATGCACGACCCCTTCAAGGAAAAATCGAGCCATGTTTCCCAGTCACCTTCGATTCGAACCGAATTCAAACTTTAGATGGGCCAAGGCAGCTCGCACAACAGTTTGATAAAACGCAGCAGATCGGAAAGGGAGGATGGTGTCCCCTCGATTAAAGCAAGGTGAATGGTTTAGGATTAGATCGTGCGAGGGATATTTTTTCTAGTTCCAGCGGCTATCATTGCTGCAGCGGCTCTCATTCTCTTTTTCTGTGGGGAACAGGGAAGGGGGGTAGATAATGATTCAGGGGGTATCCATCTCCGGACTTCCCAGCGGGTCGAGTACTATTTGAACATGGAAGCGAACGATCAGACGGAGGTGGCGGTGCGGGAAACCTTCGAACGATGGGGCGAGGCTACCCATTTCGATTTCGTCTATAAGGGCAGACACCGGGCAGGACTGCATCGGGATGGGAAAAATACCGTTTCCTTTCTGTTGAGGTGGCCCGAGGAAATTCCTATCGGCAAAATCGCCTACTGTAAGAATTGGTACGATGGGACGGGAAACATTGTCGAATCGGATATCATCTTCAACATGAGCGTCGCGGGGTTTACCACCCGTCGTACCCGTACCCCCGGGTATTACTACATCGAAGGCGTCCTTGCCCACGAAGTAGGGCACATGATCGGGCTGGACCACATCGAAGAGGCGGACTGCCTGATGAAAGCCCTGTCCCCTTCGGAGGAGTCCTACTTTATGGGGCGTATCGACGAAAAAACTCTCCGCCGCTACCGAGAACTGTACAATCGGTAAAACTTGGTTGCTAAAGGCTTTTGGGCAAGGGCACTATGAATATACTGCGTATATCAATTTTGAAGCAAATAGAAGTATCCACAGTCTATTTTCTGCAGACCTAACCATCGAGAAGATTCTACTAGGGTTACGGGTGGAAACCAAGACAAGAATAGAACCTGGAAAAACCCTTATCATTTTTGACGAAATCCAGGAATGCCCCCGGGCTTTGACTGCCCTTAAATACTTTGCCGAGGAAGCTCCTGCATATCATGTAACTGCTGCCGGCTCCTTGCTCGGTGTGGCATTACATGCGGGAACGTCTTTCCCGGTAGGAAAAACCCAGTTTATGGAACTCTTGCCGATGTCCTTTGTCGAATTTCTTGCAGGCATTGGTGAAACGGAACTTGCGGAAATTCTGGTGCGGGAGGATTGGCAACTGGTGGAAGCCTTCCGTATTCGCCTTACTGAATTATTGGAGTTGTATGTATGCGTGGGAGGCATGCCTGAGGCTGTGCTCAATTTCAAGGAAAAGGGAGACCTGAACGAAGTACGAGAAATTCAAAACAGGCTTCTCGCTGCCTATGAGCAGGACTTTTCCAAATATGCCAGGACAGAGACCGTGCCGCGTATTCGTGCGGTATGGCAATCGGTTCCTGCTCAGCTTGCAAGGGAACAGAAAAAATTCGTATACGGGTTGATCCGGGAAGGAGCCCGTGCCCGTGAATATGAAGCCGCTATAGAATGGTTATGCGATGTGGGCTTACTTTCCGCCCATATGGGTGTGCCCGTGAAAGCGATACTGAAGGGTGATGCATTGTTCATCGAGAATAAGGGCGCTCTTACGGAGCAGTATGTATTCCAGGAATTGCGTTTGCAGCATTCCTTCGATATCGCCTACTGGTCCTCCGAGAGGGGCCAGGCGGAGGTAGATTTCCTCTTGCAGGTGGGAACCGCGATCATACCTTTGGAAGTGAAGTCGTCGGAAAACCTACAGTCAAAAAGTCTCAAGGTGTACAGGGAGAAATTTGGGCCGCCCCTGTGCCTGCGTACCTCCCTTTCCGGTTACCGCCGTCAGGAGTGGCTTACCAATGTGCCCCTATACGCTCTGTGCCGACTTTCAGGAGAGTTGAGGGAAGATTGAATCATTTCAGATGTGGTAATAGCCCGGGGATGCCGTTAAGAAAAATCTTCTGAGGGTCCTTCACTCAATCTACGTTCTCCGTACCCTCATCAGCTTCCTGCCCCATCCGATACTTTTTGTCGCAGTTGATACCGTAATGTTGGGCGAGATAAAAACACATCATACACCGCCGCAAAAACCGTGGCGTGCTATACGTGCATTATATATATGAGTTATCAAAATCATTAACTGAAAAAATACTATACAATTTTGTAAAGAACAATTTTGTAAAGAAACCCTTGAAACCTTTGAAAAGAATCATATTAATGATTATATTGAGTGGCGAAGATGAGGATTGTGGTAGTGTTTAGGATTTTATTGGACAATATTATTTACCTACCACAGTTAACATCAATTTAGGAACAGAGTGTATGTTTATATTAGATAAGGTGAAATTTAAAGACTACGATTTATCGAATGCCAAAGAATTTGTTGAGTTCGGGAGCGACTATAAAGAGGATACTCCAAAGGTCTGTAATTCTGATAAGGTAATCTCATATTATAGATGAGTTGAATCTTCAAAATGATCTAACTGAAGAAAACATAAAACGTTTGTTGCTTTGGAAAGATCCTAGGATGCTAACAGAAGAAATACTAGCAGGTCAGAGGAGGTCCATCCATTTAGGTACAGTGCGGCGCCCGTGTTAGGAGAGAACGTCTCCACAAAAATCTTCCATCGCAAGAACAATCTCCATAAGCTTGACTACGTTCTCATCCCCACACTCGAGGAACGACCGGTCATTCAATTCCACCAGGGCATCTTCGGGTAATTCCTCATCCCACTTCTTCCAGACTTTCATCACCGCCAGATTCATGCAGTGGGACCTGAGTTCCTTGCTCATGCGGGCAATGTCTTGTTTTATTTCTTCAAGTTTAAGGCGGTACTTTTCCTGCTCCTGTTTCGCTCGACTGAACCGTATAATTTTTTTATTTTCCGAAGTTGAGTCGCTCTTATCGACATGAGGGGAAACGTATTCGGTGGGCTTTTTAGATAGAGCCTCATTCTTGTTGTAGTAGCTCCAATGAACAGTACTGACAACATTAGAATAAGTCCCACAGTGGTATTGTGCGTATAACCAGGGATCTAGTTCCCCAAGCTCAATGAGATAGTAATCGAGAGAGTCTTTAGTGGCTTTGATCATTTTTACATGTTCTTCCGAGAGAGGACTTACCAGCCATTGCACAGGAAATACATATTTTTTGGGCTTCCCGACCCTTGCAATGGGCTGAAGTTTTTCTGCATTCCATACATCCCCATACGTAAGCTCTATGTATTCATCTTGAGTGTCCACGATGCCTTCAACCCATTTCCATTTCCTTATTCGTTTCTTATTCTTTTTTTCTTGGTGATTGGACATAAGCCCTTACTCCCAGGCGATCTTTCTATGTAGCATAGTATTTTTTTTCGGTTTTTTCCAACATCCGTGCTACCCTGTCGTGGCCATACCTACGCATTCTTTCTGAAGCGTCTTATGATTCATACTGG
>Ga0308390_1001694_pt1 | contig 14046 bp, 11 predicted proteins | sample Hotspr2Sample149_FD_202358 | JGI IMG/M metagenome (GOLD analysis project Ga0308390, IMG submission 202358) | Hot spring phototrophic mat microbial communities from Mushroom Spring, Yellowstone National Park, Wyoming, United States - 20040719_149 ...
GAAAAATTAAAAAAAGTTTTATTGCCCACAAAAGAATTATTAAAAATTTATAAAACAATAAATGACAAAAAATTGGAGAATATTCTTGATATAATAGGTTTAAGCTATTACAATTCTAATGGCAATTTAAAAATTTTAAAAAGAAATTTAATCCGTATTTTAATTAAAAGAGAACTTCTGCCATTTAATAGCGTTGAGTTTTATGAAAAGAGTAATATAATAAATCTTGGAGATTATTTGATAGCTTTAAACACTAAAGTTTCTGCTTTAAACAAAAATTTAATACAACTAACACCAGCAAATTCATTTTTGAAAGTAAATTTAATACTCAACAAGGCATATAGCCGTGAATAGAATTATAAAATATATAATTTTGATTTTTACAATTATAACAATTCTTATTCTTTTTTATTTATTTTTGAATGAGATAGGGATTTTTAATTTTTATTATGAGAAAAAATTTATAGGAAAAGGTAAAGAACTTGATAATGAATTTAAAAAATTTACAGATGAGATGATAAGAATTACGAGCACGATTTCTGAAGACCCGCTTTTAAAGAGCGCCTTCCTCCAGTATAAATTAGGTGAAAATCTCCTTCCTGCTTCCCAAACTATTGATATGTATATTGAAAATTATGAGATGCTAAAAAATGTTATGCTTTTTAATACTGAAAATAAAATTATTTTATCAGGATTTAGCTCATTTATTCAGACAATTGAATTACAGAACGATTATTTCAATTTAGCAGTTGCAAATAAATTTTATATTACACCAATATATTTTAATAGTGAGTTAAATTTGTATTTAATAGATGTTTTATTAACATTTTTTAATACTGCTGGTGAGCCTGAAGGTTTTGTAAAAACAAGTTTTTCGCTTAATTATTTATTTGAAAAGATGAATAAATTTAAGAACTTAGGTTTTTTAATAATTGATAACAGCCGAAGTAAAATAAATTTTATATTCCCACTTGATTTTAAATTTAAAAATGATGAATCAATTTATATTCCTTTCTCAGAAGAATTAGAAAGAATAGAGAATAAATTTATTTTAGGAAGAAAAATAAAAAATTCTTTTCTATCAATTGTTATATTCCCGAAAGATAATTTTTTTGATGCTCCTTTAATTTTAAAAATTTTGTTGATTTTTTCTATTTTTATCAATATATTATGTTATAGTTATTTTATTTTAGATAAAATTTTTCAGAAGAGCAAAGAGAGAAAAGATAGATTAAAACGCAAAATTGATGAGATCGTTAAGGTTGTTCATACGACAGCAAAAGAGAGTATCGCCATAATTGAAAGTAGCCCAAAAGAGGAAGAATTATTTGTTGAAAATAAAGAGGTTGTAGAGAATAAAACCGAAAATGAAGAAAAATATATTAAGAAATCAGAAGATTTTAAACTTATATAAATTACTAATTTTAATTTTTTTTGTTTTATTTACTTCATTTGGTAAGAATAAGGTTCAGTATAAAAGATTTAATTGGGAGATTTTAAAGACTGCACATTTTGATATTTATTATAATAAAGGTGAAAGAGTTTTAGCAGAGCAAACTGCTTTAATATTAGAAGATGCCTGTGCTCAATTAACCGAGAATTTAAGATTTGAACTTAAAAGGCCTATACCTGTTATAGTTTATAATAGTCACAATGATTTTGAACAGTCAAATGTTATCCTTGAATTAATAGAGGAAGGAATTGGCGGTTTTACTGAAATATTTAAATCAAGAATTGTAGTTCCTTTTACAGGTTCCTATGCCGAATACAGGCATGTCCTTCACCATGAGCTTACACACGGATTTCAATATAGTATGATTTTAGGCGATTACTGGGAATCAATTTTTACAAGGCAATTTATGTATATGCCGCCTTTATGGTTTATGGAAGGAATGGCTGAACAGCAATCAGTGGGTTTTGATAGAGAAGTTGATATGGTTTTGAAAGATGCTACGATAAATAATATGTTAATTCCAATTTCAGAGTTTGAGAGCGCTTATTTTTTAAGTGGAGCAGAAGGTTTTATGTTATATAAAGAAGGACAAGGATTTTTGCATTATATAGCTGAAAACTATGGAAAATATAAAATAGGCGAGATAATGCATCTTTTTGTGAATACACGCGATTTTATATATAGTTTTAAAACTGTTATTGGTAAAACTCATTATGAATTAAATAAGGAATGGTTTCAGTATCTGAAAAGAAAATATTGGCCCTTAATAGAAAAGAAAAAAGAACCTTCTGAGATAGCAAAACAATTAACAGACCATTTAAGTGATAATTCATTTTATAATGTTAAACCTGTTTGGGCACCTGATGGAAAAAAAATTGCTATTTTAACTGATAAATATATTTTTCCTTATATAGTTTTAATAGATGCTGAAACAGGTGAAGAACTTGAAATTTTAATTAAAGGCGGTAGAGAAGCAAGTTATGAAGAGATGCATACAAGAGAAAATTCATTATCATTTTCATCTGATGGAAGATACTTGGTTTTTATATCAAAAGCAGGTGAATATGACAAGATAAATATTTATGATTTTAAAAAAAGAAAAGTTATTCAAAGATTAAATCCTAAAATGGATTCTGTTTCCTCGCCTGATATTTCACCTGATAATAAATATATAGTTTTCAGCGGAACACTAAAAGGAAAAAATGATTTATTTATTATTGATTTTAATGGTAAAAATTTAAAAAGATTAACAGATGATTTATTTTTTGATGCTTACCCTTTATTTTCAAATGACGGTAAGTATATAATATTTACTTCTAATAGGGATAAAGGTTATCTTTCGCCTGATAGTGATATATTTATATTAGATATTTCAACAAAAAAGATAACAAAGATTGTTGAATCAAAAGGAGCCAATATCTCACCTGCAATAAGTAAAGATGGCAAATATTTAGCTTTTTCATCTGATAGGGATGGAACTTTTAATATTTATATAAAAAAAGTTGATAATTTTGAGAATCCTGATAAATTAAAAGATTTAAATGAGTATAAAATAACAGATGTTATAGTTGGGGCATTTGAGCCTTATTTTTCACCTGATGGTAAAAAGATTGTTTTTTCAAGTTATTATAAAATGGGACAGGATATTTATGTAATGGATGTTCCTAAAGATTTTTCAGAAGATTCAATTTCAGATAAAAGAATAAAAGAGATAAATAAATTTGAAAAGTTAAGGGAAACTGCATTTAATATAAGGGAAGCCAAGAAAGAGGAATATAAATTTAAATTAACTCCTGACTGGATAATGGGCGGTTTTATGTATAGTTCAGCCTATGGTTTTGGTGGCTTTACAGAAATAGGAGCCTCAGATATTTTAGGTAATCATAGATTTATGCTGGCAACTGATTTTTTATCAGGAAATCAGGATTTTAATTTCCAATTTGTATATTACTATCTTGCACTTAGATTAAACTTTGGGGTTGGTATTTTTCATTTTAAAGATTATTACTATTATTATGAATATTCTGATAAAGGTTATATTTTTGAGCCATTTTATTTAAGAAGGTATGGAGTTGATATTATTGCAAGTTATCCATTTAATAAATTTTTTAGAACTGATTTTGAGATATTAGAGATGAGATATATTAGAAAGAGTGAAGAAGAGGAGATTATAAAAAATGTTGACGCCAATATAAATTTAACGAGTTTATCATTTGTATATGATACAGTCCTATGGGGTCAGACAGGTCCTATATGGGGAACGAGGGGACGATTAATTTACCAGCGTTCATGGGCTTTAACAGGTAAAGATTTTATTTTTGATTTAGTTTTTTTTGATTTTAGAAAATATTTTTTAATAAGTAAAAAATGGACATTTGCAATGAGATTTCAATTTGGAAGTGTGTGGGGTAGAGATAGAAATGAAAATAAATTTTATATTGGTGGCTTTGATACTGTCAGAGGTCATAAATACGATGCATATTCTGGCACAAAAATGTTTTTGTTTAATTTGGAATTTAGATATCCTTTTGTTCAAGTTATTCAGGTAAGTTTTCCATTTAGCTTTAATATTTATAATCTTAATGCTTTATTCTTTTGGGATTTTGGTAGTGCGTGGAATGAAACTGAAAAATGGCGGATTGGAAAAAAGAATGGTGTATATAAATTTGAAGATTTAAAAAGTGGTTTAGGCTGGGGACTTAGATTGAGAGTTTTGGTTTTTATGTTTAGACTTGATTTGGCAACTCCTTGGGATGGTTCAAGAATTTTACCACTTGGAAAATGGCAGGGACTTTTTTCTATTGGATATGATTTCTAATTTTTTAAAAAAGGCTTTTGTTAGAGTGCCGTCAAAATCAAAGAATAAGTTTTTTTAAAAATTTTTTCGTGAATAAATACTTTTGCTACTCTATTAATCCCATTTTTAATTCTACATAAATTTTAAACGAGATTAATTGACCAGTCCAATTGTTAAATTTAAATTTTTCATTCACTTTTGGCGAATATTTTGAAAAATATATGGCTATGAGATTGCTCACAAAGAGAAAATTAAATAAAAATTTCAAAATAACTTAAAGGTCGGGTGAAAATATTGCCCGACCTTCTTAAAAGAAAAAAGTTATTTGGATTGAACATTATTTTTTTCTTTTTTCCCATTGTTTGATAGCAATTGTAAATTATTTGAAACTATTTCTACCATTGAAATTTTGTCACCGGTTGGGGTATCAAAACTGTATTGTCTTAATCTTCCGTTTACAGCAATTTGTTTTCCTTTTTTCAAATATTGTTGTAAATTTTCTGCTGTTTTGCCCCATATCCGAACTTTAAAAAAATTTGTCTCTTCAGTTTGTTCTTCTTCTTTTAAAAATGATTGATGATTAGCCAGAGTCAAACTTATATAAGGCACACCATTAGTTGAATGTTTTAACTCCGGCTCATTTGCTATTCTTCCTATAATTGTTACTACATTTAATTCACTCATTTTGTTTTACCTCCTTTTTTTAAGATTTATATATTATATACAAAAAAATTTAAAAATTTTTTAAAAAATTTTTAAATTTTTGCTTTTGCAGTGACTTTGTTAGGGACTGACTTTGTTAGGGACGGAGGGATACTTTATAAACTTCGGAGAACTTTTTTAAGAACTTAAAACTACAAAATTTTTATAAAAATTTTTTGAAAAATTTGTTTATTGTTGAAAATTTTTTTAAAAAATATATTATTCAACTTTATGAAAAAAATTAAAAAAGAGAAGAGTGTAGGTATTGTTAAGACAGAGTATTACACATTTGCATATCCGCCGAATGAGTTAATTTTAGAGAGTGGAGAGAAATTAGGACCGATTACGCTTGCCTATGAGACTTATGGGAGATTAAATAAAGATAAGAGCAATGCTATATTGATATTACATGCTTTATCAGGCGACGCCCACGCAGCAGGTTACCACTCCTTAAATGATAGAAAACCCGGTTGGTGGGATATTATGATAGGTCCACAAAAAGCCTTTGATACTAATAAGTATTTTATAATCTGTTCTAATGTTATAGGAGGCTGTAAAGGTTCAACAGGACCTAATTCCATAAACCCTAAAACAGGTAAACCTTACGGATTGTCCTTCCCTGTTATCACAATTAAAGATATGGTAAATGCTCAAAAACATCTTATAGATTATCTTGGCATAAAAAGACTTCTTTCACTTGCAGGCGGCTCAATGGGTGGTATGCAGGTTTTACAATGGACTGTCTCTTACCCTGATATGTGTTATTCCGCTATACCAATTGCAACCGCTCCTTATCTGTCCGCTCAGGCTATCGCCTTTAACGAAGTCGGAAGACAAGCAATCCTTGCTGACCCAAATTGGAAAAATGGTAATTATTATAATACAAATAAAATTCCTTCTAAAGGACTCGCAATCGCAAGAATGATTGGTCATATAACTTATTTAAGCGAAGAATCAATGCATAAAAAATTCGGAAGAAGATTACAGGATAAAGATAAATATAGTTATAAATTCCTAACAGAATTCCAAGTTGAAAGTTATTTGCATCATCAAGGCGATAGTTTCGTTAAAAGATTTGACGCAAATTCTTATCTATATATTACAAAAGCAATGGATTATTTTGATATCTCAGCAGGTTATAAATCATTAGTTGACGCCTTTAAAAATGTTAAAGCGAAATTTTTAGTAATATCTTTCTCTTCTGATTGGCTTTTCCCTCCTTCGCAATCAAAAGAAATTGCCAACGCTTTAAGAAAAAATTTAAAAGATGTCTCATATGTTGAAATAAAATCTTCTTATGGACACGATGCATTCTTGCTTGAAAGTAAACAATTAACTATTTTAATTAAAAAATTTTTAAATAGAATTTCTAAAGAGGTTATGGGAAAAAATGCTTAAATATATTCGTTATGATTTAAAATTAATTGGAGATTTAATTGAACCAAATTCTAAAGTTTTGGACTTGGGTTGCGGTGATGGAACTTTATTAGAATACTTAAAAAAAATTAAAAATGTTATTCCTTACGGAGTTGAAATTGAAATAAAAAATATTGAAAAATGTATTACTAAAGGTGTTCCAGTCTTCCAAAGCGATATTGATGAGGGTTTAACAGATTTCCAGGATAATTCTTTTGATTATGTAATTTTAAGTCAAACTTTGCAGGTTACTAAAAAGCCTTATAAAGTCCTATCCGAAATGTTAAGAGTCGGTAAAAAATGTATAATCAGCTTCCCTAATTTCGGTTACGCTCCAATAAGATTTTACCTTTTATTAAAAGGAAAAATGCCTAAATTAAAATTTTTACCATACGAGTGGTATGATACCCCAAATATTCATCATTTAACTATAAAAGATTTTTATAAATTTTGTAATGACCATAATATAAAGATTATAAAAAAAATATTTTTAAGTTACTTTAAAGATAAACACATAAAAATAAAATTATTCCCTAACTTCCTTGCCCAATACGGGCTTTTTGTGATTTCAAAACACGCAACTTTATAATTTCTAAAATCTTTTGGCTCTCCTCAACTTTTAATATTGTGCAAAAAATTATATAAAAAATCCCTGATAATATTAAAACAAAAAGATTTCTAAAAATTTTGTTGTAATTACTTAAAATAAAAATTAAATATTTCGCAATTAATAGCATTCCTAACGAAGCAATTGTATGTTTCAAAATTGAAATTAAAATTCTCTCTTTCTTTATTAAACCAAATAAATTAATAAAATTTATATTTAATATCAAAAAATTTGTAATTGTTCCAATGCTTAATCCTAATGCAATTCCTTTTATTCCTAAAAATTTGTATGTAGTTAAATTAACAATTATATTTGCTAAAACTCCGGATATACTTGCAATAACAGCTTTATATGATTTTTCAGCTGCATAAAAAATTGGAGCTAAAATTTTTATTCCAGAATAAAAAAATATAGCAGGCGCATAATATTTTAATGCATAAAAAGTATTTAAAGTATCAGATGATTTAAACCTACCATACTCAAAAATTATAGATACAATAGTATCACCTAAAAAAAAGAAATAAAAAATTATAGGAATAGTTAAAAAAGAAGTTAGTTTTAATGAATCAGCAACATTTTTCTTAAGTTCAACTAAATTTTTTTCTGAAATATTTCTTGCAATATATGCTGTATTAACAGTTGCAACTGATACACCAAATAATCCTATTGGCAATTGAATTAATCTAAAAGCATAATTTAAATGAGCAATTGTTCCTTCAGGAAGCAGCGAGGCAATCATTGTATTTATTATAACATTTATCTGAACAGCAGCAAGTCCAATTGTAGCAGGCAATATAAGTTTTAAAATTTTTTTAATCCCTTCTTCTTTAATATTGATAAAAATTTTATATCTAAAACCTATTTTATAAGCAGGAGGAATTTGAATAGCAAATTGTGCAATACCAGCCAGAAGTGCAAAAATAGCCCACAAAAGTGATGATACCCAATCGGATGGCTTTAATAATATTATAATAATCCCACCAAAAATTATCACAAAATTAAACAAAGCAGGAGCAAGCGCAGGTATAAAAAAAATGTTATAAACATTTAACATTCCCATAAAAATTGAAGCGAGCGAAATAAATAGTAAAAATGGAAATAAAATTTTTGTCATTATTAAAGTTAATTCATATTTCTCTTTTAAATTGTAAAATCCAGGCGCAATAATTCTTACAATTTCTGATGAAAATATAAAACCTAAAAATATTAAAAAAATTATCACTATACTTAAAAGATTTATTACATTATTGGAAAGTTCAAAAGATTTTCTCTTTCCTTTTTTAATGAGATAATCCGTAAATGTTGGTATAAAAGCAGATGAAAAAACTCCTTCCGCAAATAAGTCTCTTAATAAATTTGGTATTCTAAATGCTACAAGATAAGCATCAGCATATAAACTCGCCCCTAAAACAAATGCAAATATCTGTTCCCTTATCAAACCTAAAATTCTTGATATAAATGTAGCAAAACTTATTAAAAAGACAGATTTTGTTTTGCTTTTTTTCATATATGAATTTTATTTATTTTTTGTAAAAAATTTATAAATCTCTTCTGAACTTTCACAATTGATTAAAAATTCACGCGACTGCTCTGAACTTAATAATTTAGCAATATTTGAAAGTAATTGTAAATATTGTCCTGAATAATTGTAAGGAAATACTATCATAATAAAAATTTTTGATGGTTTCCCATCCACTGCATCAAAATTAACCCCCTCCCTTTTAATTCCAATTGCAATCGCTAATTCTCTTGTCCCTCTACTTTTTGCATGCGGAATCGCTATACCATTCTCTAAACCAGTGCTTGCTATCCTCTCACGCTCATAAATGTCATTTAATACTCTTTCTTTATCAATAATTTTATTATGCTTCTCAAGAACATCAACTAATTCTTTAATAATTTCTTCTTTTGTGTTAGATTTTAATTTTGGTATTATACATTTTTTATCTAAGTAATTTTTTAAATTAATGCTTTCAATTTTAGCCTGCGATACTATTCCTTTTTTCAATTTAGTAGGCTTAATATTATTCCTTATCTCATTTGTAATTCTATTTATTTCTAAATACGCTTCATAAACAAGTGTTTTAATGTAGGAATAATCTTTTGATGAGCAAACAAATTCTAAATTTGAGTCTTTATGATTTAATTCAATAAAAGTATCTGCTTTTCTAATATAAAACAAATCACCTTCTTCTGCTATCTTTGTAACATAAAAGCCTTCTGAAATTAAAATATCTATAATTTTATCTAAAAATAATTTTGCAATTTCTTTTGAATGAAGTTCAAAAAATATTTTTTCTTCGCTTCCTTTAATTTTATTTTTAACTCCTTCTTTTGGTGATTTGAATAATCTGTCTAAAATAGGTGGTGTTATAATAGTTGAGATTAAACCAAGCATAAGAATAATTCCATACATTTTAGAATCTATTAATCCATATGAGTATCCTATATTTGCTATTACTATAAGAACTTCGCCTCGTGGCATCATACCTATTCCAATTCTTAATGCTCCAATTAAATTAAAACCTGTAAAAAGTGCAGGAGCTCCACATCCTAAAATTTTACCTAAAATTCCTGTTAAACTATAAATTAATCCAAATATAATTATCTTTGAATTTAAAAATAATTTTAAATCAATTAACATACCACTTAAAGCAAAGAATACAGGAACAAAAAATTTTTTTAGCGGATTTATTGAGTTTGTTATAACATAATTTATCTCTGTTTTTGATAAACTTAAACCAACTATATAAGCTCCTATAATCATTGTTAACCCAGCTTTTTCAAGAATACTTGCAATTATCAATGCAATTCCAAATGCTAAAATAGAAAAAGTTACTTTCTCTTTAAACTTTTTTAAAAATTTTGACAAAAAACTAGAAGAAAATATTCCAAGCAAAGTGGCAGAAAACCATATAAAAAGAGTTTTGATAGTCAAAATTTCTATCTTCTTCCAAGGAATATTAGTGATTCCACCTGATGATAATATTATACTCAATGATATTGCCAATGTTATAACACCTAAGACATCATCAAAAACAGCAGCAACTAAAATTGAAGTTCCTTCAGGAGAATCTATTTTGTTATTTTCACTAAGAATTCTTGCAGTTATACCAACCGAAGTTGCAGTAGCACAGGAAGCAAGTATTAGAGAAGCAGGTGATATAACTTTTAAATGAAAAACATAAACTGCTATAATTATTGCAAAAATAAAAGAGAATAAAACACCACCTAAACCAATTATAAGCCCTGATTTTAAGTAATATAATAAAATTTTAAAATTAGTTTCAAGCCCTGAACTGAATAACAAAATTATAGAACCTAAAATTGAAAATGTATAAATCTCAGGACTTAAAGGAAAACCGCCCTCTAAAAGTGGAAAAAGTCCATGCTCAAATCCTAAAAATTTTAACTTTACACTCCCTAAAAGATACGGTCCTATTATTACACCAGCAAGTATCTCCCCTATAACAGTTGGAAGCTTTAAATAGCGATTAAAAATTTTCCCTAATAAATAAGTTGAAAATATTATTACACTCAATTGAAAAATTAATAATAACATTTTTTCTGAAATATTTGAAGATTCGGCATTTCCATTGGAATTGCCAAATAAAAATAAAGGAATTAGAATAAATAAAAATAATAATATAAATTTTGATTTTTTCATAATTTTTTAAAAATAGAAAAAGTGAACAGACCTGTCAAGTATTTTTGTATTCCAAAATCTGTTTAATTTCTCACAAAAATAAATAGATAAAATCGCTAAAATCATCCCAGCTATAACATCAATAAAATAATGATAACGACAATAAATAGTTGAAATTGAAAGCATAATAACTAATGGAAGTAAAATATAAAAAACTTTTCTTAAATATTTAAAAGCAAAAAAAATAGTTACAAGCGAAAGACTAATATGTAAAGAAGGAAAACAATCTTCTTTAAGCGGTTCCATCTCATTTATTAAATCAACAAGAAATTTAAAAACTTTATTTAAACCAAAATCTTTCTCATATAAATTTGCCAAAGTAAATCTCGGACCTACAACCGGAAATATTATATAAAAAATATAACCTGTAAATGCACAAATTAAAAGAGTTGAAACAAACTCCCTGTAACCCTCATATTTTTTATTAAAATATAATAACAAACCCAAAGTTATATGAAGTAAAAAATAAAATATATAGGAAAAGAACATAACATTTGATAAAATAGGATTGTAAAACCGTTGCATCCAGACTGATAGTTCACAACCTACAAGCATTTTGTCTATTTTAATCATAAGCCAGTCGTATTTTGTCGGATTTAATAATTTAACTATACTTCCAAGATTATTAAAAATTGCAAATAATAAAATTATTGGAAAGATTGCTCTAAATATTCTAACAGCCTTTGAATAAGGATTCAAAAATATAAAAAGAGAAAGTATAAATAAAAATGAAACAATAAATAAAATGTTGTTTAAATTAAATTTTAAAAGAGTATTAAATTGACCATAATATAATCTAACAGCAATAAAAAAAAGAATTATTAAAAATCCGTAAATTTCTTCAGGAAAAATATATTTTATATTCTTTAAAATACTTTTCATAATTTTCAATTATAAAAGAGTGAAATTAATAATTTAAAATTTGAAGTCAATTTTTTTAAAGAAGTTTTCAATAGTTTTTTTGAAAAATAAATTATAATTTACACCTTGACTTTTGGGGTAATGTTGTTATATTAAAGGCAAGTTTTTGTAAGGTAAAATTAAAAGCCTTGCAAAAATTAAAATAGAATATAGGAGGTAGTATATGAAACATATAAGCGATGGCGAGTTTAAAGATGAGGTTTTAAAATCAGAGGTTCCTGTTTTAGTAGATTTCTGGGCTGAATGGTGTATGCCTTGCAGAATGATTGCCCCTGTTCTTGAAGAACTTGAAAGCGAATATACAGATAAATTAAAAATTGTTAAAATGAATGTTGATGAAAATCCGTTGATACCAACAACTTATGGTATAACGGCTATACCAACTTTAATTCTTTTTAAAAATGGCGAAATCGCAAAAATGGTTGTCGGACTCAGGTCAAAGTCTGATTTAAAAAAAATTATTGATGAGGTATTAGAATGAAACTATTCTCAAAAATAATTTTAATCTTTCTATTTGTTTTCTCGTTTATAAGTGCTTCACCTAAAAAAATCAAAGCTCCTGATTTTGAGTTGTTTGACCTTAATAAAAATATAATCCGATTGTCAGATAAAAAATTTGATAATCATATTATAATATTAAACTTCTGGGCTACCTGGTGTCCACCCTGTAGAATGGAAATACCCGGTTTTGTAAAATTTTATAAAGAATATCAAAATAAAAAAGTAGTTCTGCTTGGAATATGCCTTGATGTTGATGATGTCTTGAGAATAAAAAAATTTGTTAAAGAATATAAAATAAATTACCCAATTTTAATTGGCACACGAAAAGTTGTCGGAGATTACGGCGGTATACCTGCAATCCCTACAACTTTTATATTAAATCATGAAAGAAATATAGTTGATAGATACATCGGCGCAATTTCAGACGAAGATTTAAAATTAATAATTGATAAATTGATTGAATTAAGAGATTCAAAGAATTCTGAAAAAGTTAAAGAATAAATAAATGTTAAAAAATAGATTAATGAAAAGGGCAAAGAATAAATGAAAAGAGGAATTATTGAAAAGTATAAAAAATATTTACCTGTAACTGATAAGACTCCAATAATAACATTAAACGAAGGTGATACGCCATTAATAGAGTTAAAGAATATTCCGAGGAAATTAGGAATAGATTTAAAAATATTTGTAAAGCATGAAGGATTAAATCCGACAGCTTCTTTTAAAGATAGGGGAATGACATTAGCGATTTCAAAGGCAGTTGAAGAAGGTTCAAAAGCTGTAATGTGCGCTTCAACAGGAAATACATCAGCCTCAGCTGCTGCTTATGCTGCAAGGGCTGGAATAAAATCTTTAGTTATAATCCCTAAAGGCTCAATAGCATTGGGAAAACTTATTCAAGCATTGATTCATAATGCTGTTGTCTTTGCCCTTGAGGGAAATTTTGATGACGCCTTGGAAATTGTTAGAAAAATTACTTCTGATTATCCTGTAACATTGGTTAATTCATTGAATCCTTATAGATTAGAAGGTCAGAAAACAGCAGCTTTTGAAGTTTGCGATGTCTTAAATGATGCCCCTGATTATCATGCTCTTCCTGTTGGGAATGCAGGGAATATAACTGCTTACTGGAAAGGATATAAAGAGTATTATGATAATGATATTATAAAGAGATTGCCAAAAATGATTGGATTTCAGGCTGAAGGTGCAGCACCAATTGTTTTAAACAAAGTTATAAAAGAACCAAAGACAATTGCAACAGCAATTAAAATTGGTAATCCTGCACGTTGGCAGGATGCTGTTAATGCTATAAAAGAATCAGATGGCTATATAAATATAGTTACTGATAATGAAATTTTAGAAGCTTATAAATTATTGGCAAAAGAAGAAGGAATATTTGTTGAACCAGCCTCAGCAGCATCACTTGCAGGAGTTATTAAATACTATAAAAATGGCATATTTAAAAATGGTTCAACTGTTGTTTGCACTTGCACAGGGCACGGACTGAAAGACCCTGATACCGCTCTTACTAATCTCCCGCATCCTATTACTGTTCCAAAATATATAAAAAAAATCGTCCAACTCGCTAATCTTGAATAATTATTTTTTAGAATTTTTTATGTAAGACTCCCACCATTTTTCTGTTTTCGGCTTTCAATATCTGCTAAAACAAAGTAAATTTTTTTATCAATTTTGTAATGCTAAAGATTAACACTACTTAATTTTGATTTCTTCTATTTTCCATTTTTTTTCTTTTATATTTTTAATTTATAAAGTCTCCCTCCGTCCCTAACACTATAAATTTTTTTAATAAAAAGTTGGATAGAGTCTCAAATAAGAGACCTAAAAAATAAACTTTCAATCCCATAAATATAAATATAATTATTTAAATTTTTTTGTAAACATTTTTTTAAAAATTTTTTAAAAATTAGTTAATTACTTCT
>Ga0308390_1001699_pt1 | contig 14014 bp, 12 predicted proteins | sample Hotspr2Sample149_FD_202358 | JGI IMG/M metagenome (GOLD analysis project Ga0308390, IMG submission 202358) | Hot spring phototrophic mat microbial communities from Mushroom Spring, Yellowstone National Park, Wyoming, United States - 20040719_149 ...
TGGGACGCCTGGCGCCAACGTACTACCTGGTCGATACGGTTGTGCCGCGCACGCGCCTGCCGGCGACGCTGGCGCGCGTCGGTGAGGTGTCGCGCGATTACCGCCTGCCGATTGCGAATGTCTTTCACGCGGGCGATGGCAACCTGCATCCGCTCATTCTGTTCGACCGACGCGACAAGGGGCAACTCGAACGTGCGCTTCTTGCCGCTACCGACATTCTGCGCGAGTCGATCAATCAGGGCGGAGTGATCAGCGGCGAGCACGGGATTGGCGTCGAAAAGCGCGATTACATGGACCTGCTGTTTACCACCGACGATCTGGCAGCGATGGCCGGTCTGAAACGCAGTTTCGATCCGCGTGAAATCTTCAATCCCGGCAAGATTTTCCCGAAGGGGGTCGGATGCGGTGAACTGGCTGCACTGCGCCGACGCGGCTTGCCAGCTGCTGAACTGATCGGCGCAGACACGGGCAGCGTGTCGTCAGGAACGTGGTTGTGAGAGGTGAGGTTGAACGTTGCAGGTTGAACGTTGCAGGTTGAACGTTGCAGGTTGAACGTGGCAGGTTGAACGTGGCAGGTTGAACGTGGCAGGTTGAACGTGGCAGGTTGAACGTTCGGGGGCGAATTCGGGTTGACAGTGGGAACGTGCAAAGGTCCGTGGAGACGTTGCACTGCGACATCTGCGCGGTACTGGATATGCAACGGCGCAACGATAAGGTTTGAAGATCGAGGCGATGACCGGATATTCTTTTCATTGCCCACGAACGGGTTCACCTGATCCAACCGACATTCCTCGACGGCGCGGCAGACCTGGTGGTGGAAATTATTTCGCCAGAGAGTGATGAGCGCGACCGTGGCGAGAAGTTTATTGAATACGAAGCGGCAGGCGTGCGTGAGTACTGGCTCATCGATCCGCTCCGTGAGGAGGCGATGTTTTACCAGTTAACGTCCCAGGGTCGCTATCGCCTGGTCGTTCCATCACCGGAAGGCGTGTACCACTCTGCGGTTATCGCCGGGCTATGGTTGCGCGTCGAATGGCTCTGGCAGCGACCGCCGGTGTTGCGTGTCCTGAAAGAACTGGGCGTCCTATGAATCTGATCGAGACACTCCGCACTGCTCTTCCCCCTGATACAGTCCAGGATGATGATCCAACGCTGGAAGCATTCAGCGTGCAGGGGGTGCGCCCCCTGTGCGTCGTTACGCCTGGCAACGTCGAGGAACTCCAGGTAACGCTGCGCATCGCCGCAGAGCGCCGCGCAGCGCTGGCGGCGTGGGGCGGCGGAACGCAACAACTGATCGGCGCGCCGCCAACCCGCCTCGACCTGGTGGTGCGCACAACACAGCTTAACCGGGTGCTGGCGCACACTCCCGATGACCTGACGATTTCCGTTGAGGCAGGAATGACGTTTGGCACACTCCGCACCTATCTGGCGCAGCATGGGCAAATGCTGGCGCTTGATCCGCCGTTGCCGGATCGGGCGACGATTGGCGGGTTGATCGCCACGGCAACCGACGGACCGCGACGGTTGGGGTACGGTACGCTGCGCGATGTGCTGATCGGGATTGCAGTGGTTGAAGTCGGCGGGCGACTCTCACGCGGCGGCGGCATGGTGGTCAAGAACGTCAGCGGCTTCGACATGATGAAACTCTACCTGGGAAGTTTCGGCACGCTGGCGGTCATTGCCAGCGCAAATTTCAAACTGTTGCCGCAACCGCGCGCGACAGGAACAATCCTGTGCCGATTCAACGACCCCAAACCGGCGTTTGCCGCGCTCGACGAACTCGACGGCACCCAACTGGCGCCGGTCGCTGCTGAATACCTGAACCGCAGCGCGCTCGCTGCCGTGGGACAATCCGGCGTCTGTGCGCTGGCGCTGGCAGCTGAAGGATTGCCACAGGCAGTTGAACGTCAGATGAACGATATGAGCGCCATCATGCGACGCCACGGCGCGCAATCGGTTGAGCGGCTGGACGGTAGCGAGGCAGAGGCGCTCTGGGCAGGCATCGCCGATCTGCCGCAGACTGCAACGCTCGCTGCCGATGAAGCCGTGGTGAAACTGTCGGTGTTACCGGCTGATGTGGCATCCGCCATCGCACAGTGTGAAGCGTCCGCCGCGCGCATCGGCTCATTGATCGCCATCAATGCGCGGGCGCTCAGTGGTGTGCTGTACGCCAGAGTACGACCGGTCACCGCTGCTGCACTCACAACCCTGACAGCCGAACTATTGGGTCTTCAGTGGGTGGCGACGACGCTGCCCGATACGCCGCGCTGGGGGGCGCCGCCGCAGGGTCTCGGTGTGATGCGGCGCATCCGCGACGAATTCGATCCGCTGCGGTTGCTCAATCCAGGACGGTTTTTGCCAGGGGTGTGAATCGGTATTCGACCGAGGGCTTATCGTAGCCGATAGCCGATAACCGATAGCCGATAGCCGATGGTCGAGAGGGTCACCGTTGGAGTTCGCGCTCCGCGCAGGCGGGCTTCGCCTCGCGTAGCCTTATGGTCGTTGAAGAAATAATCCGCTCTCGCCCGCGCAGGCGGGCTTCGCCTTCCATAGCCGAGGGCGTATGGTCGTTGAAGAAATAATCCGCTCTCGCCCGCGCAGGCGGGCTTCGCCTTCCATAGCCGAGGGCTTTAGCCCGACGGCAAGAGGCGCATACCGGTTTATATTCTCAACCTTCATCAGCCCCACGGCAAGAGGGCGAGCGAATACGGTTTATATGCTCAATCTTCATCATCGTCGGGCGTGGGCATCGATACTGAGTATTGCACACGCGGGCGAGACGCCCGCGCTCCCAGGCATGATGCGCGCTCCCGACAGGTGAGACGCCCGCGCTCCCAGGCATGATGCGCGCTCCCGCAGGCAGCGGGAACAGTTAAGCGCAGGCGACAGTCTGATGCGATCATTGGCAGGAAGACAATGGAGTCGTCAATGACCACGAGTGAGTGGATTGGTCTTGGCATTTCGTATGCTTACGCTATCGGATTGCTGCTGACCGGCGAGGCATTGCATCGTTTTGCCGGCTTGCCCGCCGACCTGACGCGCAAGATTATCCACATCGGCGCAGGGATGTGGGTCTTCGGTATTCTGACGCTCTTTGATCGTTGGGAAATCGGGATTATTCCCTTTGCGACCTTCATCTTCGTCAACTTCATCCTCTACCGGTACCGGATTGTACGCGCAATGGATCGGGAGGACAGTTCGCCCGGCACGATCTACTTTGCCCTTGCGATCACCACGATCTATGCGTTGTTGTGGCGACCGCAGGGTCCGGTTGATCGCGGAGTGGCAGCGACGGCTGGTGTGATGGCAATGACGTGGGGTGACGCGCTGGCAGCGCTTGTGGGTCAGCGCATCGGTCGGCACAGGTACACTATCGGTCAGAGTAGCCGGACGCTGGAAGGGTCTGCGGTTATGTTTGCGGTCAGCGCGATAGCGATGCTGCTCACGGTGCTGTTTCTTCCAGGCTCAGCGCTGGCGCCATTTGCCCCGACCGTCGCGCCGGCGCGCGCCGTTCTGGCTGCTCTGCTCGGCGCTATCGTCGCTACCGTGGTCGAGGCGGTATCGCCGCATGGAACCGACAATCTGAGCGTTCCGGTTGCGGCGGCAGCCATCGCGTTTCTGGCGGGAATCTGATTCAGCGCTTCGATTTGATACGTTCGGAGAATTGTTTTCGCGCTTTCATCACCTTTGGCGCGACGACTGCCATACAGTACCCCTGGTACGGATTCTTTGCAAAATATTCCTGGTGGTACTCTTCCGCCATCCAGAACTCTGTAAACGGCTTCACTTCGGTTACGATCGGCGCGCTCCAGATTTTTGCGGCGTTCAATGCAGCGATGGTTTCTTCGGCAATCCGGCGCTGATCTTCGTTGTGATACAGAATGATCGAACGGTACTGCGGACCGACGTCGGCGCCCTGACGGTTGGGCGTGGTCGGGTCGTGAATGCTGAAAAAGATGTCCAGCAGGTCGCGAAACGTGATGACCTGCGGATCGAACGTGATCTGCACAACTTCGGCGTGACCGGTTCTGCCGGTGCAGACCTCCTCGTATGTCGGGTTGGGCTTGTGCCCGCCAGCATACCCCGATTCGACGCTGATGACCCCTTCGATCTCGTCGTACACGGCTTCGAGACACCAGAAACACCCGCCGCCCAGCGTGGCGACGTCGCGTTTGGGAACGATTGTATCAGTCATAAGAGCTCCTGAGTGCCGGGATATCTGTTCATACGCAATAGTATACGTCACCTGCAGCAGATGGATGTCGCCGCACGCAACGTGCGCCTTCAACTGTCAGGAGGGGCGCAACCCGCGCTGCGCTCTCGCTGGTATGGAGATTATGAAATAAATCCGCTATCCCGTGCTAGCCGTCGGGCTAAAGCCCTCGGCTATCCAGGGCGAAGCCCGCCTGCGCGGGCTATATCGGATTATTTATTCAAAGACCATGTAACTGTTCACCCGTGGGGTCATCCACAAACCTGGGAGCGCGGGCGTCCCGCCCGCATCGCGTCTCCGAGGGCAAGATGCCCTCACTCCAGAAAATATGCGAACCACGTACCCCCGCTGCTGCGTCTCCACCTGGCAGTATGCTATAATGCGCCGTCTGAACGAGTGCGAAGCCAGACACCGGAACGGGATATGAAACGAACGTGGCATGCGGGCATTGTTGGAGCAGTCGCGCTTGGACTTATTCTGATGAGCACCGTATTCGTCGCAGTGCAGGAGCGGATGGGGCGGTGTGCAGCAGTGCCATTGATCGCTGACGATCTGCTGGGCGCGCCTGATTTTTCCAACCTGGCACCCGGTACGCCGACCGGCGTTCTGTTGCCGGTCGGCTGGAGCGCAGCCGCAAGCGGCGTGCAGGTTGGCGACTTTACCGTTTCCGGTTCAGGGCGCTCGTTCCAACTCCTCGGCATCGCCAACCACCTCCGCACCCCGTCGGTCGCCGTGCGACCTGGCGTGTCGTACTGCGCCGCTGCGCATGCGCTCGCCGACTCGTCTTCGGCGACTCGGGTGCGCCTCGGATTTCACTGGCTCGACGCTGGCGGCGGCATCCTGCATGTCGACTGGAGCGGCTGGCAGGAGGTGCGGCGCTGGAACGGACCAACTGACACTCAACCCTGGTCGCTGATCGGTGGAGGGTTCACCGCCCCGCCTGAAGCCACCCATCTTGCGGTGACGTTCCATCCTGCATCTGATGATCGGGTCTACCTTGACCTGATCCGCATCCGGCGCGGGCAATTCCCCCACGCTGGCGAGATGCCGCCAGCATCGCCTGAGCAGACTGCCGGGATTGAGGCGCTTCCCTGGCCCAACGGTGCGCGCGCGGCGCTCTCATTTTCGTTCGATTGGGAAACGACGATGGGCGGGTTGATCCATTCGCGTTCGGTCGATGACCCAAACGTCGAACAGGACCCGCTCATGCGCGGGATTCGTATGCGTGAAGGGATCACGACAACGCTGGACATCTTCCGACCATACGGCATCCGCGCTACCTACTACGCAACCGGGTACAATTTCCTGACCGGCAACCGCGAGCAGCGGCGTTTCATGGGAGACCCGACGTTCACGTGGGCGAACCGCGCCAACCGCTGGCAAACCGACATCTGGCAGCAGCAACCCTGGTTCTCGCCCGATCCGTATGGCACGGTAGAGACCGACCCTGCCTGGTATTTTGGCGACCTGATCCCGCTGGTGCAGCACGAGGGGCACGATATTCAGAGCCATACCTTCAGCCACCTGTACGGCGGGCTTGCGAGCGCTGAGGAGTGGCGCAGCGATCTCTCCGAATGGCGGAGAGTCGCTGCAGAGCACAATGTCTCGCCAGCGCGGTCGCTGGCGTTTCCGTGGAGCAGCAGCGCCGGCATGAGTTACGCGAACTGGCAGGCGCTGGCAGAAGCCGGCATCACGTCGGTGACGCGCACGAACTGGAATCCGCGCCAACCGCAGTACCATCTGGTGAACAGGGATGAACCGCACTGCCGACCGGTTCCGGGCCACGAAACGATCCTCGCCTGCCCGGATTTCTACCTGACAGAGCAGAACGCTGCGGAAGCGCCAGGCGTGATCGAGCGCGCCATCAACACCGGCGGCATGATCGACCTGTGGGCGCACACCGAAGAAGTCGTCACCCCGGCGCAGATCGCCGCCTGGCGCAACGTTGTGCGCTATGCCGCCGGGCGCCGCGATGCGGGCGATCTGTGGATTGCGCCGCTGGCGGAGATTGCCGACCGGCAACAGGCAGTGGCGCTGGTGCGCATCGAGCGACACGAATCAGAACCGGTTCACGACATGTCCTCAAACGCACCGTTGCGTTTCCTGGTCACGAACCACAGCGTACACGACCTGCAAAGATTGACGCTCAACCTGCCGTCTGCCATCCGGCAGGTGACGTTGCACGGCGAACAGAGCAACGCAACGCCGGTTGTTCGCGGTACGCTGCTGATCTTCGATCTGGCAGCCGGTGAGACCATCGAGGTGACGGCATGGTTGGGGTAAGGAATGCGCAGGCGTGGACGCACACCGCCTGGCAGTTCCATCCGGGCGATTATCTGGTTGTTGCAATCTTTATCTGCACCACCGTAGTTCCCGTATCTGGATACTATCGGATGTCGTTGAACAACGACTTGCAGAGACTCCAGAGTTGTATGTTGTGACGGAAGTTGACGGTGTTGTTGTCGTAGGATTTCGCTAGACTGCACATATGACACACCTTGCGACGCCAGCAACCTGGATCGTGGCGTTGAGCCGCCAGCGCGGACCACTGCGGTTGTACCAGTGGCTCTGGCTGCTGATCTGCACGCTTGGCGCGCTGGCGATAGCAGCGCCGCGCATCCTCTCCCAACCGATCCGCTATGAAACGCTGGCAACGGTGCAGATCGATGCAGCAGGACGCTACCACGAGTTGTATACCGGCGGTCAGCCCGACGACGATTACCGCGCTGTCGAGGCGCAGGCGCTCGAACTGTTGAAAGCGCGCCGTCCCGACCTTGGCGGTCCGACCTATGCGGTGCGCTTTGCGCCACACTCCGATGGGCGCATCGACATCATCGCCACCGGTCGGACACCGCTCGAAGCGCAGATGCTGGCGGACGAAGCGGCAGAGATGCTGGCGCGCACAGTGCGCGCAGCCGGCGGACGCGAGATTCTGCGCAATCTCATGGGATGGGAACTGACCGAAGCGCTCCAGGGGCGTCAACCGGAAACGACCTTCCAGCGTCTGCTGCGCGAAATCATCCGGACGCAGGCGTTTCCACTCAACCGGGCTGTCGAGCCGGTCTCGGCGTACATGACGGTCGATCAACTGCCGCGTGAAGAACTGAGCGACCTGGCGCGCGCGCTGGAGGTTCGCGAAGAACAGTTGAGGCGTATCGATATTCCCGCGCTGGAAATGCGCCGCACGACTGCAACCGGCGCTGCGCTCCAGCAGATCGATGCCGACCTGCTGCGCCTGACGGCGGGAAAACAGGCGATCCGTGATGCGCTGGCATACCTGTATCGCAACCTCAGCGCCGCCTTCGCCCCCGATGCACCCAGCGACGCCTACCGCGCGATCCGGGCGCCGCTGCCGGAACGCGCCGTTGATCGCCGCATCCCGCTGCTCCTCTCGGTAGCAACGCTGGTCGGGCTGGTCTTCGGCGCAGCCGGTGTGGCGGTGGATCGCAGCGCTGGCGTGATGCGCAAAATCCTGGAACTCTGGGCATACCGCGAATTGATCCGCAATCTTGTGATCCGCGATTTGCAGGTGCGGTATAAAGGCAGCGCGCTTGGCTATCTCTGGACGCAACTGGCGCCCCTGATGCTCATGCTCGTCTTCTGGTTCGTTTTCAGCGCTTTCTTCCAGGCGGACATCGCCATGTTCCCAGTGTTCATTCTGGTCGGTCTGCTGCCGTGGAACTTTGCCAGCGAAGCGGTGAGCGGCGGCACACGCAGTGTGATCGACAATGCGGCGCTGGTCAAGAAGGTGTTCTTCCCGCGTGAGGTGCTGCCGCTGGTCTCGGTGCTGTCCAGTCTGGTGAACTTCGTGCTGTCGCTGCCGATGCTGCTGCTGGTTATGGCGGCAGTTCAGGCAATGTACGCGCCTTTGCGCGCAACAGGCAACTGGACGAACTTCTCGTGGACGTTCGTCTATCTGCCGGTGCTGGTTGGTATTCAGACGCTCTTCCTGGCGGGGGTGGCGCTGTTTCTCAGTGCGCTGGCGGTGCGCTACCGCGATACCGTTCACCTGATCGGCATCTTCATTCAGTTCTGGTTCTTCCTCACACCGGTCATCTATGCTCTTGATCGGGTTGCCGGTCCGCTGGCGCAACTGGTGCGCTGGCTCAACCCGATGGCGTCGCTGGTTGAGTTTTACCGCGAAATTCTGTATGGCAACGCTGTCGCCTTTGGTCAGATTCCGACGCCGAACCTCCCCGCGCTCGATAGCGTGCTGCGTGTGCTGTTGACCGCCCTGGCGACCCTGGCGATTGGCTACTGGTATTTCCAGCGTCGCAGCGGTGAGTTTGGCGAGCGGTTGTAGAGAACTGAGAACCAGGAACCAGGAACTGAGAACCAGGAACTGAGAACCAGGAACCAGGAACTGAGCATTGAGAACTGAGAACTGAGAACCGAGAACTGAGAACCAGGAACTGAGAACTGAGCATTGAGCATTGAGAACTGAGAACTATGACAACGCTCAACTCTGTCGCTCCTACTATCACATTGTCCACGTGGCAGGCGCTTCGCGCGGAACAGGCTGTCACGTCACACTCGCCGCACGCGCTCATGGCAGAAGTTCAACCTTCAACCTTCAACCTTCAACCCCCAACCCCCAACCTTCAACCTTCAACCCCCAACGCGCAACGCCCACCCATCACGATCATCATCCTCACTTCGTGCTGCCGACACGCGGCGAGGGATGGGGCATGCCAGTGCTGGAAGCAATGGCGTGCGGACTGCCGGTTATCTCCACCGATTGGAGTGGGCAGACGGCGTTTCTCAACGCAGATGTCGCCTATCCGCTGCGCATTCGTGGTCTTGTTCCGGCTGAAGCGCGTGCGCCGTACTACCGGGGGTTGCGCTGGGCTGATCCCGATTTCGACCATCTCTGCGCGTTGATGCGCCACGTGTATGATCATCCTGACGAAGCGCGCGCGGTAGGAGCGCGGGCAGCCGTCGAAGTCGCTGCACGCTGGACATGGGCGCATGCGGCTGCGGCGATCATCGAGCGACTGGATGCGATTGAATGATGCACATCGGCATCGATATTTCACTGTTGCGGATTGCTCAGGCGGGCGTTCTCACCTATCACCGGGCGCTGCTCAACCACCTGGTGCGCGTGGGACGCGACTGTCACTTCACGCTGATCGACGTGCTGCCGCTCAACCCCGGTCGTTCGATGCCGCCGCTGGCGGCGCTCGATGCACCAAACGCGCGGGTGGTGCGTTGCCCGGGCATCCGGCGCGGCTACCTCAGCGCACGTCCTGCGTTCCACCACGGACCTGCGCATACCATCACCGCATGGATCGACCGTCTGCTCGATCCGATCTGGGCGCAGGCGGCAGTCATCGAGATGGGAGTGGAACTCCGCGCTGCCACACGCCGTGTCGAGGTGTTCCATGCCTCCGATCAACTCCCCTTTGCTCCGCCCGGCGCTGCGGTTGTGCTGACCATCCACGATCTGACCACGCGCCGCTTCCCCGACATGCATATGCCGGACAATACCGCACTCCACGCCATCAAAGAGCGCTTCGCCCGCACCCGCGCCGACCGTATCATCGCCGATTCTGAAGCGACCCGACGCGACATCGTGCGTGAACTGAACATCCCGCCAGAAAAAATCAGTGTAGTGTACGCAGCAGCAGATACGCGCTTCCGTCCCCATACTCCCGAAGAAACACAAACGACCCTGGAGCGCTACAGTCTGACGCACAACCGGTACATCCTGAGCGTTGGCACCCTCGAACCGCGAAAAAACCACGTCCGCCTGATCGAAGCGTATGCGATGCTCCGCGCCAGATATACGCCAGCCGAACATCTGCCGCCGCTGATCATCGCTGGCGGCAATGGATGGAAGTACGACGCGATCCTGGCTGCGCCGGAACAGACCGGCGTCGCCGGGTTCGTCCGGTTTCTCGGGCGCGTCCCCGATGATGACCTGCCCGCGCTGATTGCCGGATCGCGCGTGTTTGTGTATCCTTCGTTGTATGAAGGGTTCGGGTTGCCGCCACTGGAAGCGCTCGCCTGCGGTGTACCGGTAGTTGTGTCGCACGCAGCGTCGCTCCCCGAAGTGGTTGGCGACGCCGGGCTGTACTGCGACCCGTATGACGCGCACGATATTGCACGCCAGATAGCGGCGCTGCTGGAAGACAATGATCTGACACTGCGCTTGCGCTATGCCAGTGTTATGCGCGCACGGCAGTTCTCGTGGGAGCGCGCCGCCCGTGAGACGCTCGCCGTCTACGCCCAGGCGCGCGATGAACGAAAGGCGAGACGACGATGACGATCTACTGGGTTAATGTTGATACTCAGGATGCGCTGACCCTCATGGCAGCGGTCGAGCGTGCACTGGAAACTGGCGATACCGGAACGCCGCCACCGCCACGGGTTGCCGCTTCGCCCGCCACATCCGGCAACCCGACCGATACCTACCTGCACGACAATATGGCAATCGCGCGCGCCGTCTGGTCGGTCGACCCCCACCGTATTGTCCTGTCGAGCCGACCGGGACTGGCGGCGGCGATCAACGCCTTTCAGCGCCTGGTGCGCAGAGCGACATGGTGGTACACCCTGCCGCAGTGGTTGCAGATCAGCGAGTTTCATGGCGCCGTCGTGCGCGCGCTCGATGCACTGATCGAGAAGGAACGAAGGCTGGACATGCGGGTGCGTGACATCGAACAGATGCGATTACAGGCGCATTTGTTCGCCCTGCAACAGCAGATCGCCGTACTGCGCGCCAGGAACGCCGAACTGGAGAGCCGCGTCGCCGCGCTGGAAGCGCAACGCGCACCCTCTCAGCGCGCCGAACAAACCGGTTCGTCGTGCATCAACAGACACGATCCGCATAAGAACCCTGGTGATGATATAATATCCGACGGTGCATCGTAATACCATTGATTGATGCGGTTGTTCTTGCGCAGAGCACAGTCGGGAGAATGCCAGATTGTTCGATAATGAATGGGTCGTTCGCGTTCAGGCGCCTGACTGCCGCACAGCGATCACGCACAGCACCGGCTATCTCGTGCGTCAGGAAGGACGATTCAGATGCCGCCGAACAAACCCGAACGATCATCGCGGCGAAAGGTTACCCTGCGCGAACTGTCCGACCTTTACGACCGCCTTCTCAAGCGCGAGGCGCAACTGCGTGCCGCACTCTACAGTATCGGCGACGCACTGATGATCACGGATACCGACGGGTCTATCACGTTGATGAACCCTGCCGCTGAACGTCTGACCGGATGGACTGAGTCCGAGGCGCTCGCGCTCCCAATCGAACAGGTTTTCCGCATTGTCGATGAAGATACCCGTGCGGCAATTGAAAATCCGGTCACGCGCACACTCCGCACGGGCACGGTTGTCCGGTTACACCATCGCACACTGCTGATCAGCCGTGATGGGCGCGAAATCCCGATAGCCGACGCCGGTGCACCAATCCGGGACGAGTCCGGCGATATGACAGGAGTAATTTTGACGTTCTACGACCAGACGCTGGCGCGCGCCGCCCTGCAAGCGGCGCAGATGGCGCGCGAGTTTGCTGAGAATATCATCGCAACCGTGCGTGAGCCACTGCTCGTCCTCGACAGCAATCTGCGCATTGTGTCGGTGAACCATGCGTTCTACCGCCTGTTCCGCACGACTCCCGAAGAGACGCTCGACCGCCAGATTTACGAACTGGGCAACCAGCAGTGGAACATCCCCGATCTGCGGCGTCTGCTGGAAGAGATTCTGACCCGCGATAGCCACTTCGACGGATACGCTGTCACCCACGAGTTCGAGCACATCGGTCAACGCACAATGCTATTGAATGCCCGTCGCATTCGCCGTTCCAGTGAGTTGATCCTGCTGGCAATCGAAGATATTACCGAACGCATCCAGGCGGAGCAGAAGGTGCAGTCTCACCTGCGACGGTTGCGCGCACTGCGCACGATCGATCAGGCGATTATCTCCGCCTTCGATATGCGCGTGACGCTCGACATACTGCTTGAGCAGATCAGAACCCATTTGCACGTCGATGCCGCTGCCCTTCACCTGCTTGATCCCCATACACAAACGCTCACCTGTGCCGCCGCTCACGGCTTCCAATCACGCGCCATCCAGCAGATTACACTGCGTACCGGGGAAGGGTACGCCGGGCAAGTCGCGCTTGGACGACGAACGATGTTTCTTGCCGATCTGCGCACGTTCGAGCAGAATCAGTTCCATCTGTCCTGGATGCATCCTGACACCTTTGTGTCATACTGCGGCGTGCCGTTGATCGCCAGAGGTCAGATCAAAGGAGTGCTCGAAATCTTCCACCGCACCCGCCTCGATCCTGAACAGGACTGGTTCGACTTTCTGGAAGCATTGTCCATGCAGGCGGCGATTGCAATCGACAGCGTCGAGTCCTTTGAAACCCTGCAACGCTCGAACGCTCAGCTGGTGCTGGCATATGAGGCGACGATCCGGGGATGGGCGCACGCACTGGATCTGCGTGACAGGGAGACGGAAGGGCACTCGCAACGAGTCACAGAGTTGACGGTGCAACTGGCACGCGCAGCCGGTTTGAGCGATGAACAGATCGCTCATATCCGGCGCGGCGCTCTCCTGCACGATATTGGGAAACTCGGCATACCCGACTCGATCCTGCTCAAACCCGGCAGTCTGACCCCGGAAGAATGGGTGATTATGCGGCGGCATCCAGAGTATGCTTTTGGCATGCTCTCCCCGATAGAATACCTGCGCCCGGCGCTCGACATTCCGTACTGCCATCACGAGCGATGGGATGGCACAGGATACCCGCGCGGTCTGAAGGGAGATCAGATACCGCTGGCAGCGCGTCTCTTTGCTGTTGCCGATGTGTGGGACGCGCTTCAGTCAGACCGTCCCTATCGCGTGCGCTGGCCCCGCGAACAGGCGCTGGAGTACATCCGGTCGCAGGCGGGGAAGCACTTTGACCCCGAGGTGGTGGAACTCTTCCTGAAGGTTATTGGCGCGGAAGCGGACATTGCCGACTGATTCTCGGTGCTTCGCTCTACTCGCGCGGGATCGGCGCCCCCGGCGGGGCGTTGACAATCTCCGCCTCGATCGGTTCTGCTGGTGCTGCGGCAGGTGTATCAGGCGCTGCTACTTCAGATGTCAGCGGCTCGATGTCAAGATGCTCAACCGACGCTTCATGCTTCTCCGAAGCTGCCTCCACCTGTTGTGCGTGCTGTTCGCCGACCGATGAACCAGGGGGCAGGTTGAGGATTGCCACCTCGTGATCGTCGTGTGCCTCTTCGTGATCGTGGTGATGCGACACACCGTACTCGGTGATCAGGCTGGCGCGTTTGATGCGCCGATCATATTCGCGGTAAACGGCATCGGCAATGCGCTGGAGTAGACCTGACATACGCACGTGCCCCTGCTGAAGCGGTTGATACTGCGTTGGTATTATACCAGAACCGAGAACCAGGAACTGCGAACTGAGAACCGAGAACCGAGAACCAGGAACTGCGAACCGAGAACCGAGAACCAGGAACTGCGAACTGAGAACCGAGAACCGGGAGTCGAAAGTGAAAGAACCAGAGGTGAGGATGCCGGAGAGCGTGAGAACGATAAAGCGCCCGGAGCGACTGTCGTCCTGAATTTCGGCGTGCTTCTATTGCCAACCGCAGTGGATTGCAGTCATCCAGTGTCAGATCTGGCGGAGGATCATCGGGGAGTGTGCTCAGAACCGAAGCGCCGCCGGGTCAAACCCGACGGCTTCGACGCGATTCTCTCCATCCCCGATTTGATTTACGCACCCGGTGTTGACGATGACGCCGAAACAGCCTTCGACTCGCGCAGTGGTGCGCTGACTTC
>Ga0308390_1001719_pt1 | contig 13932 bp, 10 predicted proteins | sample Hotspr2Sample149_FD_202358 | JGI IMG/M metagenome (GOLD analysis project Ga0308390, IMG submission 202358) | Hot spring phototrophic mat microbial communities from Mushroom Spring, Yellowstone National Park, Wyoming, United States - 20040719_149 ...
TATTTAATCTTATACTGATTATATAAGGGTTTATACAATGGTAAACATAATACTTTGTGGCGGAAGCGGAACAAGGCTGTGGCCATTGTCGCGGCAAGCCTATCCAAAACAATTTGTGAAACTTTTTAACGATAGATCCCTTTTTCAGCAAACAGTGGAACGCAATAGCGGTTTGTTTTCAAGTTTTTGCATTGTCACAAACCGAGAACATTATTTTATTGCCGAAAAGCAGATGAATGACGCGGGGATCCAAGCTAACGCTTTGTTTATTCTTGAGCCATTTGGGAAAAATACCGCACCAGCAATATGTTTTGCCTGCCTTTCCTGTGATGAACATGAAATTGTCCTTGTAACACCATCGGATCACTTAATTAAAAATAGTAAAGATTATCAGGAAAAAGTTAGCCTTGCCGTTGAAATGGCCGGTAAGGGTAAGCTTGTTACCTTTGGTATAAAACCTACTTACCCTGAGACAGGTTATGGATATATTGAATCTGCAAAAGAAATAGCCAAAGGTGTTTTTGAGGTGACTAACTTTAAAGAAAAGCCAGATGCAAAAACAGCGGAATACTATATAAAAAGCGGCAATTTTTGGTGGAATAGCGGCATGTTTGCTTTTAAGGCAGGTGTATATTTGCAAGAATTACAAAAGCATTCTCCGGATATGTATGACGCTTGTGTGAAGGTTTTTAAGGAGTCCCTAAAAGAAAAAAATGGCATTGAAAAGATATGGCTGAATGAGCAATTAATGGCCGGTGTGCCCTCTGACAGCATTGATTATGCAGTCATGGAAAAGTCAGATAATGTGTGTGTGGTTGCGGCCGATATTGGATGGACGGATTTAGGAAGTTTTGATTCTATTTATGATGTATTGCCAAAAGATAATTGCGGCAACAATAGTACAAACGATGTTGTCTATATGTATTCAAAAAATAATCTTGTGCTTTCTGATTACCGCAAGATTGCCCTTGTTGGCATTGAAGATTGTATTGTTGTGGATACCGATGACGCTCTTTTGTTTGCAAAGCGTGGAATGTCGCAAAATGTGAAGGATGTTGTGAAGTTTTTTAAGGAAAGTGAAAAGGAAGAAAATGACATTACCGTATTCCACACCACTGTTCACCGTCCATGGGGCACTTACAATGTCTTAGAGGAAAAACGTAATTATAAGGTAAAAGAAATTGTAGTGTTTCCCGGTAAACGGCTTTCATTGCAAAAACATGCTCACCGCAGTGAATACTGGGTTTTGGTGCAGGGCGAGGCTATTATACAGGTGGGCGATAGCGAGTACCAAAAAAAAGTAGGTGAATCAGTCTTTATCCCTGCTGGCGAAAAACACAGGCTGACCAATAGAGGCAAAGATCCGGTTGTCATCATCGAAACCCAGACAGGGAGTTACTTGGGCGAGGATGACATTGTGCGCATAGAGGATGATTTTAATAGGGCGTGATTTTCAATAGGTATAAGGCATGAGATATATTAAAGATTTATTGAGTTTTTTTGCAATTCTTATTAAACAACGATTTATCATATTTCAATTAGCAAAAAGAGACTTCCAAAATAAATATTTAGCTTCATATCTTGGCCTTGTTTGGGCGTTTTTCCAGCCGGCAGTGTCGATACTTGTTATGTGGTTTGTGGTTACTTATGGTTTCAAGTCGGGGCCTGTTGAACTTGGCATGCCTTTTGGTGTATGGTTTATGTGCGGGTATGTGCCGTGGATGTTCATTAATGATGGCATTTTGGGTGGTACCAATTCACTCATTGAATATTCTTATCTCATAAAAAAGGTGTATTTTAGGCCAAGCATCATTCCGGTTATTAAAATTATTACTGCATTTATCATTCATTTCTTTTTTATTGTGCTCACTGTATCGTTTTCAATTGGATATAAATTTTATCCTACAATATACTGGTTGCAACTTCCATATTATATTCTCTGCGCGGTAGTGTTGATTCTTGGGATTTCGTGGTTCACTTCTGCTGTGACTGTTTTTATCCGCGACATGGGACAGTTTGTTGGAGTGATTATGCAGGTGGCTTTTTGGGCCACACCCATTATTTGGCATCATTCCATGCTTCAAGGAAATATGCGATATATCTTATACTTGAATCCCTTTTACTATATTGTGAACGGCTACAGAGAAACATTTTTCAGCCAGATGTGGTTTTTTGAGCATCTGAGGCTCACACTGTATTTTTGGTTTGTTGCGGGAATATTTTTTATTGCAGGGGCAATGGTCTTTAGCAAGCTAAAGCCGCATTTTGCGGACGTAATGTAATATTAATGTTGAATGTTGAATGTTGAATGATGAATGGGGAGTTAATGGTGAATTTTGAATTTTGAATGTTGAATGGGGAATGGGGAGTTAATGGTGAATTATGAATTATGAATTATGAATTATGAATTATGAATTATGAATTATGAATTATGAATTATGAATTTTGAATTTTGAATTTTGAATTTTGAATTTTGAATTTTGAATTTTGAATTTTGAATGATGAATGATGAATGATGAATGGTATGAAAAAGGATAATGTTATTCTTGATAAGTCCTTTGTCTTTGCGGTGAATATTGTTAAGCTGTATCAATATTTGTGTGATAATAAGAAGGAGTATGTGTTATCTAAGCAACTTTTGCGATGCGGTACATCTATTGGTGCAAATGTTAATGAGGCACAGGCGGCTCAAAGCTCTAATGATTTTATTGCTAAAATCAGCATTGCAAGTAAAGAAGCACGTGAATGCCAATACTGGTTAAATCTACTTCTTGAAACCGGTTTTTTGTCTTTATCCGAAGAGAGGACTTCTATTGTGCAAAGAGAGATAACTGAAATTATAAAACTGCTTACTTCAATTGTTAAAACGATGCAGGAGGAAAAGGGGAGAAAATAATTTTGAATGTTGAATTTTGAATTTTGAATGGGGAATGGGGAGTTAATGGTGAATTTTGAATGTTGAATGTTGAATTTTGAATGAGGAATGGGGAGTTAATGGTGAATTATGAATTTTGAATGTTGAATGTTGAATTTTGAATGAGGAATGGGGAGTTAATGGTGAATTATGAATTTTGAATGTTGAATGTTGAATTTTGAATGATGAATGATGAATGGTAAATTAAAAATTCATAATTAAAAATTATAAATTATAAATTAAAAGTGTTTATGATAAAAGTAAATAATTTAACAAAAATATATAAGCTTTATGATTCGCCAAAGGATAGGTTTAAGGAAGCGCTGAATCCTTTTGGCAAAAAATATTATCATGATTTTTATGCGCTAAAAGATATCAGTTTTGAAGTTAAAAAAGGTGAAACCGTTGGCATCATTGGCAAAAACGGCAGCGGGAAATCCACCCTTTTAAAAATTCTTACGGGGGTATTAACTCCAACATCTGGAAGCTATTGCGTCAATGGAAAAGTTTCATCGCTTTTGGAACTTGGCACCGGATTTAATCCCGAACTAACCGGCGTGGAAAATGTTTATTTTAATGCTACGCTTTTAGGCTATACCAAAGAAGAAATTGACAAAAAGCTTGATGACATTCTTTCCTTTGCCGATATTGGCGAATTTGTGCATCAGCCAGTTAAAACCTATTCAAGCGGCATGTATGTACGGCTTGCCTTTGCTGTGGCAATTAATGTGGACCCGGAAGTGTTGATTGTGGATGAGGCGCTTGCGGTGGGGGACGCGGCGTTTCAAATGAAGTGCATAGATAGAATAAATAAAATGATAGAAAATGGCGTTACCCTTCTTTTTGTTTCCCATGATCCGGGAGCGGTGAAGCGACTGTGCAAGCGCGCAATTTTACTTGAAAAGGGTAACATGATAAAAGTAGGCAACCCTGAAGAGGTATTTGACCTATACAATGCCATGCTTGCTGATGAAAACTTATCCAATACGGTTGTTAAAGAATTGGACACCGGACATGTGCAAACCATTTCCGGAACCGGTGAAGCGAAGGTGACAAATGTTGAAATACTCAACAGCAAAGGAATGCCTGAAACAGTATTTGAGGTGGGCGAACCTGTTGCCATGAAGATTGATGTTAGTGTAAACAATGACCTCCCGCGACTTGTGCTTGGCTTTATGATTAAAGACCGCCTGGGGCAGGTGATGTTTGGAACAAATACCTACCATACCAAGCAGATCATTGAACAGGCAAAAAAAGGTGAAAAGTATGTTTTTTTAATTACGTTTAATATGAATCTTGGAGTGGGGGATTATTCGGTATCAACGGCTTTGGTGAGTAGTGATACACATTTGGAAGATAATTATGAGTGGAAAGATTATGCAATGATTTTTAAAGTTGTTAATGTTCATAATAATATTTTTATAGGACTAAACTGGTTGCCAGTAAATATCGATATTGTTAAGTAAAACTTATAAAAGGAATTAATTAGAATGATTTCTTATGCACAAAATTTTGAAGATGTTATTTTAGAACGAGTTTTTAAAGATAAATTTGATGGTTTTTATGTAGATATTGGTGCCGCACATCCAGTAATTGATTCAGTCACTAAACATTTTTATGATAAAGGTTGGAAAGGTATAAATATTGAGCCGTCACCACAATTATATAATAAATTAAAGAATGAACGATCGAAAGACATTAATTTAAATATCGTGATAACAACAAATGATGGGATCGTTGATTTTTATGATGTACCTAATTCTGGACTTTCCTCTTTATTAGAAGAAAATGCATTATCCATAAAAAATAATGAATTTCAAAATGATTATAATGGCAATAAAGTGTTGGAGCCAGCGAAATTAAGTATTGTATCTAATAGATTAGAAACAATATTTGATAAATATGTTAAAGATATTATAATTGATTTTTTAAAAATTGATGTAGAAGGCGCAGAAAAAAGCGTTATTGAATCAAATAATTGGGATAAATATAAACCGAAAATTTTGATTATTGAATCAACAAAACCTAATAGTCAAATATTAACACATGGTGATTGGGAGTATATAATACTTAATGCTGGATATTCATTCGTTTATTTCGATGGACTAAACAGATTTTATTTGCGAAATGACTTAATTGAACTCAAAGAACTATTTTCATACCCGCCTTGTGTTTTTGACAATTTTGTTAAATATTCAGAAATAAAATTGCAAGAGCAGCATAACCAGTTGCAAGAGCAGCATAACCAGTTGCAAGAGCAGCATAACCAGTTGCAAGAGCAGCATAACCAGTTGCAAGAGCAGCATAACCAGTTGCAAGAGCAGCATAACCAGTTGCAAGAGCGCTACATTTCGCTTCTCAACAGCTACTCATGGCGTATCACTGCCCCTTTGAGGTGGGGTTTAGATATAACAAAACGTGTTTTGTCAACAACAAAGCGAATTGCAAAAGCAGTATTGTATACAATACCCAGAAAAATAGTGCGAACAAGTATCATTGTTACCGGAAAGATAATCTTAAAAATGCCATTTATTGCAAAGCCAATTAAGTTTGTTTTAAGAAGGTTCCCGCGGTTGTTTGAAAGGTTGGAGAGGATGATAAAAGGGAATAGTGCTGTGGTTAATATTGTGTCATATAATCAACAAGTGGGTAGTGCAGGTGTTATTATTAATGAACTATCGCCGCGGGCACGGCAAATTTATGAAGATTTAAAAAGGGAAATTGAAAAAAGAAAAGCTGAAAGAAAATAAAAAAATGATAAAGATTTGGTGGAGATAGTACATGCGTATTGTATTGGATTTACAGGGAGCACAAACCGAAAGCAGGTTTAGGGGCATTGGCCGCTACACCATGTCGCTTGCCAAGGCAATGGTGCGTAACAGGGGCAACCATGAAATCATCATAGCTTTAAGCGGCCTTTTCCCGGACACCATAGAGCCCATTAGAGCTGAATTTGATGGATTGTTGCCACAGGAAAACATACGCGTATGGCACGCGTTGGGACCAGTTAAAGAATGCCAGCCTGGAAAAGAATGGCGCCGTGAAGTGGCAGAGCGTATTCGCGAAGCTTTCCTGGCAAGCCTTAGACCTGACATTATACATGTCTTTAGCCTTTTTGAAGGCTTTGTGGACGATGCGGTTACAAGCATTGGCATATTTGATACTGTGACCCCTGTGAGCGTGACACTTTATGACCTGATCCCCTTGATCCATGCAGGGCGTTATCTTACCGATCCTCAGACCAAGCAGTATTACATGCGAAAGCTTGAATACATCAAGAGGGCATCCCTGCTCCTTGCTATATCTGATTCTTCTCGTCAGGAGGCTATAGAACATCTGGGGTTTTCTGAAGAGAGCGTGTTTGATGTCTCTACAGCCGTTGACGAGCGGTTTTGTCCCCTGGCCATTACAAGAGAAGAGGAGGAAATGCTTAGAGAAAAACTTGGCATCCTGAAGCCATTTGTGCTCTATGCTCCAAGTGGTTTTGATGTTAGGAAAAATGTGGAGGGTCTGATTAGAGCCTATGCCCAGCTTTCCACGGCGTTGCGGCAACGATATCAGCTTGTCATAGCAGGCAAGATATCGGAAGGAGAGAAACGAAAACACCTGGGGATTGCAAAACAACACGGGCTTGGAACGGAAGATATAGTCTTTACAGGTTATGTGAGCGACGAAGATCTGGTAAGGCTTTACAACCTCTGCGAGGTCTTTGTGTTTCCATCAATACATGAAGGCTTTGGTCTGCCTGTGTTGGAGGCTATGGTATGCGGTGCAGCGGTCATTGGCTCAAACACCACAAGTATTCCAGAGGTGATAGGCCGGACTGATGCCTTATTCGATCCACACAGCGAGCACTCCATCGCTGAAAAACTGAAGCAGGTGCTTACTGATGAGGATTTTCGCAACGAATTAAAAAGACATGCGATAGAGCAGGCAAAAAGGTTTTCTTGGGATGAGAGCGCAAAAAAGGCGATTGAGGCTTTTGATGGTTATTTTAAGGTAAAAAATAAAATAGATAAAGTTGTTTGGTCAGACATTATAGGCTATATAAATACAGCTTATCATGCTTTAATCAATGACATAGCGCAGATTAGTTGTCAATTTGAAAGTATTAATGATACCGAACTGATGAAGTTGGCATCTTGCATTGCAAAAAATTCTATTACAATAGAACAAATGCATCGGTATATTCCTTTACCACAACGTATTCTGTGGAGGATAGAAGGTCCATTTGATACCTCTTATAGCTTAGCTATAGTTAATAGAGAATTAGCTAGGGCTATAAAAAATATCGGGCATGATGTTGTGTTATACTCCACAGAAGGTCCTGGTGATTTTTTTCCTAATGAAGATTTTTTAATGAACAATCCTGATATTGCTGATATGTACTATAGGGCTTGTGTAACTAAGCAAGAAGATGCGGATGTTACAAGTAGATTAATTTATCCACCACGTGTAAAAGACATGAGATGCAGGTTGAATATTTTGCACTGCTATGCATGGGAGGAAAGTGGTTTTCCACAAGAATGGGTAGAAAATTTTAATCAATATCTGCAAGGTATAACTTGCCTCTCGAAGCATGTGAAAAAAATATTAATAGATAATGGCGTTAGCCTCCCTATATTAGTATCTGGCTGTGGAGTTGACCATTGGTTACGTATTGAACCAGACATTACATATAAACTTAATACTAGTAAGTCTTTTCGATTCCTCCATGTTTCATCGTGTTTTCCAAGAAAGGGTGCTGATGTTTTATTACAAGCATACGGAAAGGCATTTAGTTCAAAAGATGATGTATGTCTAATAATTAAAACATTCTCAAATCCTCATAATAAAATTTACGATTGGCTTAGGGGAGCTCAATCAGCAAAGCCTGATTTTCCTGAAGTTTTAATTATACAAGATGATTTGCCAGATTCACAACTAAAGGCATTATATGAACAATGTCATTGTTTAGTTGCTCCCAGTCGAGCAGAAGGTTTTGGACTCCCAATGGCAGAAGCAATGATTACTGGTTTGCCGGTTATAACCACTGGATGGGGAGGTGTACTTGATTTTTGCACACATGAGACTGCATGGTTAGTAGATTTTTCGTTTGAATATGCTGATACTCATTTTAATCTTTTTGATTCGGTATGGGCGGAACCTAATGTTGACCAATTAGCCTCTCTAATGAGAGAAATTTATAGTTTACCATTTGAGGAAAGAAATAAAAAACCAAAAAAAGGACAGGAGATTTTATTAAATAATTTTAAATGGTCGGATGTTGCTGAGCGGAGTGTTGAATCTGTACGCTTGTTTTCATCTTTATCGTATGAGCCAGAGATTAATATTGGTTGGATAACTACCTGGAATATGCGCTGTGGTATAGCTACCTATTCGGAACACTTGATTCGTAATTTAGATTACCCTGTAAATATACTTGCTCCTGTGACCATCGATAAAGTTGGTGTTGATCAAGATAATGTAAAAAGATGTTGGAGAATATCTAATGATGAAAGCCTTTCAGATTTGGAAAGTATAATTGATAGATTAAATATAAATACTGTAGTCTTGCAGTTTAACTATGTTTTTTTTAATCTTAGAAATTTGGATAGATTTATACGGTCTCAAATAGCAAAAGGAAGGATTTTTGTCATTACTCTTCATTCTACTAGTGACCCAGAACATGATAAATCAAAGAAGTTGGAGTTTCTCAAAGATTCTTTAGTTCAATGTCATAGAATACTAGTTCATTCATTAAAAGACCTAAATAGGTTAAAAGCTTTAGGGCTTGTGGAAAATGTAACACTATTTCCTCATGGAGTGGTAGATGTTATTCCTAAACCCGTTAATCTGCAGATACCACCTAATAGATTTGTAATTGGTTCGTATGGTTTTTTCCTTCCAAATAAAGGATTGCTTGAATTGATTGAGGCGGTATCAATTTTAGTAAAATCTAATGTTAACATTCATTTAATCATGGTTAATGCAGAATATCCTATACTTGAATCAAGAGAAATAATAAATGAAGCAAAAAAATTGATTCAACGTATGGAATTAAAAGAAAGGATAACAATGATAACTGACTTTTTACCCGACGAAGAAAGTCTTGGCTACTTAAGTAAAGCTGATTTAATCGTATTTCCATACCAAAAAACTGGAGAGTCAGCTAGTGGTGCTGTAAGATATGGTTTAGCATCAAAAAAACCTGTTGCAGTTACACCGCTTCCAATTTTTGAAGATGTATATAAAGCTGTTTATAAGCTACCGGGAACTAAACCTGAAGAAATAGCTATGGGTATAAAAAAATTTATTGAATTATATGAAAAAGTGGATCCTGTTGTATATGAAATCAAAGAAAATGCAGATAAATGGAGGGAAACTCATCTTTATTCAAAGATTGGGAAAAAGTTAGGTGGGATAATATTGGGGTTAAATAGAAATACGAGAATAGATATGTAATATGCGTTGTTATTTTGAGTATGACTGTTGAAATGATTTATAATAGAATTACATTAAACCACAAAGAGCTTGGCCAACGCCTTTTCTGGCTTGAGGGCATTAGCGATGAATACCTGGAAAAAATCTATGATGCCTGTACATGCCTCATTATGGCATCAGAGGGCGAGGGTTTTGGACTTCCTCTTATAGAAGCGGCTCAGCATAAACTTCCTATTATTGCTCGGGATATTCCAGTCTTTAGTGAAGTAGCAGGTAAGCATGCTTTCTATTTCAGCGGTCTTCAACCTGAAGCGCTGGCGAAGGCCATCAAGGAATGGTTTGAGCTTTACAAAGAGGGCAGACACCCAAAATCCGATAACATGCCCTGGCTTACCTGGAAGGAGAGCACGAAAAACCTTGTGGATATACTCCTTGGACGCAGGGAACCTTATATAATTGTCAAAACGGACCCAAAGATAATGCCCGGCGCTGAGCTGGATTTTATGTCCGGAAGGCTCAATTTTATCGGCTGGAGCGTTCCGGAGCCAGGGTTTCGCTTGTCCCTTGGCAACAGAAGTCTGATAGAATTTGAAACAGGGGATTTTGCTTATGAGGGCATTATCCGCTTGCTCTTGAACACCCTCGGAAAGCAGCGGGTCAGGGTCTTTCTCAACGATACATTGCTGACAGAGCAGGAACTGGAAGGAATAGATATTTGGATGGAGATGCGGTTTTCACCTTCATTACTTCGCTCCAATCAAATAAATCAGCTCGTTTTTGAGCTGCCTGATGCTCGCAGACCGGATAACTGTGACCCAAGGGTGTTGGCTATAGCGTTAAAGAAATTTCTTCTAAAATAAAGTTTTTTGGCGTCTAAATATTATCAATTAAGGAGGGTAGTTTAATTATGTTGGAAAAGAATGTTAAAATAATTGACAAAGTGTATTCAATTGTTTCAGATGACAATTACTTAGATGCAGTGGGCGAAAACTTCGAACCGCATATGGTACAATTATACCGTGCATTAGTATGCAAACATGATGTGGTAGCTGATATTGGAGCTAATATAGGCTTAACTGCTTTATTATTTTCATCATTGGCTTCCAAGGTTTTTGCATTTGAACCAAGTCCTTCAACCTATAAAATTTTATCAACAAATCTTGCTCGTGCAGGAGTAACCAATGTGGAAGCAGTAAATATCGGTCTTGGAGATAATACCGGGACAAAAACTATAACGTTCTCAAAGAACAATCGTTCGGGCGCTTATGTGAGTGACAAAATTTGCCCTAAACGTGGACATGTAACAGAAGAAATTAAGATAGATACATTGGACAATTATTTTAGTGCCCAAAAGTTTAGGCCAACTTTTTTAAAAATAGATGTCGAAGGATTTGAACAGAACGTCATAAGAGCTTTACATCTCAATAAGTACATTTCCCAGTTAGTTGCTGGATGTTTTTATACGTTGTTTGGATTTCTCGGTAATAGATACATTACATTCGTGGAGGAAAAGCAAAATGACGAGTTGTCATGAAGCATATCTAGTAACCCAAAATCCTGCTCTTTCTATTGTGGTACCCATGTATAATGAGTCAGAAAATGTGTGGCCCTTTTATGAGAGACTTAAAAAAGTACTCGATCAAATTGGAGAATCTTATGAAATAATCTGTGTAAATGATGGTTCTACCGATGATACTATTGAAAAGTTGCTGAAACTCCGAGAAATGGATTCCAATGTAAAGATCGTTGACTTCTCGAGAAATTTTGGTAAAGAGATCGCTCTTACCGCTGGTATAGATTTTTCTTCTGGAGAAGCTGTTATTCCTATTGATGCTGATTTACAAGACCCTCCCGAGATAATTCCTGAGCTCATAAACAAGTGGCGCGAAGGTTATGATGTGGTTTATGCTATACGGACTAATCGGGAGGGAGAAAGCTGGTTTAAGCGTTTTGCGACCGGTATCTTTTATAAATTAGCGGAAAGTATTATGTTTGTAAAAATCCCCAGGGATGTTAGAGATTTTAGGCTCATGAGCCGCCATGTGGTAGAGGTTTTAAAAAATCTTCGTGAGCGAAACCGTTTTATGAAAGGTCTTTTCGCTTGGGTTGGTTTTTCCTCTGCGGCCGTCTATTATAGTTACGAAAAGCGACATGGAGGCAAAACAAAGTGGAACTATTGGAAGCTATGTAATTTTGCTCTTGAGGGCATAACTTCTTTTAGCTATATTCCTCTTCGAATTGCGACATATTTCGGTTTTGCGATTGCTTTTTTCTCATTTGTGTATACTTCTTATATTGTAATCAAAACGTTAATTGTAGGCCGTGAATTACCAGGATACGCTTCTATCATGGTGTCTATTCTGTTTTTGGGTGGTATCCAACTGATTTGCCTCGGGATACTCGGTGAATATATAGGTCGAATTTATACTGAGGTTAAAAAAAGGCCTTTATATGTAGTACGCCGAAAGTATGGCTTGTAGATAATTAAGAGACCAAAATGTCTGTAATTACGTTTTGGAGTTATAAAATATGGGATGGCTAAAAAAAATCGCTAAGTATTTTCTTAACAGAAACATCACTGTAAAGCTCAATTACTTTCTTGATGAGTTCATGCCGCCGATAGTTAGAGATAGCTGGTTAATGTATCCGTTTTTTTTGTTATTATTTGGAAATAAGGCTAGATTGATTATGGATTTTAAAAGAAAACTTCCTTTTTTAACGGAAGAAGATATTAGAAAATATTATGAAATAGTTGGTGGGATAAACAGAGAGACTGACCTAAATAGCCAGTGCATGGATTTTATTTTGCAGAATATAGTGGGTAATGTGATTCTGGATGTAGGATGTGGCAAAGGATATCTTATTAGCCTAATAGCAGCAACCTATCCACAGTTGACCATTTATGGAGTGGATATACTAGCGGAAGAGCACAAAAAGGGTAATATAACCTTTGTTCAGGGTTTTGCCGATAATCTGCCTTTTGAAGATAGAATGTTCGATACTGTTATTTGTACGCATGTTTTGGAACACATTATTGACTTAGATAAAGCTATTTCTGAATTACATAGAGTAGATAGAAGAAGGGTAATCATAGTAGTCCCGCGTCAGCGTGAATATATTTATACACCTGATCTGCATGTTCATTTTTTCCCCTATGAACATGATCTTTACCTGAGGCTCAGGATTAACAGAGATAAGGCAAAAATTATTAATTTGAGTAGTGACTTTTTGATAATTGAAGACATTTCCGGTTTGATCTAACAAGGGTAAGATCAAAATATGAGAGGATATTCGATAATGAACAGAGATTCCCGTGGATTACTACCTGTTGTTTTTCTTATCTATACACTTTTGGGAGTTGTTTATTTTTACAAAATGTTGGGTGGTGCGATCCTTCTTCCTGGGGATTCGTTTACCGAGAACTATCCCCTTCGTTTGTATTACTCTACTATTCATAGTGCTGTACTATGGTTACCATTTATTTTTCTTGGCATGTCTTTTTTGGGTATGCTACAACCTGGATTGTTTTACCCACTAAATTTTCTCTATTTTTTTCTCCCTGCACCATTTGTGTTCAATCTTAATATTATTCTTCATTGTTCATTGGCGGCCTTTTTTGTCTTTCTTTATGCCCGTCTCATCGGAGTAAGGTCCTTTCCAGCTTTCATATCTGGTATAATCTTTGCCTTTTCTGGTTTTTTAATGGCGCACAAAGGACATACTTCTATGATGAATGCGGCTGTATGGTTACCGCTTCTGCTTTTTCTGTATGAGAAGATTCGCGCTACTTTAAACCCTAAATATAGTGCTTGGGCAGCATTAGTAATTGCCATTCAGGTTTTCGCTGGCCACTATCAGATTTGCGTCTATACTTACCTTGTGTTAGGATACTTTATCCTGTTTTATTTAAGCAGTGTTGAAAAAGAGAAAAGGTTAAATTTTATCGTTTTGTCCCTATTGCCTATTGTTGTCGGAACTGTTATTGCTCTTCCCCAACTGATAGCCACTAAAGAGTTGTCTGACATCGCTTTTCGTGTAGGACATGGTTATTCGTTTTTTACAGAATATTCATTCCCTCCGTTTATGTTACCGCAACTGTTTTTCCCTTTCCTATTTGGTGTAGCCTATGGAGGTCATTATTGGGGATCCTGGAATTTAACTGAATTAGCTGGTTTTATTGGTGTTATGCCTTTAATGCTGGGCCTATGGGCGTCTGTAAGGTTATGGAAGATAAATATTCATATAAGGTTTTTGGCTTTACTGGCTTCATTAGCTTTTCTTCTGGCTCTTGGAAGATATAATCCTCTTTATCATATTATGTATTATGTTCCTGTATATAATCTCTTCCGCTGTCCAGCTCGGCATTGGCTGGAATTTGACCTGGCTATGGCTGTCCTTTCTGGATTTGGGCTTAACTTTCTTATATATGAGCCAGTTGGTCTAAAAAAACGCAAAGAGATTGCAGTGCTCATGGGAGTTGTATTGATAGTATCCGTCATGTTTATATTGGCTGGAACGTCTTTTGTTGATGCTTTTACTGGAAAGTTACTTCCCGAAGTTCGTAATATTTTGGCATCGGCTTTTAATTTTAAAAA
>Ga0308390_1001722_pt1 | contig 13893 bp, 12 predicted proteins | sample Hotspr2Sample149_FD_202358 | JGI IMG/M metagenome (GOLD analysis project Ga0308390, IMG submission 202358) | Hot spring phototrophic mat microbial communities from Mushroom Spring, Yellowstone National Park, Wyoming, United States - 20040719_149 ...
GTGCGGCTTGATTGCTTACTGCCGCCGTCCATCAAAACCGTCTTTGGGCTTGGACGAGTACCTGCCCTTGCCCGCCTAACCCGAATTCACGTTATTATACCTGTCTATGCAATATAAATGGTGAAGGCGCTTTTGCCATTTGTTTGTTACAATAAATAGACGTTCAATGTCTAGACTTTTGCTTATTGAGGTGGCTTAGAGTGGAGCGAGCTGATCTGTATGCGGCGCTGCTGGTTCTTTCGGCGCTTGTAGCTGCAGTAATTGCTGTCGTTGCCTGGCTGCGCCGCAACGCCCCTGGTGCTATACCGTTGATGATACTGGTGCTGGCAATGGTCTGGTGGGCAATAACCTATGCCCTGCACTGGCTTACTCCTCACCAACCAAAACCGTTTTTCTGGCTGGATGCCACCTACCTGGGAGTGGTGACCGCGCCAACGGCTTTGTTTTCTTTGACGTTGCAGATCACCCATCGTGGACATTGGTTGAAGCGGCGCGTGCTCATTTTGCTGCTGATCGAGCCGCTGTTATCGCTGGTGCTGTTGTGGACAGATCCTTGGCACGGCTGGTTTTTTGGCGGTCAACGTCCTACCGAAGCAAACACGATTTTTCAGGGCGGGTTTTGGTTTTACACAAACATCTTTTACTCGTATGGTCTGATCCTGCTGTCGCTGATTTTCTTGATTACCCAATTCGCACAAATGTCCGGGCTTCTACGAAGCCAGACAGGCGTGATCCTTTTAGGCGCAATTCTTCCAGTGATGGTCAATCTGGTATCGTTATTGGGTTTTCACCCCCTGCCTGATCTGGACCTGACGCCGATTGTTTTCGTTCTCAGCAGTCTGATCTTTGCATACGGCTTGTTTCGTCACGGGTTGTTGTTGATTATACCGGTAGCGCGCAGTGTTCTGATCGAATCCATGCGCGACGGCGTATTAGTGCTGGATCGGCAAAACCGCGTGGTAGATTACAATCCCGCAGTTCGCGCCTTGCTGGGCACCAGCGGGCAAATATCCTATGGTTTGCCGATTCGGGAATGGTTGCCGCAACTGATAGATAAAGAAAGCGGCAGATTATTGATTCCGGCTGCAAACGGTGAGCAACGCACTGTAGAATGGAACACTGTTCTCCTATCCAATGATAAAAGACAGCCAATTGGACGGTTAGTTGTTTTTCGAGACTTAACCGATTTAGAACAGGCTTACATCGCTTTGCATGAACTCAATGAGCGTTTGCAGGCACAGTTGGAAGAAAACAAAGTCCTGCAGGAGCAACTACGCGAACAGGCGCTGCGCGATCCGCTGACGGGACTGTATAACCGCCGTTTTCTAGAAGAAGCGCTGCCGCGTGAACTGGCGCGCGCTGTTCGGCTGTCTTACAATATTTCTTTCGTGATGCTGGACATTGATCAATTCAAGTCATTTAATGACACCTATGGACATGAAGCAGGTGACAAACTGCTGCAGGCAATGGGCAAAGTATTAACCACCTATACACGAGCCGATGACATAGCCTGTCGTCTTGGCGGCGAAGAGTTTCTGGTGGTGATGCCGAACATTACAGGAGATACGGCTTTTCAACGTGCAGAACAATTGCGTCGGGCATTTGAGGAGATCAGCCTGACCTATCATTCACTTTGCTTGAATGCAAAAATTTCATTAGGGGTGGCATTATTTCCACAACATGGCAAAACGCCGGCAGAGCTGCTGCGTGCCGCCGACTGGGCATTGTACGATGCCAAGCAGCGCGGGGGCAACTGTGTGGTGGTTTACGGCAAGTAAAAGGCGGCTGTCGCCGCTCATCCTGCGCCAGCCGCCTCATGCATTCCAAACGCTTCTTCTTTAGACTTTTTGACCACAATAGGGACAGGCAACCCAGCCCACCTGCAGCGGCTGACCACAATGGGTGCAGGCTGTCGTCTGCGGGGGCAGCGCAGGTTTAGCGCCGGCGCTGCGGATCAGCATCACGCCGCCCCAGATGAGCAAACCAATGACGATCAGGGGGATCAAAAACCTTCCCGCCATCATCCAGCCTGCAAAAGAACTCCAGCCCCAATACGGATGCATGGGACGCATCCCGTAGCCCATGATTGGCATCCAGCCAAACCACATCCTGCCAATCCAGGGCAGTAATATCAGGGATGCCGCTACAATTACAGCCAGTATTCCAAGAATCCATTTCCACACTGTTTTCATATGAACCTCCATAGCGGGTCGCTGAACGGCAACCACATTTTTTCGATACTTTGACTATAGCAAACAAGTATGAAGGGTTTGTAAAGATACCTTACAGATTTGTTAAATGGCTGTTTTTTTTTATTGTCTTGGGTTTGACTTTCGTTTGCTAATTTTGTAGAATATAATTAAGGAGGGTTTAATGTCAATGCTGCAACAGGGACTCACTGCTGAGTAGGGGGAAAGCGAATGAGGAAGTTGTCTGCTTGCTTGATTGCAAGCTTGGGAAGCGAGCCACAGGTAGTTACTGCAACGCTGGACTTGCTTTTGCAGCGCGGCGTAGATATTCGCCGTGTCTGCGTAGTGCACACAGCGCCACTGCCAGGCAGTGCCATTGCCCGCTCATTGGAAGCTTTGCAGGCTGATGCATTAACGCATACCTACCCAAAACCCATCGAGTTCACTTTTGAACAGCTTTATCTGAATAATCGTCCGCTTGCAGATGTGGAAACGCCTCAGGAGAGCGCGGCGGCGTTTCAGATGTTTTATTGTCTGATCCGCAAAGCCAAGCAAGCCGGTGAGCGGGTGCATTTGTGCATTGCGGGAGGGCGGAAAACAATGGCAATCTATGGCATGGTGGCAGCGCAACTGCTCTTCGATGAGGGCGACGTACTGTGGCATTTATATTCCGCAGGGGATTTTCTGACCAGCCGCCGCCTTCATCCGCAGCCGGGCGATCAGGTGAACCTGCAGGAGGTGCCGGTGCTGTTGCGCAGTTACATCTCGCCGGCGCTGACTGGGCTGAGCCGCTTTGAAGATGCAGAACAGGCGTTGGAGCATTTTCAGCGTCTCAATTTGGAGCGGCGGCTGACCAAATGCCGCTCTTTTGTGAAAGAAAGTTTGACGGCAGCCGAACGGCGGGCAGTGGCTTTGCTGGTCTCGGAAGGACTTAGCGATCAGGAAATTGCCGCCCGGCTGTATCTCTCCCCGCGCACGGTGGAACAGCAGTTGCGTTCGGCATACGGCAAAGCGGCAGAGCATTGGGAATTGGAAGATGTCAACCGTGCGCAGTTGGTTGCCCTGTTGGGCATCTATTACGCCATCAGCGGCGCAGATATTGCCCAAGAATAAGGGAAAACCCGCATGACAAAATCTGAGAAACAAACTACATTACGAATATCTGTTCAGCCGGGCTGGGGGAAAACATTGAGCATCCCCGGCTGGCGGATCACCTTCAAAGGGACAAAACGAAAGGAGGTTGAATGAGAGACGAAGTTATCCAGGCTGCATTGGCAGGTCTTCTGCACGACATCGGCAAACTGGCACAAAGGGCGGGACAGAACCCTGAACGAATATGGGACGACCAAGCCAAAAAAGATTTTGGCTATTACCATGCTGCTCTAACAGATTATTTCTTACAGCAGATTGTTCCAAAACGCTGGCTTCCCTTGATCAGAGGAATGACCACGAATCACCATCGTCCTCTCTCAACTCAGGACTGGATCATAGCATTAGCCGACCGACTCTCTGCCAGCGAACGCGCCGACCCAACAGATGACACCCGAGCTGCTCAGCCAAAACAGCTTCAATCTATTCTCTCTCTTGTGCATGAGGAAGGAAATTCGTCTCCTGCCGAATCTTACCTGCCATTAAAACCGCTTGCATTGGGAAAAGACACACTGTTTCCCGGAGCAAAGCAGCCAGATGCGGAAGTTTATAAAGCATATGAGAAACTCTGGGATAGTTTTCTGGATGAGGCGAAAGCGCTTTGCAAAGCATACGAACAAAGCGGCGCAATGGAAATGTATCTGGAAAGTATGCTCTGGATTTTGCAGCGCTATACCTGGTGCGTGCCTTCAGCATATTTCAAAGCCCGCCCGGATGTCAGCTTGTATGACCATTCCCGCATGACCGCTGCGTTGGCAGTTTGTTTGCAGGACGGCGTCGGAACGGAAGCTGAAGCCATATCTCAAGCCTGGCAGGTTGAAACTCCAGATGCTGCGCAACAGGATTTGCTATCAAAACCCGTTGCATTGCTGGTGGGCGGCGATATTTCAGGCGTGCAGGACTTTATCTATACGATTTCTTCAAAAGGCGCGGCGCGCATGTTGCGCGGGAGGTCATTCTACCTACAACTGCTTACAGAAGCCGTTCTACGCTTTGTGCTTCGAAGCCTTGAGCTGCCTTACACCAACGTCATTTACAGCGGCGGCGGACATTTCTTCCTGCTGGCACCGCCAAAGGCAGCAGAACAATTGCCCGATTTGCAAGCTCAAATCAGCCGCCTGTTGCTTGCGCAACATGGAAGCAGTATTCGCCTCGTTTTGGGCAGTGCAGAAGTTCCGGTAAACGGCTTTCGGATTGGCGAATTGCCAAAACACTGGGGAGAAATGCACGCACAATTATCGCGGGCAAAAAACCGTCCCTATGTGGAATTGGGCAACGCAATTTATCAACAAGTATTTGCCATAGAAACATATGGTGGAAATCCCGAACAAATATGCGCAATTTGCGGGGACGATCAAAGAAAGACGATCAAATGGGATGAACTGGAGGCGCAAGAGCGAATTTGTCTTCTTTGTCATTCTTTTGCCAAGCAAATCGGTAAAAAATTGCCCCAGGCGCGCTTTGTTGCGCTGGAATTCACCCAACCTACTCCAAATGACGGACAGGTGAACAATGCACTGGATATCCTGGCTGCATTCGGCATGAAAGTACAGTTCCTGGAAGAACAGGAGCCGTTGAAAACGGGAAACGGTCAATTTGTCACCCTGTGGGCATTGGATGATCTTCAAAACAACAACTGGCCCAAAAGCGACCGCCTGGTAGTGCACACGACTCGTTACACGGTTAACCAGATACCCCTTGACCAGAAAGGTGCTCCCCTGACCTTTGACGAGTTACAGAAAGAATGCCAGAGTGGTTTTAAGCGGCTGGGCGTTTTGCGTATGGATGTGGATAATCTGGGTGATATATTCTCAAAAGGATTAGGCAACCGCGCCACGCTAGCGCGACTCTCGACGTTGAGCTTTCAAATCACCCTCTTTTTTGAAGGATGGCTGAAGCGGTTAATCGAGAAACAAGGGCTGATCTATGCCGTCTATTCTGGCGGTGATGACCTGTTTCTGATTGGCCCGTGGGATTGTATCCCTGAACTGGCGCAAACTATCGTCAATGAGTTTCAAGGTTATGTCAGCCAGAATCCCGCTCTGCACCTCTCCGCTGGAATGGCATTTGTAGATGGAAAATACCCCATCTATCAGGCAGCCGATGACGCCGCCAAAGCGGAAGAACATGCAAAGGCAAAGGAACACAAGAACGCCTTTTATTTTCTTGGGGAAGCGTGGTACTGGAGTGAGTTTGAGCAACTGGCACAGAAGAAAAAGCAGCTTGTCAATATAGTAAAAAGCGAGCAAGGTGAACAGGCAGGACCAAAAAGCCTGTTAGGCGTACTGCGCAGTTTGGCACAGATGGAAAGCGAGGCAGGAAACGGAAAAAAGCGCCCGCTTTGGGGACGCTGGATATGGCTGGGAACGTATCTGCTAACGCGCGCTGCTGAGCAATACCAGAAGAGGAACCCAAATTTAGCGCAGCAGATCCAGAAAGTGCATGAGGCACTTGGGAAAGACTTCAAAGACATTTTCCAGTGGGGGGTTGCCGCCCGCTGGGCACAGTTGGAAACAAGGAAAAATCCAAGTTCTAAAACACAGGAGGTTCTAAATGTCCGAAATACAAACCATCTTTACTGCTGACCCCAGCGGCGAAAAGCTGGTCAAATTTGCTGAAATAACCGCCGAACAATTAGTCAAAGATAATTTGACGCGCGGGCAAATTCGCAATGTGTTTACTGAAGTGCGCAAAATCGAAGCGCTGTGGAACACCGACCCGGAAAAAGCCCTGCGCCGCTTGACCATGCTCAAGCCTAAGCTGGACTATCAAATGGCGCGCAATGCTCCAGTTAAGCGGCTGAAAGAAGTGCTGAGTGAGGCAATTGACTGCGTCAATAAGGCAAAAGAAGAAGAACGAACGGAATATTTCCAACGTTTTGTTAATCTGTTTGAAGCTTTGCTGGCTTACCACCGCTCCAAAGGCGGGAAAAATTAGCGAGGAGGATCACTCATGAATGACACTTTTCAACTTTATGGACGGGTCTTTTTTGACACCAAAATTAAAGCGCTGACCGGACTGCATATTGGAGGGTCTAATACCGATTTGGAAATCGGCGGCTTGGATAAAGCGGTCATCCGCAACCCGCTGACCAAACGTCCCTATATCCCTGGTTCGAGCCTGCGCGGCAAGATGCGCTCGCAGATGGAAAAGCTGCTTGGCTTACCGCAAAACCGTTCAATTGGGCAGGTCAACATCCATACCTGCACGAAGGAAGAAGAATACAACAAGAACGGCGGCTGTCCAGTTTGTCATGTCTTTGGCATCCCGGCTGAGCTGGATTTTGCCAACCCCACGCGTCTGGTCGTGCGCGATGCCGAGTTAACCGACGAAAGCGCCAAAGCTTTGAAGGACGCACGCACCGATTTGCTGTATGCCGAATTGAAAACAGAGGTTGCGATTGACCGTGTGACCAGCGCTGCCACGCCGCGCACCATCGAACGTGTACCGGCAGGAGCGGTCTTTGGACCGGCAGAGCTGGTTTTTGGCATTTACGAAACCGCCGATTACGAACGCCTCAAGGTCGTCATTGATGCTCTGCAACTGGTCGAAGACGATTACCTGGGCGGCTCTGGCTCGCGCGGCAGCGGTAAGGTGAAATTCGAGGATATCCACGTGTATGCGCGTGCCTTTGAAGATTACAGCAAACCCATTGAATTCAAGAGCGGCTTTGCCAGCGTTCAGGAGCTAGCCAATGTTTTCGAAGAATTGAAAAAATGGCTGCAACAAACTGTTCCAACCCAATGAGGAGGAGCCATGCAATTGCAAATATGGCGTCTTGAAGGCCGTTTGTTTCATTTTGGGAAACAGGGCTTTGGACAGGAGGAAACGCTCATTCATTGGCCTTCTGACAGCCTTTATGCCGCTTTGACCGCTCGGCTGGCTGCGCTGAAAGGCGCAGAAGCTGTTGAAAAGTGGATGCAGCCTTTCCTGAACGGCTCGCCGCCTTTCTTGCTGACCTCGCTATTCCCCTATGCAGGAGAGATTTATTTCTTCCCATCTCCGCTGGCGCCACAAAGCACAGGCAAAGGTCAATTGCCGGCGGAACTGCGTCCCAAAGACTTAAAAAAAGTGCGGTATGTTTCTGAAGGGTTATACCGTCGTTTGATTACGGGACGTTCACTGGCAGATGAAGCAGGTCGTGTCATACAGCTACAACAGCGCAAGGTCTGGCTATTGCCAGAAGAACAGAAGCTCCTGCCCAAAGGACTACTAGAAAACAAAATTTGGGAAGAGGAAAAGCGCCCGCGCGTTACAGTGGGACGCATCCAGGAAAACAGCAACCTGTTTCACGTTGGTGAAGTGCATTTCGTACAAGAGTGCGGCTTATGGTTTGGTGTGCAATGGCACACATCAGACAATGACATCCAAAACCTGTTTGCCCTGCTCTTGAATGATCTTGGCGATGCCGGCTTGGGAGCTGAACGCAGCTCAGGCTATGGACGCGCCAGATTCAAGATCGCAAATCATCTGGAATTACCCGATCCTGACGGAAAAATGTGGACATCGCTCAGCCGCTACCTGCCGCGTGAGGAAGAAGTTTCTGCTTTGTTACATCCACAGGCTGCTTATCAGATTCAAATGGTTAGCGGGTGGCTGGATTCACCGCAAAAACCGGGACAGCGAAGACGTCTGGTCAGAATGCTGGCAGAGGGTGCTGTGCTGGGTGCACTTTCCTCATTCCCTTATGGAGATGTGGTGGACGTTCGACCAAAATACCCAACCAACGAGGACCCGCTTGGGCATCCAGTCTATCGCTGTGGGCTGGCAGTGGCGGTCGGTTATGGAGGTGAGGCATGACAACATGGTCTTTGACTCTGCAGACGCTTTCCCCTGTTCATATCGGCGCTGGTCAGGAACTGCGCCTAGGATTTGACTTTATGCTGTTTCAAGGACAGACTTGGATACTGGATAGCGATGCGGTCCTGGAAGCCAAAGCCAATTTACTCAAATCAAATGCCAGCGGGCATTATCCCCTGCCCGGTCAGTTGTTAAACGAGGGCGATTTTCAAAACCAGAGACTCTTTCGTTATGTTCTGCGTGGTCAACCGCGTTCTGTGAAAGCCGATGCCCGTATGCAGGCATTCATCAAGGATGTTTATGACCGCCCTTACATTCCCGGTTCTTCACTAAAGGGAGCAATCCGCACTGCGCTGGCATGGAAAGGCTGGCAGGAGCTGCATATGTCGCCGCTGAGACGCGAAGACATCGGCAACAACCGAAACTGGGCAGCCAAACCGCTGGAAGCAAAGATCTTCGGACGCGATTCCAACCACGATCTGTTACGTGTTTTACAGGTCTCTGACCTGCACGGCCCAGCCAAACCCGGCGAAGGTTTAATTGTTGTCAATGCCCAAGTGCTGACCCGCAAGGCTATGCAATCTCCGATTGAACTGGAAGCATTGCGCGGGGACTTAACTTTTAGCGGAAGCTTAACGATTGATGAGACCCTCTTTGCCCCATGGGCTGAGCCAGAACTGGGGTTTAGCAGCCGTAAACCATGGCTGGATCAACTGCTTCCGCGCGTCAATGATCACAGCCGAGCGCGTATTGCCCGCCTGCAAAAATGGTTTGAAAGCCTGGAAAGCACTGCACCGAACGCAGAAAAAATCGTTGCTTTTTATCGCCAGCTTGCCAACTTAAAACTGCAGCCCAACCAAGCCTTGTTGCAGATTGGCTGGGGTGCCGGCTGGGATGGTAAAACTTACTGGACACACTTGCAACAAGATAAAATACTTTTTGAGCGGTTGGTGCGCGACTTCCAGATGGACAAAGCCGGCAAAAGTTCTCGGCGCAAACCTGGCGACCCGTTTCCAACCTCCCGCCTTGTGGCTGTGAGTGGCAAAAATGAGGCAGCCAAGCCGGTTGCACCTTTCGGCTGGGTATTGATACAACTCGAGGAGCGGTAACATGAAATTACTGACTTTTCTCGGCACCGGGAATTATCAACCGACCTCCTACGTTTGGGGTGAGAAAGCTTACACAACACGCTTCTCGCCTGTCGCCGCCTACCACTTTCTTCAACCGGGGGAAATTTTTCTCTTTCTGACAAAAGACGCCGAACCACAAGGGAACGAACTGTCACAGGAGCTTCCACCACAGGTGCTGGTTCACTTGAAATACATTCCACTGGGTAAGAACGAGTCAGAACTCTGGCAAATCTTCAGTGACGTGAGTGATTGTGTTGACCCCGGTGACGAAATTGCTTTTGATGTCACGCATGGACTGCGCCACCTGCCTATGCTGGGATTACTGGCAGCAGCATTCCTGCGTGCCGGTTTTAGCGTTGACTTACGGGCGGTTTTATATGGCGCTTTTGATGTCGGCAGGCAAGTAAGCCCCGGTCAGACGCCCGTCTTTGATCTAACCCCCTTGCTTACATTGCTCGAATGGGCAATCGCCGCTGACCGTTTCAACCGCACTGGAGATGCCCGTTATCTTTCCTCCCTTGTTGGTCAGCGGCGCAAGCAGATGGCAGAACAAGCTGGCGGAAACCATAGCCTGCTCGAGCAGGTGGGACGTTTGAATAATCTGGCAGGCGCACTGACAGAAATCTCTCAGGCATTGCATCTTTTGCGCCCCGATCTGGCGATGTCCAGCGTAGCCAGATTGCCAGATTACATCGAAAAAGCCAGACCGGCGCTGGTGCAGTCGGAAGGTATTGAGCCTTTTGCCCGCCTTTTGGACAGTATCCAAACTTCCTATCAGCCTCTGGCACATCCCAGCCCACAGCAGCCAGAAACCTTGAGGGAAACTTTGCTGGCCGAACGTAGAATGGTCGGCTGGTATATCGAACGCGAGCTTTGGGTACAGGCGGTTTCACTTGCCCGCGAGTGGCTGTTAAGCTGGGTGATGTTTCAGCTTGGACTGACTTACTTGAACCGCCTGGAGAATCGCCAATATGTAGAACGCACGCTTGGAGCTGAAGCAGAAGCTTTTCTAAATGCCAAAAGAAACGGACAAACCCATCAATCGGTCTTTTTGCGCAACCTACCAGAACTGGAGCAAGCGCTATCGTTGTGGTCAAGCATCACAAAAGTGCGAAACGACGTGGATCATGCTGGTAAGCGGGAAGATCCCGCAGACCCGAAAAGCTTGCAAGAGAATATTAAGAGCCTGTATGAACACTTAAAAAATTTACCAGTCTAGGGATCATTTCATGCTTCTCCTCTCGCTTGTTGGTGAACAACCCATTCCCATTCTGCTGACGCATCGGGCGTTAAATCCGCAGCGGCACCTGCTGGTCTTTACGGATAAAACGAAACGCGTAGCCGATCAACTGCATAACCTGCTCCCCAATTCCGAGCTGCGCCCAATGCCCGACGCTTATAACTTGGCAGAGATTGCCCGGCGTTTTCGGCAGGAGACGGCTGACAATCTCGTCTTCAACCTGAGCGGCGGCACCAAGCCGATGGCTTGGGCTGGTTATGAGGTTGCCCTTCAAAAGCAGGCAGATTTTGTCTATCTGCAGAGTGAGGACAAAAAATCCATCCTCTACCGTTTCAGCTTTCGGGATGGCAGGCTTGTGCAAAAAGCAGAGCAACTGCCGCGCCTGATCACGCTGGAAGATTATCTGCAAGCGCATGGGCTGAAAACAGTGTCATCCAAACCACCGAGCAATCCTCAAGAAGCTGCAATTTACCGATTCTTACATAAACATTGTGACCAATGTCTGCACAATCTGCAATATCCCGCGTTCGAGATTGACTTTTTCGTCCAGCGCGGCAATCAAGCCGCCGTCATCGAAGCCAAAAGCGGCTTAAGCAAAGTTCCGCGGAAACGACAAGCTATTGATCAGCTCACCACGATTACCGGGCGCGAATATCTCGGCACTTATACCGGACGTATCTGGATCAACGCAAAAGAACCCGGCAGCCAGCTCAAAGAACTCGCAGACGCTTACCAGATAAAAATTGTCGTCGTCCAGCTCGAACAACATGCCGGAGGCTGGCGATTGACGCAAAAATCCCAAGACGCTTTGGCTCAAGCGCTCGATACGGTACTGGGCGAGCATAAGCCAAGCATTCGTCTCATCCCTGAATACTGGTGACAGCCTATGATTATCCTCAACTACTCTCACCCTCTCACCGCCGAACAAATCGCCCAGATCGAACAGATCAGCGGGCAAACGGTCGAAAATGTTTTTGATTTGCCCGTGCAATTTGAAAATGACCAGCCTTACCTGCCGCAGTTGGAGGGGCTGATGAAATCTCTCCCCCTCAGTGCAACGCAATTGCAAACCGGGCAGATTCTGGTCAACCTGCCGTCGCTCAACTACATCGCTGGATTGGTCTTAGCAGAACTACACGGACGCATGGGCTACTTCCCCCCCATCATCCGCCTGCGCCCAAAGCCGGACGTCCTTCCGCCGGTCTTTGAGGTAGCAGAAATCCTCAACCTGAACGCTGTCCGTGAAACAGCCCGCAAGCGGAGGTATTAGAGATGGACTTGCTCTCGCTTGTCTTTACCCTGCGCCCGCTTGCTCAACCAGACCCTCAGCGTCCGCTTCCCGCCTGGTGGGGACGAGCAGCCCAGGCAATGGCGCTAAGCGCAATTGCAAAAAACGACCCCGCACTGGCAGCCGCTTTGCACGACGAGCCGGGACCTCGTCCGCTGACTGCCTCAACCTTGATGGGGCGCTTCCCGCAGCGTCATCTCGACCCGCAGGAGAATTACCGCCTGCGTATCACTGCCCTCACCGCCCCCGTCTGCACTCGTTTGATGGAAACCGTCCAGCCCGGCGGGGTGCTCTCGCCCGGCGCAACCATTGAGTTGGATTATCTGCCTTTCCTCATTCAGTCCGTTGCCGCCTGCCCCGAAGAACAGGAATGGGCAGCCGCCAGCAGTTTTCAGGAACTCTCCGCGCACTATCTGCTCACCAGCGAACCTCCTTCGCGGCATATTGTCTTGCAATTTACCAGCCCGACCGCCTTTCATTCTGAAGAACGCACCCAGCCGCTGCCTTTGCCCGAACTGGTCTTTGGCAGTCTGTTACAACGCTGGAACGCTTTTTCGCCGCTTGTTTTCCCGCAGGAACTGCGCCGCTACGCGCGTGAATGCCTGGCGGTGCAGCGCTTTCACATTGAAAGCCGCGCCGTGCCCTACAAAGAAAACGGACTGCGGGTCGGCTTTATCGGCGAGGTGGGCTTCACCGTGCTCAACTTTGACCGTTACTGGCTGGGACAATTGCACGCTCTGGCGGCTTTCTCGCTCTTCAGCGGTGTTGGTGTGCAAACCTCAGCCGGAATGGGACAGTGCCGCCCTTTACCGCTACGCGCTGCTGAAGCCGGGGATTAGGAATGAGCCTTACCAACCGCGACGTACCCACAAATTCCGGCGATCATGGCAAAATTGCTAACTTCAAGAAATGCCTATCCAATAATCTCTGACAAATCGAACAACATCACATCTTGCCGCCGCTTTGCTTCCTCCAGCAGTTGAGTTGTGAACCCGGATCGGGCACACAGTGCAAAACGGATTTTGCGCTGTTCAAGCTCAGGCTGAACAAACTGCAACTTGCGTTCCAATTCCGTCAGAACATCCACACCCACCGGCTTGCTGATCCATTTGCATTCTACCAGTATCCCGTCCTTTTCTCCCAGTACAATGAGATCGATCTCTTCGTTGGCATTCCACCAGTTGCCGATGCGGATAGGGGGAAAAGGCAGTTGAGCGGCTAACCCGGCTTGCCAGAAGAACTGCTGGCAGACCTCTTCAAACGCCAGACTGGAAAAGTGATCGATTTCCGGTATCACCTGATTTTCCAGAATGGTTTTCGCCCCGCCGCGTTCAAGCTGTGAGCGGTTAGGGTGAACATAGCGAAACCAGAAACGCAGGTAATGATCTTTGAGGCGATAGATCCCCCGACGGCTCTTTTGCGGCTGGGATTCCGTTACAGGAACCAGCCGTTCCACCAGGTGCAATTGTTGCAAAGTGTCCAAATAAGCGGTCGCGCCTTCTATTCCGGTTGCTTGTTTAATTTCATTCAAGCGGGTTTTCCCCGCAGCAATGGCTTGCAGGATCGCAAAGTAATTGCGCGGCTCGCGCAGTTCCTGTTGAAGCACAAAGCGTACTTCGTCATATAGAAAAGAACCTCGACTGAGAATTCCCCCCACAATATTTTCGGTCAGAGATTGTTGGGATTGGATGGTCTCCAAGTAAGCCGGCGTTCCGCCATAGACCGCATAGGCGCGAACCTGATCTTCTAAATCAAAAGATGGATAAAACCATCGAGCATCCTTAAATTGTAAGGGTTCGAGGAGATACTGGGCTGTTCTTCTACCATAAAGCGGTGCCTGGTATCCTAAAACGGCTTCTTCCATCATGCCAATGTACGATCCGCAAAGAATCAGCATGATCTGGCTGTTCTTCAATGCTTGATCCCATACGCGCTGCAGGATGGTCACCAGAGGGGGATATGCCGTCACCAAATATGGGAATTCATCCAACACAACCACCAGCCGCTCATTCTGCGCCGCCTGCGCAAGGGTGCGGAACAGGTCTTCCCAGGTAGAGTAAACGGCGCTCATCTGGTTGAGACCAAACAAAACCGAAT
>Ga0308390_1001726_pt1 | contig 13879 bp, 12 predicted proteins | sample Hotspr2Sample149_FD_202358 | JGI IMG/M metagenome (GOLD analysis project Ga0308390, IMG submission 202358) | Hot spring phototrophic mat microbial communities from Mushroom Spring, Yellowstone National Park, Wyoming, United States - 20040719_149 ...
CAGTCTGTCCACTTCCTATAAATGGGTCTAAAACAATCTCGCCTTCAAAAGAATAAAGTTGAATAAGTCTGTAAGGTAACTCTACTGGAAAAGGCGCCGGATGCCCTACTTTTATAGCTGGTTCAGCAGGAAATTTCCATACACTTTTTGTAAATTCAAGAAATTCTTCTTTTGAAATAGTGCTTTTTCTTCCAAGATTCTCCCTTGAGAACATTCCTTTTGAGAAAACCAATATATATTCATGAATATCTCGCAAAGTTGGATTTTTGGCAGAAAGCCAGCTCCCCCAGGCAGTAGAAGGACTACTGCTTGAAGCTTTATTCCAGATAATTTCACCACGCATTAAAAATCCTAAATTAAGCATATCCTCTATAATAAAAATATGAAGTGGAATATAAGGCTTTCTTCCAAGATTAGCAACGTTTATGCACGCTCTACCACCAGGAACAAGAACCCTTTTAACTTCATTCCAAACCTTCTTTAAAAATTCTCTGTATTCATTTAATGTAAGATTATTATCATATTCTTTTCCCACATTATACGGCGGAGAAGTAATCATCAAATGAACACTATTATCAGGTAATTCGTTCATCTTTTCGCTTGATTTACAAAAGATTTTATTAATTAAATCCGGTGGAATAAAATTTTCTACATATTTAACTTGTTTCTCCTTGGGTAATCCTTCATATAATCTGCTTGTATAAAAAGAAGTAGAATCATGGTTGATTCTTCCAGAACAACCGAAAGCGCTTGTTTTTGTTCCATTTTTTCTTTTTATTTTCATTTAATCCTCCCTCCAAAAGTCAACCCACCTTTTGTATGGATTAAATTTTATCTCAGTTCTAATCCAATTTATTTCAATCTTTTTGGAGTTTTTCTCCTCAATTAAATTTAATAATGCTTCTTTTGTAATTTCAACACCTCTTGGATTTGTTCCGGGTTTTGGAAGTTTAATATAATTTCCTCTACCTATTTTATCAAAAATCCGTTTTTGTGCCGATAACGGAATATAATAAAATCCTCCTGTTTCATTCCAGTTAATTTGGACAAGTAAAATATCACAATGCGGATAATAGTTTTCACTGAATTCTCTTGCTTTTTGAGAATCAACTGTCCATATAAGTTTAACTCCCCTAAAATTTTTACTTGTAATTGTCTTAATAGATATTGGCTCACCAAATAATTTTACATCTACTTCAGGTTCATTTATAGGTATCTCAGTTTCTACATTATCTTCACCAAATTTATAAATAAGTAAAGCGACTATTATTTTTTCACGAATTGAACCTACTTCCATTCCTGTTTTACCCGCTCTTGAACTTTCTAATTCTGCAAGTTTAAATAAATAAGGCAAAAGTTTTTTTATTTTCTCTATTAGTTTTTTATCTTCAAATATTTCTATCAAACGATTTGACATTTTTTTTATTCCTTACAATAAAATCCTATCCTGTCTCCGAAAATACTAAAAAAGGGAAAAGCAAAGAAAATGTAAAAATTAAAAAATTTGTTTTCATCGGCTTCCTACCAAATAAATATTTTAACTTTAATTTTATAATTAATAGTATATAATTTTTTAAAAAAAATCAAGTTTTACAAAATTTATAGCCTGCTTTTAAAACCAGCTTGACAACTTCTTTAATTTAATATAATTTTTTACAATTATATGAAAAATAAAAGGATTATTGTAATATCAATTTTAATACTTGAATTACTTTTACTTTCCTTGTTTATTTTTTTAAAAAAACAATCAAATTATAATGGCAAATATATAAAAGAACTTAGCGAAAATGATAAAATAGCTAAAAAATTATTAAAAGAAATAAAAGATTTTAACGAAAAATATAATGGTAAAGGTGGTTTTAGCTTAGATAAAAATTTAAAAATTGTTATTTATAAAATTAAACCAGGTGATAATTTGTGGAATATTAGTAAAAAAACAGGACTTTCAATTGATACGCTTTTAACTTTAAATAATTTAGATAATGTCCATATAATTTCTACTGGAACTGAAATAAGAATTCCAAATAAAGATGGCATATTTTATAAAGTTTCCCCAGGTGAAACTATTGAAGATATTGCAAAAAAATTTAATGTTAAACCAGAAGATATTATAAATGTAAATGAATTCTCGGATGAATCAATAGAAGAAGGAATTGATATTTTTATTCCCAAAGGTAAATTACCATTAGAAGAACGCTTAAATTATCTTGGAAGATTTATAACTCCTTTAATTGGAAGGATAACATCAGGATTTGGATTTCGCAAGAATCCCATTACAAAAAAGAAAGAATTTCATACAGGAATTGATATTGCACAATATTATGGAGCACCTGTAAAAGCTTCTGAATCCGGCGAAGTTATTTTTGCAGGTGAATATAAAGGTTATGGAAATTTAATTATATTAAGACATAATAATGGCTATTCAACAAGATATGGACACTTATCTAAAATTATTGTTAAATACGGAGAAAAAGTAAGACAAGGAGAGGTAATAGGCTATGTTGGTAATTCAGGCAGCGTAACAGGTCCACATTTACATTTTGAAATAAGAAGATACGGAAAAGCGATAAATCCTTATTTTAATATGAGATGGGCACAAAAATGATAAAAATATTTAGAATAATAATTTTTATAACAGTATTTGTTAATCAATTTTTATATTCAAATTCAGAAGATGAAGAGGAACAAAAATATTTCAATATATTTAAACAAATTTATCAAAGAATAAAGAATGAATATATAGAAAAGAAAAGTCCTGAAGAATTATTTACTGGGGCTATAGAAGGAATGTTAAAGAAGTTAAATGACCCTCATACAGCATTTTTAAAAGAGCAAGAGAAACAAGAACTTCAAATAGAGACTAAAGGAGAATATGGAGGGCTTGGTATAGTTGTTGGAATAAGAGATAATAAATTAACAGTTATTTCTCCAATTGAAGATACCCCCGCAGAACGCGCAGGTATAAAAGCAGGTGATGTAATATTAAAAATAGATGGCGTGGAAGTTAAAGAACCTAAAATTAACGAGGTAGTAAAAAAACTTAGAGGCGAACCTAATACAACTGTTACATTAACAATTAAACGAGAAAATATTGAAACCCCAATAGATTATACATTAACTCGCGCTATTATAAAATTAAAAACAGTTAAATATGATACAATTAAAACTAATATTGGCTATATAAAATTAACTTCTTTCAGTCAAAATACACCTGAGGAATTAAAATCAGCAATTGATTCTTTACTTAAAAAGAATATAAAAGCCTTAATTGTAGATTTAAGAAACAATCCAGGCGGCCTTTTAGATGTTGCTATTAAAGTTTCTGATTATTTCCTATCAGAAGGACTTATAGTTTATACAAAGGCAAGAACAAATACTTTTAACCCATTTTTAAATCAAAGATATTATGCTCATAAAAATGATAATTTAATTCCAGACGATATGCCATTAGTTATTTTAATAAATAAAGGTTCAGCTTCAGCCTCAGAAATTTTTGCAGGCGCAATTCAGGATAATAACAGAGGAATTATAGTCGGAACTAAATCATTCGGTAAAGGTTCGGTTCAATCTGTAATTGACCTTGATAATAATTCCGCTTTAAGATATACAACAGCATATTATTATACACCAAAAGGAAAACTTATTCACAATATCGGTATTATACCTGATATTGAAATTGAAGATATTAACCCTTCAAAAATGGATTATCAAAATATAAACAAAATTTATAAAAACAAATATATTTCTAATTTTTTAAATGAACATCCTCAATGGACAAATTCTGATATTGATGAACTTTTAAAGAAACTTAATGAAGATGGAATAGAGATTGATAAAATTTTACTTAAAAGGCTTATAAGAGAGGAGGAAGCAAGAAATAAGCAAAAACCATTTATAGATTTAGAAATAGACACACAACTTAAAATGGCTGTTCAAATCGCTTTGATAAAATTTAAATATAAATAGTATGAATTATTTAAAAATTATATTTTTCCTGTTAATTTTTTTATTAAAAAACAATTTTTCTTTAGACCTGTATAGCGATTACGATTTTGTATTTGCTGTTTTAAAATATGAAGGTGGCGGCGATTGGTATAGTTGTATTCCAAGTGTTAGAAATTTTTTAAATGAAGCTTCCAAAAGAATTAATCTAAAAATTTCTTTAAAAGAGAAAGTTGTCTCATTATCTGATGCAGATTTATTTCTTTATCCTTTTATTTTTATAAATGGACACGGTAATATAAAATTTAACGAAGAAGAAATTTTAAAATTGCGAAAATATCTTTATAATGGTGGATTCTTATTCTGTAATGATGATTACGGACTTGATATCCATTTAAGAAGAGAAATGAAAAAAGTTTTCCCTGATAAAGAATTTGTTGAAGTTCCGTTTTCACACCCAATTTATCATTGTTATTATGATTTCCCAGATGGAATTCCAAAAATACACGAACATTATCCTGGACCACCAAAAGGTTATGGAATATTTTTAAATAATAGACTCGCAGTTTTTTATGCCTATAACTCTGATATTGGTGACGGCTGGGATAAACCCGAAGTTCATAATGACCCACCAGAATTAAGAGAAAAAGCAATAAAAATGGGAATAAATATTTTATATTACGCATTGATGTATTAAATGAATATTAGAAGCAAATATACTTTAATATCTATTTTAACTTTTGTTATTATACTTCTATTTTTAGGTTTGTTCATTTATCAAAAGATAAAAATAAATTTTTTTATTACTCTTTTACCACCGGAAGTTAAAATAGGTCAACTTTTAATGATAGCACCTGAGTCAACAAAATTTGATGATAAACTTTTAAAACTTATAAAAGAATATCATATTGGCAATATAAAAATTTTTGGTAAAAATTATAAAACAAAAGAAGAATTATTAGAATTGATTATTAAATCACAGAACAATGCGATAAGATATAATAAAGGCATTCCAATGTTAATTGCAACTGACCAAGAAGGCGGCTGGGTTGCTCATTTAAAAGAAAATTTCACTATTCCACCTTCTAATATGGCAATCGGATTGTCAAAAAATAAAATTTACGCTTATATAGCAGGGGATATAATCTCATCAGAATTATCCAAAATCGGCATAAATGTTAATTTCGCCCCTGTTGTTGACTTGGCTTTAAATAAAAATAGCTGGGTAATAGGACCAAGAAGTTATTCAGATAATCCATTCATAACAACCGAAATGGCTAAAGAATTTATTAGAGCTTCTTTAAAATATAATGTTCTTCCTGTAATAAAACATTATACAGGACATGGAAGCCTTGAAAAAGATTCACATAATAAATTTTTAGTAAATAATTATAGTTATGAAGAACTAATAAAAACAGAACTTATTCCATTTTTAGAATTATCTAAAAATTCAGAGATAGGAATAATGACAGCACATATAGCCTGCCCTGCAATTGTTAAATATATTGAAAAAAAAGAGAAAAAAAATTACAAAAATTATTATTACCTGCCTGCAACTTTATCAGAAATAATTGTTGATAAATATTTAAAAAAATATAACAAGTCTCAGGCTTTAATATTTTCTGATGAATTAAGTATGAAAAGTATAACCTCATTAATGCCATTAGAAAAAGCTTCTTTAAAAGCTATTGAAAGCGGAGTAAATATAATAGTAATTAATCAGAATTATGATAAAATAGAAAAAATTGCAAATTACATTTTGGAGAATTATAAAAAGTCCAAAAAATTTCAAGAAAAAGTTGATAAATCTGTTGAAAAAATATTACAAACTAAAGGAATGATATTTCAAACAAAATTAAAATTATTTTCGCCATATATTTTTAATTTAAAAAAAATTCAAATTAATAGAAAAGATTTAAATTTTATAAATAATGAATCTAATAGATACAAAGCATATTTACTTTCTTTAGAAACTACTGAAATTTATAGAAATAGAAAAAATTTAATACCATTAATAAAATCAAAAATAAATTTTACAAATGATTTTATAGTTTTATCAGACAATAAAAATTTATATTACTCAATAAAGAAATGGACTTCAAAAGTAACTTTTTACAGGTTAAAAAATTTTAAAATAAAAAATTTTAACTCAAAGAAAGCAATTATAATTTACGGAATTGAGAGCCAAAAAGATTTAGAAATTTTAAAAGATGTTTACAGAGTCAATTCAAATATAATAGTTATAAACTTTTTACATAAAATTAATGTAGAAAAACTTGATTATATAGACACCATTATATGCACATATTCAAACAATATATTGCAAATAGAAGCAGGGGTTGAAATTCTTTTTAAGGGTAAGCCTAAAGTAAAAAATAAACTATTACAGGAATATACAATATTTTAGTGTGTGACCTTTTTAAAGTTGCATCATAAAATCAGCTACTTTTGTAGCGCTGAAAGTTAGTTTAGCTTTTAGATGAAAAAGGCATATTACAACCTGCTTTTGCAAAGAATTTATATTATAATAAAATCCGGAGGTGAAAAATGAAAGCAGAAGAATATTATAAAAAATTAGGAAAAGTTATTATTTCAGCATCACAAATAGAACGAAAAGTAAAAGAGATGGCTAAACAGATTTCAAAAGATTATGACAAAAATTTTCCTGTTTTAATTTCAAATTTAAAAGGTAGTTTCAGATTTCTTGCTGATATTGTCAAATATGTTAAAATTCCTGTTATGATTGATTTTATTGCATTTCAAAGTTATGAAGGTCATAAAAGCATAGGAAATGTTAGAGTAATAAAAGATTTAAAAATAGATGTTTCAAACAAAAATATTCTTCTTGTAGAAGATATTGTTGATACTGGAATTACACTTGATTACATAATAAAATATCTTGAAGAATTTAAAAAACCAATTGATATAAGAGTTTGCACTCTTCTTGATAAGCCATCAAAAAGAAAAGTTTATGTTCCAATTCATTATAAAGGTTTTGATATACCGGATGTATTTGTAGTTGGCTATGGACTTGACTATAAAGAATTCTTCAGAGAGCTTAATGACATTTACGAATTAAAAATTGATTAATTGTTAGGGGTTGTTTGTTAGTCGGTTGTTAGGGTTGTTAGGGACGGGGTTGTTAGGGACGGAGCTAAACTTTATATTAATTTTTACTTTTTATTTTGCATTAATTTTATAAAGTATCCCTCCGTCCCTAACAACTCCAAAAATTAAAATCAAAAGTTGACATTAAATTTTAAAAATTTTACATTTTTTTAAATAATTTAACAGGAGCGAAGTTATGAATAAGGGGATATATTTTTTTTATTTTATGTTTTATAATTTTAACAAATTTATATAGTGAAGATGGAATTTTGGCTGATTATAGTATTGAAGGCAGTTCAGCAGGCGGGGCTAAATTAAAAGGGAATTTGAAATTTATGAGTATAAGCAAAATATCACGTTTAACTTCTGCCTTCTTTTATCAAGAAAAAGGAAATCCTTTCCCAGAACTTGTTGAAAATGATTTAATTATAAATTTTAAAACAGGTAAAAAATATTTAGTTTCTTCTGATTCTCCAAATGATGTTATGGAAATTCCTATACAAGAAGATTATGAAATAGTTGACGAAAAAAAAGTTAATATTAATGTTGAAAAAAATCCAAATAATTTAAAAATAAATTTAATATTAAGTCAAGGTTCTTCATCCAAACCTAAAGTATATAATTTAACTTTAGAACCAATTAAGCCAGATTCCAAAGAGGAAAATACATTAAAAAATTTTGATAATACTTCAATTTTAGAAATTTTCAGTATGTTTATTGATAATGAGAAAATAATAGATATAATTGCGAAAAATTTAGGTGAGGATAAAAACAAAATAATTAAAAAATTTAATATTAAAATAGAAGATGTTAAATCTAAAATTGATATAAATGGTGAATTAGAAAATAAGGCTCTAATTAAATTAACAGATGATGATTTTAAATTTTAATTAAAGGAGTTTAGTTATGAATAAAAAAAGTTTTTGGGAAAATTTCATTTTTACAGTAATAATCCTTGCAATTACTGAAATATTCATAGAAGAATTAAGTTATATTTTAATTTTTTCTGTTGAACTAAAAAAATTATTAATAATAAGTGGCTTTATTTTTGATGTTATATTTAGTATAGAATTTATAGTTCGTTCTATAAATTCAAAAAAAGAAAAAGGTTTTCTATTTTATATTAAATATAATAAAGGCTGGGTTGATTTTTTAAGTTCATTACCTGTTCTACTTTTTAATTCATTCCCACTTGTTTTAGGACTTCTATCAGAAACAGCAATTGCGCCATCTGCTTTTTTTTTGGACTGCTAAATATATTAAAATTAACAAAAATAATGAGAATGTCCAGAATATTAAGAATAAGTAGAATATTAAGAATACTAAGAATTTTGAGGATTTTAAAATTATATAGAAAAACTGAAGCCGCTGAAGAAGTTGAAGATGCTAAAATTATTAAACTTAAAGAAAAAACAGTTTCAGTTGTTATTTTAATGATTACTTTAGTTCTAATTTTATCACCAATTTTCCCAAAAATATATTATAATATGGACGAATTACTTAATTCAAGAAAAGAAAATTATACAAAAATTTTAAGAGAATTATATAGAGATATCAGGCGTGATGATACAGAAAAAATAAATAATTTTAAATTTCTATTAAAAAATGACAAGAATGTTTTATTTATGCTCGGTGCAGGTGATGTATTTGTTGACAATATAAATGAATCCCCAGAAAATTATATTCCTAAAAATTATCTTTACAATGAATTTAAAGTTTTAAATTATTTAAATTTTAAGTTATGGTATTCTGTCCGAGATATAATTATAGAAGATTCAAAAGTAAACTTACTAATTGATACTGTGATTATAATTTTAATAATTTCAATTGTAATTTTTATATAAATTTTAGGGACGGAGGAAAACTTTATATAATTAATTAGGGCAAAATAAAAAGTGAAAATTAAAGAATGAAGAATAGAATTTAAGCAATAAATAAATAATAATTATATAAAGTTTAGCTCCGTCCCTAACACTAATCAATTTATTGACTTTCCATTAAAAATATATAAATTATTAAAAAATTTTTCAGGGAGGTAAAAATATGAGTTCAAAACTTTTAATCGGTAATGGATGTCTAATAACACTGGGGGATAATAATAAAATTATTGAAGATGGGGGAGTTTATATTGAAGAGAACCTTATAAAAGACTTTGGAAAAACATCTTTATTAAAAAAGAAGTATTCAAATGCTAAATTTATTGATGCTTCTGGTAAAATAATAATGCCTGGGCTTATATGTGCACATCATCATCTTTATAGCACATTTGCTTGCGGTATATCTTCAAAGCCTTCTGAAAATTTTGTTAAAATTCTTGAAAATTTATGGTGGCGTCTTGATAAAGCCCTTACTCTTGATGATGTTTATTATAGTTCTTTAATCCCTTTAATAAAATGTATTAAAAGTGGCACCACAACTATAATTGACCATCACGCCTCACCAAAGGCTATAAAAGGTTCACTTAATAAAATTGCCCAAGCATGCCAGGAAATAGGAGTTAGAGCCTGCCTTTGTTATGAATTAACAGATAGAGGCGGTGAAAAAGAAGCAAATGAAGGCATTGAGGAAAATATTGAATTTATAAAAAAATATAAAGATTTTAAAAATGAAATGATTTCAGGTATGTTTGGTATGCATGCTTCATTCACTTTAAGCGATAAAACTATTAAAAAAGCAGTTGAAACTATGGGGAATCTTAATGCCGGTTTCCATATCCATATCGCTGAAGATAAGGCTGATGTTGATGATTCTATTCAAAAATATAATAAAACTGTTGTTGAAAGATTAAATGATTTAGGAATTTTAGGTGAAAAAAGTATAGCAGCACATTGTATTCATATAAATGAAAAAGAAATTGAAATTCTTGCTGAAACAAAAACAAATGTTGTTAATAATCCTTCTTCAAATATGAATAATGCAGTTGGAACAGCTGATATTTTAAAAATGATTAAGAATAAAGTTACAGTTGGGCTTGGAACCGATGGTATGACATCAAATATGTTTGAAGAAGTTAAAATTGCATATCTTATTCAGCACCATTTTAACAAAGACCCAAGGGTTGCTTTTAATGAAACTATTGAAATGCTACTTAAAACAAATTCTAAAATTGCTTCTAAATATTTCAAACATAAAGTTGGAGTAATTGAAAAAGATGCCTATGCTGATATTATAATAGTTGACTATTATCCTTATACTCCTTTAAAAGAGGAAAACTTTTATGGTCATTTTTTATTTGGAATAGCTGGATGCCCTGTTGATACAACTATAGTAAATGGAAAAATCATAATGCAAAATAAAAAATTAAAAAATATAAATGAGAAAGAAATTTATAATGAGACTCAAAAATTTGCTCAAAAAGTATGGAAAAGATTTTAAATTATGAAAAACTTCCTGCCGATAAATAAAATTGAATGAAAAAGTTTATTTTTTTAATTATATTTTTAACTTTAACAAGTGCTGAAAATTTTAATATAACATTGCCTGAAGCACAATATAATTTAGCTAAAAGACTCTACATTATTGGTGATTATAAAAATTCTATAGTTGAATTTCAAAATCTCGTTAATGAATATCCGGAAGAGATTAATTTTGTTGCTAATTCATATTATTGGCTTGGACTTTCTTACCAAGCCTTAAAGAATTTTAAACAGGCTGAAAAAAATTTTAAGAGAGTTTTAAATAATTTTAAAAATTCTGAATATTATATTGAATCCCTTTATCAATTGGGTAGAACATATTATTTATGGAACAAAAACGAAAAAGCAATTGAAATTTTTACAAAGCTATATAAAAAATACCCAAACAATCATCTGGCTGATAATTCACTTTTATGGCGTGGTGCTTCATATTATAGATTGGGTAATACAAAAAAAGCTTTAAATGATTTTTACACAATATTAAAAAAATATCCTAATTCTAATAAAGCTGACGCTGCAAGGTATATGATTACTTATATAAAAGGTGGCAAGACAATTGTAATAAAAGAGAAAGTTGCTGAGGAAGTTGATACTTCAAAATTTAAGAATTGGGAAGACCTTTTAAAAACAAAAGAAGAAGCATTAATTGAAAAAGAAAAAGAATTATCTACAAAAGAAAATATTCTTGTAGAAAAAGAAAAACTTATAAAAGAAGCACAAGAAAAATTAAAATAAAATATGAAACTGTTTATATTTATCTTTATTTTTTTACTAAACTCCTCCTTGGTTAATTCTGCACTTGTTGAAATGGAAAATGAATATATAAAAATAATTGGAGATGTTGATACTGGAAGATATATTATCAAAACCACCAAAGGAGACCCAAATTTAGATTCAGACCAAAATGCTTTGCTTTTATATGAAGACTATCCGCCAACTTCTTTTGTAACAATTAGAATTGATAATAGAGATTATAAATTTGGCGATTTTGAGTTTGTTGGTGTTTTTACAACTCCTATGATAAAAAGAGATGAAAATATATTCTGCTCTTTCAGTATAAAAAATATAGAGATTTCACAAAATTTAAAATTTGTTAAAGGTCCAACAACTGGTAATTTTGATACAGTTGAAATTTCTTATACTATATGGAATAAAGATTCAATTGAACACAATATTGGCTTAAGGATTATGCTTGATACATATTTAGGTAAAGAGGATGGGGCTCCATTTAGAATACCAAATTTTGGTGATATTACAACTGAAAAAATGTTATCAGGAGAAAATTTGCCTGAATATTGGTATTCTTATGATGATTTAGGTTCGCCTACTGTTAGAGCACAAGGGACTTTAATAATTCCGGGGGAGATAAAGCCTGATAAAGTTATATTTTCAAGTTGGGAAAGATTTAATAAATATTTATGGGAATTTGAAATAAAAGAAGGCAGAAGTTTCAGGCGTTCTGTTATTGGTCCGCCAGATAGCGCAGTAGCTATTTATTTTAATCCTAAAAAATTTGCTCCAAATGATACAGTAGTATATAAAACCTATTATGGTTTATATGGAGCTACAATTTACAAAGGCAAAGTTTTTAATATATCTTTGGGTGCGCCTTCAACAACTTCAGGCGAAACTTTTCTTCTAACAGCTGATGTCCAAAATATAAGTCCTTATAAAGCTGAAAACGCTACAGCTGAAATATTTTTACCTGGAGGTTTAAAAATTTTGGGTGACGAAATGCCTAAAAAAGAACTCGCTTCTATTGGTTCTAAAGAAATTAAAAAAACAAGTTGGAATCTTTTTGCTGACGGTTCCAAAACCGGAATTGTTACTTTGAAAGTAAAAGTTGAGGGTATAGTAAATGGGAAATTAGAATCCGAAATAGCAGAAAGAAATATTAATATTACAGGTGTTAAAAAAATTGAACCAGTAGTTGAATCTTATTTGATTTATGATTTTAGTTCTATAAATAAACTTATAGAAGAAATAAATTCACTTTTAAATGAAAATAATAGATTGCTTGATAATATTAACAATTTATTAAAAAGTAAAGGTGAGTATAAGTCAGAAACAGCTGAACAAGATAGAAAATCTATAAGAGAAAGAATTACTAATTCACAATTTATTGAAAAAAAAATACCTAATGCTATAAAAGAATCTGTGAAGAAAAGCGAAATTCAGAAGAAAAGTGGAATTCAATAAAATTTTTAATTTAATTGATGTAGATGCGCTCCTTCTTTCAAATCTAAGTAATGTAAGATATTTCACAAATTTTACAGGAAGTGCGGGATTCGTTATTATCTCTAAAAAGAAAAATTATTTTATCACTGATAATAGATATAAAATTCAATGTTCAAAAGAAATTCCTAAAAATTTTAATATAAAAATATTTAATGAGAGAATTGTTGAAAATATAATAAAAATTTTAAAACAAAATAAATTCAAGTCTATTGGACTTGAGTATGATAATGCAAAATATAGTTTCATAAATAAGATTAAAAGAAATTTAAAAGGAGTTTCATTTAAAAATATTTCTGAAAAAATTTTAATTATTCGCTCAGTAAAAAGCGAAGAAGAGATAAATAAAATTAAAACTGCATTAAGAATAGCTGAAAAATCATTCAATGATATTTTAGAGATAATAAAACCTGGGGTAAAAGAAATTGAAATAGCAATTGAGCTTGAATATAGGATGAGAAAGAATGGAGCTGATGGAATAGCATTTCCAACTATAGTAGCCTCGGGAAAAAATTCTGCATTACCGCATGCAAAACCATTAAATAAAAAAATTAAAAATAATACTGTGCTACTTATTGATTTTGGAGCTACTTACAAGGGTTATAACTCTGACATTACAAAAACGGTTTTTATAGGTAATCCCCAAAAAATTTTAAAATTTGCTTACAAAACTGTTATTGAAACAATAAATATAGTAATTGAAAATATAGAAAGAAATCCCTATTCTGATTTTATATCTAAATTAGCAGATGATTATATAAGAAAAAAAGGTTTTAAGGATGGGCTTATTCATTCACTTGGGCACGGAGTTGGACTTGATATTCACGAATTTCCCGTAATTTCAAAAAGAAAAAAGATTAAACTTATAGATGGGAATATATTTACAATTGAGCCAGGAATTTACATTGAAAATTTAGGTGGCGTAAGAGTAGAATATATGTTACAAATTAAAAATGGCAAGCCACTCCTCCTAACCCCCACCAAAAGTTAGAAAAGTTAGGGACGACGGAAAAGTTAGGACGGGAAAAGTTAGGGGAAAAGTTAGGGACGGGAAAAGTTAGGGACGGAGGCAAACTTTATAAAAAATATTTATGTTTTAATTCTTTATTTAACTTATTTATAGAAATAAAGAGTGATAAAAATTTATTTTTTAATTTGTTTTTTAGATGGGTAACAGT
>Ga0308390_1001731_pt1 | contig 13854 bp, 8 predicted proteins | sample Hotspr2Sample149_FD_202358 | JGI IMG/M metagenome (GOLD analysis project Ga0308390, IMG submission 202358) | Hot spring phototrophic mat microbial communities from Mushroom Spring, Yellowstone National Park, Wyoming, United States - 20040719_149 ...
TCCATTTTCCCGAATTGGCGGTCGGTAATACTTAGCAGACGGACCCGACCATCCGGCGGGATCATGATACGGACACGCTTCTTGTGAATTTCAGCGGCTTCTTCGGAGGGGCAGTATCGGGCGTAGACACTGTACTGCAGGGCGGTGAAGCCGTCTTTGAGTAGTTCATTGCGGAACCGCGCGTAATTGCGGCGCTGTTCGGTTTCGCCAACGGGCAGATCGAACATCACCAGCAGCCACATGCCTTTGTATTCCGATGGTGACGGCCGGCTTTCCGCCATGACCGACCTCCACGATCAGTCCCCGGTATCATTATCCTTGGGGTTCGGTTCAGCAGGACGATGAAGAGGACTTCGGTCGCGGGACGGAGGCGGCGGATCAGGAACGGCCAGCAACGACCGGCTGCCTTCAAAAACCTGAGCCAGCGATGCGGCCATGCGTCCCAGCACATCAAAGACGGAACGTGCTTCTCCATCGAGAAACACCTGGGTAAACAGCGCCCGGGCGAGGGCCTGTTTGACTTCCGGGTCCAGAGGGCGCGCGGCCAGGGGCGGGCGTGTTAGTTCCACGACAGCCCGGTCGATGACCGGACGAAGGGGTTCCATGAGATCATCGGCCAGGGCGAAGGGATCGTAGCGGTTGTGATGATGCAGCGCGAAAGCGGGGTGAAGCCCCGCCGCGCACACCGCCCGCGCTGCAGCGGAACGCAGTATTGCGTAGCCGTAATTGAGCAAGGCGTTTCGGCCGGGTTTGTCCCGGTCCCGCGCAAAGTCCGGATCATCCTCGAACAGGTGCTGCCAATAGCGCCGCGCGGCAGCACCCTCCGTGTTTTCACGGTCGCCGGAGGTAACTTTGGTCGCCATCATACGCAAGCCTTTGTCTGTACCCCGAAGCTGCTCCAGTGTTCCGGCTTGCGCGAGGATTTTCGCTTTGACCAACGCCTGCCATTGCCGCTTTCTGAGGGGTTCGCCCGCAGCGGCCTGGGCGCGGTGGCGGGCGGCGGTCAGGTGGTGTCCCGCCAGCGGAACCATGAGCCCACAGGGCATGCCGCGGGTGTCGCAGACAACCATGGCTGCCCCATTTTCCATCAGGGCGGCCATGGCACCTACAGTCACAGTCAGCTGCCGGTTCCCCGCGACGACGATGCTGATTTCCTCGAAGGGGATATCGGCGTCCGGCAAATCGGGCCGTTCAATGTGCAGTAATCCGTTCCGCAAACTTACCCGGGACGCCGTCAGCGACAGGTCGATGATCCGGTCAGTCATTCGCAGGGTAAACCTCACCTATGGGGGACACAGAAACCTTTTGGAAGCCCATCTTGCGAAGTTCATTTACCGATCGAACATACCATTCATTTTCCTTCTTGATTTCTGCTTTCAGTCTGGCATCATTAATTTGGACAAATTCTACATTTTGTTTCCAGATACTCCGCACCCTTGCGAAGATTCCCGGTCCGTCTTCCTTTTCCCGGTAGGAGAACGTATCCCCGGAAGCGATGGAGCACACAAACCTCCGGCCTTCTCCGTGTTCCCGCTGCACGATAGGCTCACCCCGAATTTTGCGCTGCATGGCTTCGAACCGGCTGACCACGATAGCCGTCCATCGTGGATTACCCTTTTTGTCTTTTTCTTCAATGATTTCCATGTGGTGATTGGAATCAGTCAGGGCATAACGGGGGCAGAAGTCCTTTCCGATTTTCTCCGGTTTGACGTAGTCCCGGACCCGGACAGCATGGATGGGAATATCATTTATCTTGGGATGGTTGTCGGGATCATTAAAGGCTTTTTTGGGATCGCCGTCGTGGTCAGCAAGATGCTCCTGAACAATTCTGCGGACTTCAGGATCTTCGATGTCCCCCACCTTTTTGAAATTGCCGTCGAGAGGTTTTCGGACGACATGATAGGTCTTGCCGTTTTCATCCACCCGGGGCGGGGAGTAGAGGGTGTCGTTGTGAAGCCGTCCCTGGAGACGATGATCCACGCGGTGGGAGACCACTATGGCATTGACAGCCTTGCGGACATCCTCCAGGAAATGCGGCCAGGGATCTTCCATGAATTTCTGATAGCCCCGGATACTCCGCTGACATGCCAGTTGCTGTGCCGCCGCCTTGCTGAGATACTGCACCATGCCCGGTGTGGCAAGGGCCAGCACCAGGGCGTCGATGGCATGATGGCGGTGGTCAGCCCGGTTCTTTTTCGGTTCGACTGAGTCGGGATCTCCCAGGATGCTGTTGAGTTTCCAGCACTTGCGCAGTTCTCCCGTCACGCCGCCAGCGAAGGCCTTCACCCTTTTCAGCCGTTCCTCTTTGGGATACAGCAGTCCGAGGTAGCCCATCGCCACTTTGGCGGCGTGGCGGGTGTCATTCAGTTTGTTATCCACGTAATCAGGGGGAATTTCCTCCATGCAGAAGAGATCATATTTCGGATTGCGTTTGCTGCTTTCTCCTTTTTTCATGTGTACGGCATGCAGGGGTTTGAAAGCGCGCACGCGCTGCAGCATGGCCTCCCACTCAGGCGTATTCTTAAAGGCCTGGGCCGGAGTGCGGTTTCCTTTCTTCTGGTTCCATTCGCGGTGACAGAGGGTTTTGTTCACGAAGGAATCATCGAGACTCTTGGAATAAGGAATGATATGCTCAATATCAAATTCAGCCTTTTCACCAAACAGATTGTGGTAGTTGATTGGTTTGCCTGAATAAGGGCAGACCCAGCTGCACTCCTCAGCCAGCAGCCACTTTTCGATATCCCGACCTTTAATGTCGTTCGGATCCCACCCCAGTTCAGCCTGGAGACTTTGCCGAGCCTGGTTACGCATTTTCTCCCGGTCCCGCATGGTCTGATAGCGTTTCTGGCGCTGTATGCGGCTTTGTTTCATTTCCCGTGCCAACTCGATATGGATGCGGTTGGGCCGGCCGAACACGCGCAAAATTTCATTAACAACTTTGCGGGTTTCGGAGAGGGTACGGATGACCACCGGGCTGCGCAGGGTGCGGTCAACCTTCAGGAACGGAGGAAGGCGGTCGAAGGTCTGGTTTTTGTACTGGAGATCTCCATACACTTCGCGGGCGGCAGTCACATAATCCTTTCCTTCCCGCATGAGGGGGACCAGTTTTTTGAGTGCTATTTTGGAAAGGGAACAGTAGCCTTTGGGCAGGGTCAGTTTCACCAATTTATCCACCCGTTCCGGATCCGTGATACCCCACACTTTCTCGGCACGGTACCGAAGCCGCTCTTCCGTGATGTCGGAGTTGAGTTCACTGATCAGTTGCGCTTTCTCCTGGTCCGTTATGCCGCGCCAGCGCTCTTCTCCCAGAACGGCAATCAGGCGTGCGGCGACTTCGTTCCCTTTCAGGCGGGTTTCGTCACCGGCTTCGAGATTGAATTTCTGCCCGTCTCTCGGGTTGAATCCCAGTTTCTTCCGAAGTTCGGCGAACGTGGCTTCCCCGTGTTCCATGAGCCAGTCGTACAGAATTTTTCGCTCCTCGGCGTTCAGCGGCCGTTCCTCACGGGTTGACGGATCAATCAGCCGAAGGTCATTGATTTTCTGCAGCAGACGGAATTCCTGGGCCAAGAGGTTATGCCAGGGCGCCCGCTTTTCATTTTTTTCAAACTGACAGGGACCGATCAGGCCGCACTGGCTTTTGAGCGGCCGCTGGCGGAAAATGGCTTTGCGCAGTTTCCGGAAAAACTTGGGATCATCCCGAATCGCCCCGAGTTTCACCTGCTGCTGAAGGATGGTGTCGAACTCGTCCTTGTACATCTGACGGGCGGTCCAGCGTTTGCGGATGCGTTTTTCATGGACGGGGTCGACTTTATAAAAATACTCGCCCAGGGTGCGGGCCTGGCATTGCTTCATTTCACTTTCCAGGTCAGAGATACCCTTCTTGACGGCGCCGAGTTCTTCGTCCTTTTTCATGGGTGCTTTGCGGTTGCTCAGGAAGCCGCGGCGCATGGCGAGGTGGTAGATTGCCCGGCCCAGTGCGTAGGGCTCGAGAGGTTCGTCCAGCGCGCGGGCGCGCAGGAAATAGGCGATACCACGAATCGCGTCGATTCCGGACAAATGAAACCCTCGGTCCGCGTACTGCTGCCGCAGCGATTTATCCAGTTCCTTCAGAATCCGGTCGCGCTCGACGCTGTCCCGGAGGTTTCCTGGCGGAAACCAGCCAGCCTGTTGCAGCAGTTCTCCCACGCGGATCATCCGCATGACCCGCCGTTTATGCTGGCGACGCATTTGCCGGGCCATGCGACGCTCCACGGCCCTGGGTTCTTCCTGGCCTTTTTCGAGATCACCTTCGATGGCTGCTTCGAAGATCCGGCTGCCCATGCCAAGGATACGCCGCGCTTTGCCGTCCACGCATTCGATTAGGGCCCATCCCACCGAATTGGCGCCGAGATCCAGTCCCAGGATGGTTTCGATATTTTCTCCGCTCATGGTATGAACTCCCTCTGGTGGTTTACTCCGTAGCGGAAGATAGAGGATCACATGTTAAAGTATTATATCAGATTTATATTTTACAGATGTCAAGAGTTTTCTGGATTCTCCCGGCCCAGATTCTAACAGTAAGCGCAACAAGAAGTCAGTTTGGGGATGGATCAGGTTGGCAGTTACCGCGCGGGACTCCCGGATAGGCGCTATGAGGCGCGTTTCTCCGGGGAGCCAGCGCGCTGGCTCCCCGGATGGATGCACCCCGTGGTGCGCAACCGGCAATCCCGCGCGTTGACCGCCCACTTCATTCACGCCAAAACTGAGCACGTGTTGCACTTATTGGTAGAATCCGGGTCCTGCTGGAGGCGTGAGGCTGAGTTGCGGAGCGGCGGTGAATCTCCTGGTGTCGCTGGGCGCGCCGGACAAGGTTCCGACGAACCGTGAAATCATGAAGCAGATCCATGACCGGTTTGAGGATCTGGATACCGATGGCGACGGAAAACTGTCGCTGGAGGAAGTGCTGGCGGCGTTGCCGAATCTGCCGGTGGATATCTTTGATCTGATAGACAAGGACGGTGATGGATACCTGACGCTGGATGAGTTGAAGGAGTATCTGAAGATCAGCGGGTGCTTTGGCTGCATCAAGCGGCTGTTTGTGAAGGATCTGCTGATCTCGGCGGGTGGTGACCTGTTGCTGGCAGGTCTTGGGCTGGCTCTGCTGAGCGCGGTAACAGTTCGCCGCCACGGTTGAGTGAAGTGACATACCCTGGGTGAATGACTGCCCGGCCGGGATATCCCGGCCGGGCAGTTATGTAATTAGGGCCAGTGAGGAGAGTGATCAGGCAATATCCTCGCGTGTGATTTCGAGGAAAACATCCTCCAGAGAACCAGGGGTGTGACTGAGTGATTTTACTTCCGCAACTGTACCTACGAAACGCAGTTTGCCATGGTGGATAATACCTATTTGATCCGCAACCTCTTCAGCGATGCTTAGCGTATGGGTGGACATGAAAACGGTCAGGCCTTCCTGCTGGCATTTCTGACGGAGGTAATCTTTAACAAAACGGATATTTTTGGGATCCAATCCTACCCATGGCTCATCGACGACCATAATTTTGGGATCGTGCAGAAAACACGACGCGAAAGACAATTTCTGCCGCATGCCGTGGCTGTAATCCTCAATCAGTTGGTCTGCTACCGCCGCGATCTCAAAAAGTTCCATAAGGGGCATGCAGCGCGCATGAAAATCCTTTTCGTCGATGCAATAGAGCCCGGCCACGAAACGCATGAACTCACGGCCCGTAAGTTTATCGTAAAGGAATGGGTGGTCAGGCACATAGCCGATAAGTCGCCGCGCGTTGACAGGATCCCGCTGAATATCAAAGCCTCCCAGCAGAGCCCGGCCCGAGGTGGGGCGCAACAATCCGGTCAGAATACGGATGGTTGTGGTTTTGCCCGCGCCATTGGGTCCGAGGAAACAGAAAAAAGTGCCGGCGGGGATATCCAGGTTCAGATCATCCACGGCGATTTTGGGGCCAAATCGGCGGCAGAGATGTTCCACGCGGATCATGAGCGAACTTTCTCCTCGGGCAGGACAGCTGATCCGGATCCGGCGGTATCTTCCTGTTCCGCGGCGGGCGAGACTTCCAGAATTTCCACCCGGATTTTTCCGGCGAAGCGTAACAGACGCGTCCAGGCGTCTATGCTCCCATCCAAGAGTTTCAAATGGGTCGCGTCGGCCAAATCCTGACCAAAGGTGGGGTCCATGGGGATCCACCCGCTGCTTGTCAGGGCTTCGACCCAGGCGTGGTAACCGAACGCGCGCAGTTCATCACTCCAAGCGATTCCGACGGCGATGCGGGAAGGAATACCAGCTGCCCGCATCAGCGCAACCGCCAGCAGGCTGTGCTCGGAACAATCCCCCCGACGCTGTTTCAACACATCGGCGGCGGAAGGCAGGGTGACGACCCGTTCCTTGTGGAGTTCTCTGTAGACCCATTGATTGATTGCGCACGCGAGGTTCCACGGATTGCCATCTGTTCGGGCCAGTTCCGTTGCGACTTCGCGGACAGCGGGTGCGTCGGCCGTAATGAATGGATCGGAGACGAGAAAAGTTTTCAGTTCCGTCTCAGTCGGCTGCTTCCAGATATCAACGGGGGGATCCGGACGGGAGAGCCGGATCGTGTTGCCGCTCCGCTGCTGCCACGGGAGATCTCCGGGGATCCATTCTGGGTCCACCCCTTCCACACGGATTCGCATGAAAATGACATTCCGACCCGGTGTCGGGCCGATCGTGGGGACCGCAAAAGAAACGGACGATTCGGGAGATGACAGAGATTCGCCGTGGTTCCCGGTGGGTCTTCGGGAATAATACAGTACCGCCTGCGCGGGGACAATACGCTCAAGGACAATTCCCAGCGGTGTTTCAGCACGCAGGACTTCATTGCGATCATTCACCCATGCGACTGTAGTCAGCCCGCCCAGAGTGGTTTCGACCCGGAGGGCCTCAACCGACGTGCCATCCGGCATGGGAATTGATTCACGGTTCAGCGCTCGGATTTCCGCACGTCCCAGACTCAAAGTAGTGGGGTCCATGGCCTGCATGTAAACGGTCTGACCCGGTTCCAGTTGAGGCAGCGCGAAGGCATCCAGTCCAAAACCGCCGCCCAGCATCAGTCGGCGGTCAACGGGAACCCGGATAGGCATTTCAGATTCCCCTGTTATCACCCGGCACCGCAGTTCATTATCGACCACCTGTCCCTCGGCACGCATTTCATAGTTCGCCGCGCGCATGGACAGTGAAAATTCCCTAAGCCCATCGCTCGCGTCCAGCCATCCGGACCCGCTAAGTTCAAGATCGGCGAAATTCGTCCCCAGCGGAAGGCGCATCCGAGCCTGCAGGGAAAGTTCCGCACCCGGAGTGCCTGCCCTTTCATCCGGCATGGTGGCCCAGCGCATGTATCCCAGGCGGCGCTTGCCCATGGAAAGCCCTACCCACAGGTCTTGGGGGGAATCTGTAATGGCGGAAGTCATTGGAGGATAGCGGCGGGGAAGAATAACTTCATCCCACACCAGCCAAGCCATCATGGCCAACCAGGATACACAAATGGCGATGGGTATCAGCCTTCCCGCTTTCCGCAGCATTTCTTGTACTTTTTGCCGCTGCCACAGGGACAGGGGTCATTCGGCCCAACTTTTGGAGCCGCGCGGACAGGTCTTCGTTTTTCCGGGCCTTCTGATGCCATGGGGCCGCCTGAAAGACTACCTCCCCGCGCGGAAGTTGCTCCGACGGCAACAGGCATTCTTGATTCTTCTTCGAAACGACGGAATTCTTCCCCGCCCAGCACGAAGCGGCTGGTATCGAAGGAGGCAAAACTGCGGTCTCTGCGGGGCCCCATAGTGATTTCACTGTAAGCGCCCAGACGGGCATATGCTTTTTCCTGCGCGGCGCCGGATTTTGCGTCCAAGCCCGTGAGGCGGAAAAGGGTCTGGGTCACTTCCTCTTCGATGGAGCGGATCATCTCGTTGAAAAGTTCAAAGGCTTCCTGTTTGTATTCAAGGAGCGGATCCCGTTGGCCGAAGGCGCGAAGTCTTACGGATTCGCGCAGATAGTCCATCTGATACAGATGATCCACCCACTTGTCGTCGACGGTTCGGAGGATGACCATGAGTTCGAGGCCGTGAATGCGCTGGCGGGCCATTCTGCGGAAATCAATGCCTTCGGGTGGCGTTCCATAAGTGTCACGATACTGACGCTCGAGCATTGTGGCCAGTTTTTCCACGCGCCGGGCGTATTCCGCGTGGACCTGCGCCGCCAGGCTGTCGCGGAGAGAGCGGCCTGGATTGTCGGGATCAGGCTCCATGCGGAAAGTCATATTAAACAGAGATTCCAGTCGGGCTTCCAAACCCTCAAGATCCCAGTGGTCCGGCAATTCTTTTTCCGGGGCATACTGATCGACCAGATCATCGATGATGTTTTCGAACATTTCCCGAAGCCGTTCTGTGACATCACGGTCTTCCAGTACTTCCCGGCGCAGCGCGTAGATGTATTTGCGCTGCTTATCCATAACCTGGTCGTAATCGAGCAGGTGTTTGCGAATTTCAAAGTTATACTCTTCGACCTGCCGCTGGGCGCGTTCAATACTGCGTGAGACCATCCGCTGATTCAGGGGTTCTTCGTCGATCTCCTCCTGTCCGCCAAACATTTCGAGCAGACGTTTTACCCTGGGGCCGCCGAACAGTCTGGCCACTTCATCTTCAAGGCTCACATAAAAACGGGTGGTTCCGGGGTCACCCTGTCGTCCACAACGCCCCCGCAACTGGTTATCGATACGTCGAGACTCATGACGTTCCGTGCCAATGATACAAAGGCCGCCTAGTTCTCGCACGCCTTCTGCCAATTTGATATCTGTGCCGCGGCCGGCCATATTGGTGGCGATGGTGATGGCGCCCCGTTTTCCGGCGTTGGCGATGATAGCCGCTTCACGCTCATGGTGTTTGGCATTCAGCACCTGATAATTATGGATACCGGCCTCATCCAACATCCGCGCGAGCAGTTCCGATTTTTCGATGGAAACGGTACCCACAAGAATGGGGCGCCCCGTTTTGTGGATATCGCAGATTTCCCGAACAACGTACCGGAATTTCCCCCGTTCCGTGGCAAAGATCAGGTCATTGAGATCCTTCCGGATGAGCGGCAGATTGGTGGGAATCTGAACTACCTTGAGGCCGTATGTCCGTTCGAATTCCATGGCTTCGGTTGCGGCAGTACCGGTCATACCGGCCAGTTTTTCATACAGCCGGAAGTAATTCTGGTAGGTGATGGTGGCAATGGTCTGGGATTCAAAACGGATAGGTACCCGCTCTTTGGCCTCGATCGCCTGATGAAGGCCGTCTGAAAACCGGCGGCCCTCAAGGGCGCGGCCTGTGAATTCGTCAATGATTAGTACTTCACCATCCCGGACAATGTATTCATCGTCCCGTTTGAAGAAGTTATGTGCCTTGAGAGACTGTTCGATGATATGGACGAGACCGATGTTCTGGGTGGTAAAGAGATCATCCACGCCAAGCATACGCTCGCAAGCTTCCATGCCCTCATCGGTCAAGATGATATGTTTCTGCTTTTCGTCGACGGTGTAGTGTTCATTTTTCTTCAGACGTCGCACCACATCATCTACTTTCAGGTAGACGTCCGTGCTTTTTTCAGGTCTTCCGGAGATGATCAGTGGTGTGCGTGCTTCGTCGATCAGGATGGAATCCACCTCATCCACGATGGCGTAATGCAATTCCCGCTGCACCCGCAGGTCGGGATGCACGGCCATGTTGTCCCTGAGGTAATCGAAACCAAATTCATGATTGGTTCCGTAGGTGATGTCGGCGCGGTACCCGACCTGGCGTTCCCAAGTGTTCATATCATGCTGGATCAGTCCGACGGTGAGACCGAGGAACTGGTGGATGGGTCCCATCCATTCCGCGTCACGCCTGGCCAGGTAGTCATTCACTGTGATTACGTGGACCCCCCGTCCGGTCAGGGCATTCAAATAGCAGGGCAGCACGGCCACCAGGGTTTTTCCTTCGCCGGTGACCATTTCGGCGATACCGCCCTGGTGAAGCACGATGCCGCCGATGATCTGTACGTCGAAAGGCCGCAGTCCGGCTACCCGCTTGGCAGCTTCCCGGGCTGTGGCGAATGCTTCGGGCAGAAGATCGTCCAATGTGGCTCCTTGATCCAGCATCTGCTTGAACTTGGCGGTCTGGGACCGCAATTGATCATTGGTCATTGCGCTGATGCGAGGTTCCAAGGCGCGTACCTGTTCCACAACAGGCATGTACCGTTTTACTTCGCGTTCGGCGTGGGTGCCGAATAATTTTTTCAGAAGCGCGAAAAACAACGCTTTAACTCCCTATCTCCGGCGGATGCACCCATTTTGTTCAGGCAGTCCCAGAACAGTGTAATGCTATCAGACGGGGACTGTTATTTCCCAACGAGGTTGGATTCCGTTGCGTTTACGTCGGCGAGTTCGACGTTGAACAAAACCGCCCCGACTGTTCTATAAGTCGGGGCGGTCGGATATGCTCACGATGTGTTCTGGTCAGCGGGCTCTTTTCAGTCCTGCCAACAGATCACGCTTTGTCTTGGGCTTATTCGCCAAGCGTGATCTTGAATTCGGCACGACGATTCAGTTTGCGATTGGCCGGTGTGTCATTTGGCACTGCTGGACGGGTCTCACCATAGGACACCGTCGTAATCCGGGCAGCATCGATACCCTGCTCAACCATATACTTCTTCACTGCATCCGCACGGCGCTGACCAAGACCCATGTTGTACTCTTCAGTGCCGATATTGCAGGTATGCCCTTCAATCACCACCGTGTCTTTCGGATACTTTTTCATTTCGGCGATCAGTTTGTCAACCTCAGCCTTACCTTCAGGCTTGAGGACCGCTTTATCGAAATCAAACAGCACGTTGTTCAGCACGATGGCGGTGCGCTTCGGCTTGGGCTGCGGAGCGGGAGCCGGAGGCGGTGTTTCCACCTTGGGGGGTTCAGGCTTCACCCAAGCGTGATACACAATGCCCCGGTTGCCCCACAGTTCGGAATCGTTGTTGTTGGAAGCGGCTTCTTTTGGCCACCACCAGTAACCGCACCGTCCTTGCGAATCCGCCTGCGGTTCGGGGGTCGCGCCGGTGTTGCCCCACCACGACATATCATCCCAAGTCTTCGCCGCCTGCGCCACACTAGAGATACCCATCAGCGCCGCAATCAGAGCCAGAACTAACAACTTTTTCATCGTGCTTCTCCTTCTTTGCCTTTGCTTACGAATGTGCGATTTCCCTCCTGCCCTGGGCATTTCGGAGCACGCGACATCCGACCTTATGTTTACCATTCCTTGCCGTATTTAACCAGATTTTCCGCCGGAATGTCAAGTTTTTTATCACATTTTTTTTTGCGGAAAACGCTCTTCAAGTTCAAATTTTCGAAACGGAACACTTTGCGCCGACGTTGACATCTGCAACATCGAGCCCTCCGGATTTGTTTCCTGTGTTAAAATTTGCATCCGCGGTGGTAGTTTTTCTACAATCCTCCCGCCGAGGCGGTGTAGCCAAGTGGTAAGGCAGGGGCCTGCAAAGCCCCCATTCCCCGGTTCGAATCCGGGCGCCGCCTCCAGTTTTATTTACGCCTGCTGCCTGAAAAAGGTTCCGGACTATAAACCTGGGTTTATAAGCGGTATTTCTTGGTTACTGTCCGGTCAGCCCCTGCGAAAATTCATATCGTCCTGTAAGCGGCAGGCGGCTGAAAACAATCAGCCGTCCAGCGCTTTGGTCGTATTGCCAGTCTTTGCCTTCTGTCAGAGCGACGCCGTCACGGGTTACGGATGCGGGTTTGCCGGAAACCAGGACACGAAGCACGTGCGGCCGTCCGAACCCTTCCAGCGTGATCACGCCCGCCTGAGTCGCATCAACCTTAAGAGATCCTACCCCATCGGTGTAGTACACCTCCAGTGCGGCACCGTCACCGGGATAGATGTTGAGTGTAAGCAGACCATCCCAGTCCCGTCTGCCGATACCCGTATAGTCCCGCCGGATGTTCATGGGAATTACGGCGCCATCCCGGACGAATACAGGGTATTCGTCGATGGGGAAATTTCGGGTCAGACGTTTGCCGCCTTCAAGGATGGTCTGGTCATCGAACCAGTACCGCCATTTTCCGGATGGCAGATCCACCTCTCGGGTTTCCCGGTCTTGGAAGATGGGGGCAACCAGCAGGAAATCGCCAAACATGTACTGATACTTGCCCTGATTGAGGGGTCGCATCAGCGGTTTATCTCCGCGACTGGCCCGTACCACATAGGTGTACATGTAGGGCACCAGTTCCGAGTGGAGCCAGGAATACTGGCGGATGATCTCGAGTTCCTGTGGCGTGCGCAGCCACAGGCGCCGTTCTTCGTGACCGCCGTTCAGGAAGAAACCGCAGAAGGTGGAAAACTGTGCCCAGCGTATGTACAGATTTGGTGGAATTTCTTTGCCACCGTGGTATCCGCCGATATCGGAGCCGATGACGTTATACCCAAGTTTTGCGCTGTCCAGGATGCAGCGTATGGCTCGCTCCAATCCGCGGTTCCGGTCTTCCCATTCGTGCCTGTTGTCTCCCACCCAGTTGATGGGGGAGGCATCAATGGGCGCAAAACCTTCCGGATGTCCCCACGGCGTGACGCTGTCCAAGGATCGGCTCATGGTAACGAATTCAGGATTGATCTCGAGACCAAAGCGGTATTCGTCCCGGTAATAGTGATCCATATAACCCCTGGTTGACAGGATGCCTCCCCATGTTTTTCCCCACAGAATAGGCACCGGCCCGACGCTTCCTCCGCGGAAAAAGGTGGCGGTGCCGTCCAGTTTCCAGCCATCAACGCCCATGCGCAACACTTTGTCCTGCATGCCGCGCCACCATGCCACCGCTTGGGGGTTGGTATAGTCAATGAGTCCTCCCCGGCCTTTCCACCACCGGATTTCCTGATTTCCCGTGGCCAGATAACCTTTGGACGCGGCTTCACGGAACCAGTCCAAAGAATCCTGGATCCGGGTGTCTTTGCTCTGACTGTTTACAAAGCAAGTCATCCAAAGCACCACATGCAGGCCCTTTTCTTTGAAGCGACGGATCATGGCTTCCGGTTCGGGGAAACGCTCGCGGTCCCACTCAAAATCGTTGTAGCGGGTAGACCAGGGGCTGTCAATCAGAATAGTGCCCACCGGAAAGTCGTGCTCCAGATATCCGTTAACCAATTCCTCCGTGGATGCCTGGGTGACGGTATCGTCTTCCCATATCCAAGGTTCCAGCGCCCAGGCGGGCGTAACCGGTGGGAGTCCGTGGCGTTGTTTATTGAAAGGCACTCCCCACATCGGCAGAACCACAAAAAAATAGAGGAATAGAGTCAGAAAGATCACAATACCACCAATCATTCCCATGACGATTTTGAACCAGCGGGGCATGACTGAACTCCTTGAAGATGGGGAAATACGCCCTCCAATACACTCCGCGGTTAGTATAACAAACCGCTTTCTGTTGGGATTACCTGCCTCGGGAATTGCGTTTCAACGCGGGGTGGTAGAACAATATACATTGGTATTGCGGACCGGGATATCGCGCTCCGATGGCGGAGGACAGAGATGGGAACGATCAACCGTATGCTGACGCGACGGGAACAGGCGTCTTTACTGTTTGTCGGTGCAGCCCTGATTGTCGGTGTTATGTCCATCTGGTGGTTTGGGGACAATCCGGGGCGGGAGCCCAAAGCATCGGCGACCCGTCCGGACATGGCAATCCGCGCGGAGTCATCTGTACAGGCGCATCCGGAGCATGCTTTGCCTTCCAACGTCTCAGCGGTAGCACGTGACGCCGCGCAAGAGACAAAGGCTTCTTCGGTGGAACAGGA
>Ga0308390_1001733_pt1 | contig 13849 bp, 8 predicted proteins | sample Hotspr2Sample149_FD_202358 | JGI IMG/M metagenome (GOLD analysis project Ga0308390, IMG submission 202358) | Hot spring phototrophic mat microbial communities from Mushroom Spring, Yellowstone National Park, Wyoming, United States - 20040719_149 ...
AAATATAATAATTATAGGTGGTATCAAATAAATCGTAATAATAAGAGCCCAAAAAACTCCTAATGCAGTGAAAATACCTAAATATTTAATTGGCAATAAATTTGTAGTAACAAGCGAAGCAAAACCTGCAATAGTTGTTACTGCTGCCATTACTATTCCAACTCCAGTATTTTTTACTGAAACTTCTATCGCTTCTAACTTATCCTTATTTTTAATATTTAAAAGAAAATTATTTATAAGATGAATTCCATATGCACTACCAACAGCTAAAAGAATAACTGGCATAGCATCAGTTAACATATTTAATGGAATATCAAGATAAGCCATAATACCTATTGTCAAAATTACAGAAAGAATAACTATTAACAATGGATAAACTACCCCTTCAATTCTTTTAAAAGAGAAAAATAATGATATTATTAAAACTAAAAATGCCAATGGAATTAAAATGGTTATATCTTTTACCATATATTCTGAGACAGAATCAGCTATTACAGGCTCACCTGAAAAATAAATTTTAATATTCTGAGGCTTGCTTTTATAAATTATATTCTTTATCTCCTTGTAAATTTCTTCACGATATGGATAATTTAATTCTTTTAATTGAATTATTATAGAAGTTAAACTATCATCCGATGAAATAAAAACATTTTTATATATATCCCATGAATTTAGAATCTGCTTTGCATATTTTATATTTTCATCATTAATTTCACCATCAGGCAAAATTTTCTTTAAAACAAATTTATCTTTTTCTCCTTGAATATATTCAGCATTTACAATTGAGAGAACATCTTTTAAAGGAAATTCATAGGCTTTTAAAATTTTGTCTATACCAAATTTCCTAACTCTTTTTACAATTCTCCAAGCTTCTTCCTCAGAAAAGGAATATTGATTAATTAAAATCTCTTTATTTGTTAAAATTCTTTTTACCTCATCTTTATCAAAAATTATTGATTCACTTATAATATTTATAATCTTTGTGGCTTTATCTTCTGAAATATCCAAAAGTTTAGAAATATTCTTTTTTGGCAAAATATTATTTATCTCTTTTATTTTGTTAGTTAAAAACTTAACATATTCAAAAGTTTCTTTATTGTAAATTCCGTAAGGATTTTCTATTCCTACAAAAATTAAAGCACTATTACCAAATATTTTTTCATATTTGATAAAAGTTTCTTTTACTTTATTTGATTGTGGAACAAAATTTACAATATCATTATCAATTTTTATTTTAAAGAAGCCAATAGTGATAAAAAATGAAATTAATAAAAATAAAAAAATTACTGTTTTAGGTTTTTTAAAAATCACCATACTTTTTTCTAAAAATTTTTCCAACATTTTTTACCCCTTCTTCAAACCATATAAAATAAAATCAATTATATTATCTATATAGTATTCATAATCTTCTTCTTTTCTCTGAAGAACAATTTCAAAGAAAAAATTAGTCATTAACATAAAAAGGATATCAGTATAAATATCAATATTAACTTTTCTAATATAAGATTTTTCTATGCTTATACTCAAAATTTCTCTTACTTTATTTCTTAACTTATTAATACTTTCGCTTTTAAAAGAGGCAAGTTGTCGGCTTATTTCATAATTTGAACGAAACACAGTAATCATAGCATCTTTTATATTTAAATAAGCAGAAAGAGAATCATTCAAAAGAACTCTAAAAAAGTTTTTAAAATCAACCGGGTTAGATTTTAAAGAATTAATAGCAACATCAAGTATCCTTGCAATTTCATCGGTCATTTCATCAACAATATATTTTATTACATCTTCTTTTGTTTTAAAGTAAAGATAATAAGTTCCTTTGGCTACACCTGCTTTTTTTGTTATCTTTTCAACAGTAGTTTTAAAAAAACCTCTTTTAGCAAATTCAGATTTAGCTGCCTCTATAATCTTTTTTAATGTTCCTTTATAATTTTCCTTTTTGTTACTCATAACTGACTGACCAGTCAGGTGTATAATATAAAATTTATTTTTGAATGTCAAGCTAAAAATAATTTTTTTTATTCCCCCTCTTTTAAAAATTCCAAATTTTACTTAAATATAAATTATTATTGTTGATTTTAAAATTTAAAATTATAAATTTTATTATTAACTATAACTTCTTTAAACTATAAGGAGATAAAATGTTTAAAATACCAAAAGTTTCTATTATAGGTGCAGGAAATGTTGGAGAACATATAGCGCTTTTAACAGCTAAAAAAAATTTGGCTAATATAATTTTAATTGATATATTGCAAGATTTGCCTAAAGGCAAAGCATTAGACTTAAATCAATCTTCTATTTATGAAAATTTTAGTTTTAAAATTATTGGGTCCTCAGATTATGAATTAATAAAGGATTCAGATATAATTGTTATAACTGCCGGAATGGCAAGAAAGCCAGGTATGTCAAGAGAAGATTTATTAAAATATAATGCAGAAATTGTTTATAATATTTCTCAAAATATAAAAAAAATTTCTCCAAATTCAATTATAATTGTTGTCACAAATCCTGTTGATGTTATGACATACATTGTTTTAAAAATTCTCAAAGCAGATAGATTTAAAGTTATTGGAGAATCCGGGGCACTTGATTCCGCAAGATTTGCATATTTTATCTCAGAAAAATTAAATTTATCAATTGAAAATATTCAAGCAATGGTTTTAGGTGGACATGGAGATACTATGTTGCCTCTGCCACGCTATACAACAATTTCAGGAATTCCACTTAATCAATTTCTTAGTGAAAATGAAATAAAAGAAATTGTTCAAAGAACAATAGATGGCGGTGCCGAAATAGTAAAATTATTAAAAAATTCAAGTGCATATTATGCCCCAGCCTCATCTACTGTTAAAATGATTGAATCAATTCTATTAGATAAAAAATTAATTCTTCCCTGCTCTTTAAAAATTGAAAATGAATATGAAAATATAAACGATGTTTGTATTGGAGTTCCAGTAATATTAGGCAAAAATGGCGTTGAAAAAATTATAAAATTAAATTTAACAGAAGAAGAAAATAGAGTTCTTCAAAAAAGTGCAGAAGAATATAAAAAACAGATTGAAATTGCTATAAAATTATTAAATTTATAGGTGAAAAATTATGAATGAAAGTATTACAAAGAAAATATTAAAGTCCCATCTTTTAGATGGCAAATTAGAATATGGAAATGAAATAGGACTTAAAATAGACCAAACCTTAACGCAAGATGCAACAGGAACGATGGCTTATTTACAATTTGAAGCAATGGGATTTGATAAAGTTAGAACAGAACTTAGCGTAAGCTATGTTGACCACAATACACTTCAACTTGGACCTTTAAATTCAGACGACCATTTATTTTTACAAACTTCTGCTGCAAAATTTGGTGTCTATTTCTCAAAAGCTGGAAATGGTATCTGTCACACCGTTCACCTTGAAAGATTTGGAATCCCAGGGAAAACTCTTTTAGGCTCAGATAGTCATACTCCAACAGCTGGTGGGCTCGGAATGCTTGCTTTTGGCGCAGGCGGATTAGATGTTGCCGTTGCTATGGCTGGCGGTCCATACTATATTTTAATGCCTAAAATTGTTAATGTGAAATTATTTGGCAGATTAAAAAAATTTGTAAATGCAAAAGATATAATCCTTAAACTTCTTCAAATGATTAAAGTTAAAGGTGGCTTGAATAAAATCTTTGAATACACAGGTGATGGTATTAAATCTCTTTCAGTTTATGAAAGAGCAACAATAACCAATATGGGAGCAGAAACAGGGGCAACAACTTCCATTTTCCCGTCCGATGAAATTACTTATAAATTTTTAAAAATTCAAAATCGCCATAAAAGTTTTACTCAAATCCTGCCTGATAAAAATGCTTTATATGATGAAACTATAGAGATAAATCTTTCAAACTTAAATCCTTTGATTGCAAAACCTCATTCTCCTGATAATGTTGTAGAAGTAAAGGAATTAGAGGGATTAAAATTGAACCAAATATGTATAGGAAGTTGCACAAATTCTTCTTACAAAGATTTAATGAGTGTTATAAATATTTTAAAAGGGAAAAAAGTTCATAAAGATGTTGAAGTAATTTTATCCCCTGGTTCACGGCAGGTATTGAATTTAATTTCAAAAAATGGAGGTTTAGAAATTCTTTTGAAAGCAGGTGTAAGAATTATAGAGCCAGTTTGTGGACCCTGCATTGGTATGGGTTTCTCTCCTGCATCAAAAGGGAGAAGTTTAAGAACATTTAATAGAAATTTTAAGGCAAGAAGTGGAACAGAGGATGCAGAAGTATATTTAGCATCACCTGAAGTTGCCGCAGCCTCAGCTATAACAGGCGAAATAACAGACCCAAATTCTCTTAAAATTAAATATATTAATTTCAAAATGCCAACAGAAATTACAATTGACGACAGCTTAATAATACCACCACCAAAAGATTCTTCCAATGTAAAAATAATCAAAGGTCCAAATATAAAAGAAGTTCCACTAAAAAGTAAACTTGAAAATGAATTCTCCCAATATGTTCTATTAAAAGTTGGGGACAACATTACAACAGATGATATTTTACCAGCAGGTGCCAAAGTCTTACCGTTGCGTTCAAATATACCAGCAATTTCTGAATTTGTTTTTTCCAAGATTGACCCTGATTTCTCAAAAAATGCAAAAGAAAAAAATGGCGGCTTAATTGTAGCCGGATTAAATTATGGTCAAGGCTCATCTCGTGAACACGCTGCAATCGCTCCTATGTTCCTTGGAATTAAAGCTGTAATCGCTAAAAATTTCGCAAGAATCCATAAGGCTAATTTAATAAACTTTGGTATATTGCCACTTGAATTTGAAAACCAACAAGATTACGAAAAAATTGAAAAAAATGATTTTCTTATTTTTAAAAATGTAATTGATTCGCTTGAGAAAAATGAGCCCATTGTTGTTGAAAATAAAACCAAAGGGATATCTTTTAGATTGAAATACAATTTAACAAATCGTGAAAAAGAAATTTTAAAAGCAGGCGGGCTTCTGCCTTATACAAAAGAAAGGAGGTAATAAAAAATGAAAATATTAGTAGTTGATGATTCAAGAATAATAAGAAATGTGTTAAAAAATATTTTAGCTGAGAAAGGCATAAAAGAAGATGCTATAATGGAAGCCGCTGATGGTGCAGAAGCTCTTAATATATTAATGAATAATAAAATTGATTTAATACTATTAGATTGGGATATGCCAAAATTAAATGGACTTGAATTATTAAAAGTTGCAAGAAATATGCCCAATTATAAAGATACACCAATTGTAATGGTAACTTCCGAAGCTGCAAAGTATAATGTTATGGAAGCAATTAAAGCAGGAGTAACAGATTATGTAATAAAACCAGTTTCAGCAAAAAATATATTACCTAAAATTGAAAAATTTTTAAAATAAGGGAGTTAAAAATGGAAAAAGATTATTATTTACCATTTATAATAGCCTGTAAAAATGTTTGTGAAAATTTTTTAATGCTAAATGCTGAATATGAAAATCCTTCTTTTGTTGAAAGAGAGAAAATGCCTCCCAACGATATTTCAGGAATAATAACCCTTGGTGGAGATGTTACAGGACTGGTTATGGTATCTTTCAAAAAGGAAGTTATATCTAAAATAGTTTCTAAAATGATAAATAAAGAAATAACTGAAATTGATGAGAATGTTATGGATATCGTGGGTGAAACTGCTAATATAATAGCAGGCAATGCAAAAGAAAAACTTGAAAAATATAAAATAATAATCTCTCTACCAATTGTTGTTACAGGTAAAAATCACTTTGTTAAACAATTTAACGAAGCAACAGAAAAAATTTTAGAAATACCTTTTAAAACCTCGGAAGGTAATTTCTCTCTTTACCTTGATTTTAAAACAAATTAAAATTTAATTATTCTTATTTAACTTTTGCCTGCCGATAAATTATGTAATGAAAACAAAAATTTTTTTATTTTTAATTTTTATATTGCTTCCCTATTTACTAATTTCACAAACTAATAAATATAAATTCTTTTGGAATTTTAATATTAACGAAAATTTTGAAGTAGATAAATATACTATTCAAACAATAATAAAAAATGGCAGAATAATAAGAGAACGTGAAATAAGAGATTTAATCAACCTCGTTCCTATTGAATTTTCAAACGAAAAATTTCACTTAATTGGTAAATATTATTCATATCAAAAACCCAAAGAAGAAAATTCACCCTATTATTTAAATGAAATTTATGATTTAAATTTCTATATGGACAAAAAAGGTAATTATGAAGTGCCGCAGGGATATCTTATGCCAACTATAAGAAATATACCCCTCTTCCCTGAAAACGCAATAACTCCAGGAAGTATATGGCAGGAAAAAGGAATTGAAATAATGGAATTTAATCCACCTATTACTATACCAGTTGATTTTAGCTACCAATTTTTAAATATTGATAACGAAAAATTTAATTTCCCAACTGCTAAAATTTCCTTTAGCTATATAATGAATCATTTTGTTGAACACCAATATTATGATATTCCAAACAAAATAATAGGATATTCTTATTCAACCCTCTGGTATAATATAGAAAAAAATTTGCCACATTATATTGAAAATGTTTATGATATAACTTTTATATACCCGGAAGGAACAGTAATTGAATATAAAGGAAATCTAAAAGGATATTATAACACTAAATATATTAAAACCAAAATAGAAACCTTAAAAGATAACATAATTAATGATATAAAAAAGCAGGAAAAAGATTTAAATATTAAAAAAACTGATGATGGTGTTATTATTGAGATGGGCGAAGTTTATTTTAAATATAATAGTGATAAACTTACGAAAGAAGCAGAAACAAAATTGGACAATATTGGCAAGGCTTTAAAAAATTATAAAGATTTTAAATTAATCATTAAAGGTCATACAGACAACATTGGTGGGAAAAATTATAATAAAGCATTATCCGAAAAACGCGCTGAAAATGTTTTGAAATATTTAATAGAAAGAGGTTACATAAAAGAAAATCAAGGTTCTTACAAAGGTATGGGCGAAGATGAACCAATTGCTGATAATTCAACTGAAGAAGGTAGAGCAAAAAATAGAAGAGTTGAAATAATTATTCTCCCATAAAAACAAAACTAACTTTCTATTATTTTTCTAAAATAAACCAATAGGTATATAACTGTTGGAATCTGGAAAAATTTTGCAAATTTAATAATTTTTTCAAACCCTACTTTTCCAAGAACTCCAACTAAAAAACTTTTTAGGAAATTTCTGGATACTTATAAACTTTATTGACAAAATAAAATAAATTATTAAATTAAATTTCTATGACAGAAAGAAGAGAAATAAATATAAAAATTGGTGATAAAAAATTTAAAGAGTATATAAATGAAATTGAAAAAGATTGGCTAACAAATAATGCAACTGAACTTACTTACAGACCAACACTTAAAAAATTGATTGAATCACTTATTGAAGGTCTTAATGCAATGAATGACCCTAAAAAAATTGAATGCGGTGCTCCTGATTTTCTTATAACGCTTTCTAATAGAAGAATAGGCTATATAGAAACAAAAGATATCAACACAAATTTAACAAAAGAAGTAAAGACAGAACAGATAAAGAGATATATTTCTTCTCTACCTATTTCTAATTTTATTCTTACAAATTATTTAGAATTCAGATGGTATACTGGAGGTGAACTAAGAGCGGAAGCCATATTAGGGAATATTGAACCATCCGGAAAAATAAAAATAGATTTAAAAGGGGTAAAAAATGTTCAGCAATTATTATCAGACTTTTTATTGTATAGAGTTCCTTCTATTGTATCAGCAAAAGAATTAGCATCAAAATTAGCACGAACAGCCCAAATGATTCGAAATCTTATAATTGAGACAATTAAAACAGAAAATGAAAATGGTTCATTGCATTTACAATTAAAAGCATTCAAAGAGACCTTAATAACAGATTTAGATGAAGAACAGTTTGCAGATATGTATGCACAAACTATTGTATATGGCTTATTTGCTGCAAGAACAATGTGTTTAAATGGGAAAAAATTTACCAGAGAAAATGCTGCTTATCTTATACCTAAAACTAATCCATTTTTAAGAAATTTATTTAATGTGATAGCAGGACCAAATTTAAATGATGAAATTACATGGCTTATTGATGATTTATCACAATTACTTGCGGATGCAGATATGCATCAAATTTTGCAGGATTTTAGTAAACAAACTAAAAAAGAAGACCCTGTTGTCCATTTTTATGAAACATTCCTAACTAAATATAATCCCAAAATTCGTGAAATGAGAGGTGTCTATTATACGCCTGAAGCTGTAGTTTCTTATATTACAAATTCAATAGATTTAATTTTGAAAAAAGTATTTAATAAGCCTAATGGTATTATTCATCCAGATGTCCTAATCCTTGACCCAGCAGTTGGAACAGGAACTTTCTTATTTTCTGTAATAAAATTAATTTATGAAAATCTAGAAAATCAAAGAGGAGTTTGGAACGAATATGTTGAAAAACATTTATTACCAAGAATATTTGGTTTTGAACTACTTATAGCCCCTTATGCAGTTTGTCATCTTAAACTTGGAATTTTATTACAAGAACTTGGCTATCAATTTAAATCTGAACAACGAATTGGGGTATATTTAACAAATACTTTAGAGGAACCATTAAAAAAATCTCATCTCCTTTTTGGACAGTTTATCGCAGAAGAATCAAATTTTGCAAATGAAATTAAACAGAATAAGCCAATTATGGTTATACTTGGCAATCCACCATATTCTGGAATTTCTGCAAATAAAGGCACATGGATAGAAAAATTAATTGAAGATTACAAAATTGTTGATGGTAAATCATTAAAAGAAAGAAAATTATGGCTTGCGGATGATTATGTGAAATTTATAAGATTCGGACAATGGAAAATTGAAACCACGGGATGCGGTGTTCTTGCTTTTATAACAAATCACAGTTATCTAAATAATCCAACATTTCGTGGTATGCGCCAGTCATTATTAAATACTTTTAATGAAATCTATATTTTAAACTTACACGGCAATGTCAGAGAAAAGGAAACCTCTCCTGACGGTTCAAAAGATGAAAATGTTTTTGATATAAAGCAAGGTGTTGCAATAAGTATCTTTATAAAAGAACTAAACAATGAAAGCAAGGCAAAAATATTCTATGCAGATTTATGGGGCAAAAAAGAAAAGAAGTATAAAATTCTTGCTGAGAATAATATTTATACAATAAAATATAAAGAGATATACCCCAATTCCCCTTATTACTTTTTTGTTCCCCAAAATGCAAAATATAGAAAAGAATATGAAAAATATTGGAAAATTACAGATATTTTTAATAAAAAAATTACAGGTATAGTGACAGCGCGGGATGAATTTGTTATTGATTTTGAAAAAATTTCATTAGAAAATAAAATTAAAGAGTTTATAAATAAATCAATTGATGATATTACAATAAAAGAAAAGTACAAACTTTCAGAGAATTATGCCTGGCGTGTATCTGAAGCGAGACGAGAATTAGAACGAATAACAAATTTGGAAAAATATTTTACAAAAATTTTATATAGACCATTTGATATTCGTGAAATTTTTTTTCATCCCTCTGTTGTTTGGCGAACACGTGAAAAAATTATGAAACATATGATGAAAGAAAATTTAGGACTTGTAACCTGCCGCCAACAGTCAATAAAGGGTTTTTATCATGTATTAGTAGCTGATACTATCATTGAATCCTGTTATATTTCAAATAAAACTAAAGAGATTGGTTATATTTTTCCACTTTATTTATACCCTGAAAAAGATAAACCTAAAAAACAATATTCAGTTGGTGCAATGATGCTTTTTGAATCAAATGAAAAATATAATGAGAGAAAACCAAATTTCAACGATGAATTTTTAAAATATATATCTAAGCAATTAGGAACTACGCCCTCTCCGGAAGAAATTTTTTATTACATTTACGCAATTCTTCATTCTCCTACTTTTAGAAAAAGATACGAAGAATTTTTAAAAACAGATTTTCCAAGAATACCAATAACATCTGACAAGAACCTTTTTGCTAAATTATATAAAGAAGGAAAGACACTTGTTTTGTTACATTTATTAAAATCACCTGCTGTAGAAAAATTTATCACAAAATTTCCTGTTACTGGCTCAAATGTTGTAAGCCGGGTAAAATACGACGAAAAAAATAAAAAGGTTTTTATAAATGAAGTTCAATATTTTGAAGGTATCCCAAAAGAAATTTATGAATTTCAAATAGGTGGTTATCAAATATTAGAAAAATGGTTGCAAATGCGAAAAGGAAAAAAACTTTCTTTTGATGAAGTTCAGCATTACCAAAAAATTGTTGTTGCTTTGAAAGAAACTATTTTAATTATGAACAAAATTGATAATATTATAAATAATTTCCCAATAAAATAATATAAATTATTGACTTTAAAATAAAAATTTAAAACGGGAGGTGATAAAATGACTAAAACAGAAAAAAAACCTGAAATAATTTCGGATATCTTAAATATTATTGAAAATATAAAAAAAGGTGATAAGTTCTTTCTGAGAAATATAGTTATAACCCCTGTTTATTTAGAATTTGAACTTGGTGAAAGAAATGATAGATTTACTACTTTGGATGAAGCGCTTTCAAAAAAGTACTCAATAAAAATAATGGATAACCAAAACATTGATAAAGTTGAAATTGAAAATAGAAGTCCATATAATTTTTTTGTTATGGATGGCGAACAACTTGTTGGAGGCTTACAAAATAGAATGTTTGTCCATTCCTTTACTGTTGAACCAAATAGAAAAGATAAATATGATGTTAGATGCATTGAAGCAGGAAGATGGCAGGGTTCTAATAGAATCTTTAATTCACAAAATGATTTGTCCTATACTAAATTGAGACTGTTAAATCTTTACTACACACGAACAAAAAATAATAAATCTCAAGAAATTATATGGAAAGAAATTGAAAATAAATCTAAATCTTTAAATTATTATTCCAAAACTTCTTCCTTAACAGATTTGAATCGCTTTATGGATAATTTCACAGAAGATTATATTAAAAGTTATAATTACTCAGGTGAAAATGGTTATATAGTTGAACATAATGATAATTTAATCTCAATAGAAATTTTAAATAATAATTCAATTGTTCAAAAAATATATAAAAAAATGCTTAAAAGTTATATATATGATGCATTTGATTTAGAAAACGAGAAGCCCAAAAATTTAAAAGATATAAAAAGGGAAATTCCAAATTTGCGAGGTGAAAATTTTAGAAAAACAAATATAGAAACTGAATATAGATTGTATAATGATAAAATAGAAGGCAAGTTTTATAGATTTAAAAATGAACTTTTTCATTTAACATTATTTAATAACAGGAAAATACCTCAGAATGCTTAAAAGTGATTTTGGTAGATATAAAATATTAAAATGGATAGGCGGGGGAGCTTTTAGTGATATCTACCTTGCCAACGATAAAATCCTAAACGAGAATGTTGCTCTAAAAATTCCAAAATTAAATTTAATTTCAAAAGAAGATGTTATAAAAGAAGCCAAACTTTTGTTAAAAGCCAATCACCCTTCAATTGTAAGATTCTTCCAACTTGATATAATAGAAGATATTCCTGTAATTGTAATGGAATATATTGAAAGCCCAACTTTGCGAGAAAAATTAAAAAAAGAAAAAATTTCTCCAACTGATGCAATAAACATTTCTATTCAAATTTTAGAGGCATTAGACTATTTGCATTCAATAAATATTTTACATCGTGATTTAAAGCCGGAAAATATATTTGTAAAAGAAAACAACGAAATTAAATTGGGGGATTTGGGTATATCAATTTTAAAAGAAGATATGGAAAAAGATGTTAAAATAAAAGGCACTTTAAATTATATGGCACCCGAGGCTTTTAAAAAAATATATCAAATTCAATCTGATTTATTTAGCACTGCTTTAATATTATACGAAATGCTTAACGGCTTCCACCCTTACGCAAATAGAGATATAAATGACTATTACTCTTTCCTAAAATCTTATAATTTTGAATTTAAAAATATTCCTGATTCTTTTGTTTATATTTTAAAAAAGGCTTTAAATTTTGAACCTGAATTAAGATACCAAAATGCACGGTCTTTTATTAAAGATTTAATGCTTTTAACTGATGGAAAAAAAATTTTATATTTTCCAGAAGTAAAAGAATTGAATTATCTTTCTGGTTTAACGCCATCTCAAAAAGAAGCAATATTTTCAGAAGATAAAAGAATTCTTGTTTTAGGAGTTGCAGGCTCAGGTAAAACAACTGTGCTCGGAAGAAAAATTGCATTCCTTTTAAAAGAAAAAAATGTTCCTCCAGAAAATATATTATCCTTAACTTTCACAAACAAAGCTGCAAGTGAAATGAAAAATAAAATTAAAATTTATGTGGGGAAAAATTATTTTAACCTTTTCATTGGAACTTTTCATAATTTCTGCAATTCAATTTTAAGAAATGAATCTTACCTTCTTGGAATTGACCAAGATTATAAAATAATTTCTCAGGCAAGTAGAATAAAGATAATTTCTAAAATAGTTGATGAATTATTTTATGATTTTAATTTTAAATTTGATAGCAATCTCTCTTTTCAACTTGACAAAACTATTAGTAATTTCAAGGCAAACCTTTTATCCCCCGAAGATTTAGAAGATTCTTCTAAATCCAAAAGAAGTAAATTTATTCTTGAAGTATATAAAAGATACATTTCAGAATTAAAAAAGAATTCAAAACTTGATTATGACGATTTAATTTTTTATACAGTTCAGTTATTTAAAACTTACCCTGAAATTTTGGAAAAATATCAAAATCTTTACAAATATATTTTAATTGATGAATTTCAAGACATAAACGAAGCCCAATTTCAGTTAATAAAAATTTTAGCAGGGGATAATAATAAACTTTTTGCGACAGGCGATGATGACCAAATTATATATGCCTTCAGAGGTTCTTCTTCTAAATATATAAAAAATTTTCAAAATTACTTCCCAAATTCAAAAATAATTTATCTTGAAGAAAACTTCCGTTCAAATTCCCAAATAATTACAAAAGCAACAAATCTTATATCACACAACAGAGATAGAATTCCTAAAAATATTATTTCAAAAAACAATGATAGGGGAAATATAATTTTTAAAATTTTTAATTCAAGAGAGGAAGAGGCTTTATTCATTTGTAGAGAAATTTTAAATCTTATAAAAAATGAATTTTTCTCATTTAATGATTTCGCCGTGCTATTTAGATTAAATTATCTTTCACAAATATATGAAAGATTTTTTACAAATTATAAAATTCCATATAACCTCGTCTTCTCTGAACCATTCTTCTTTAGAGAAGAAATTAATTCACTGATATCTATTTTAAAAATAGCATCAAACTTTAAATTAGAAACAGATTTAATCGTGTCAAGTTTAAATTTTCCTAAAAAAATTGTTTCCAGCAAAAATATAAAAATTATAAATGAAATAGTAGAAAAATCCCAAAACTTAACTGATTTAATTGATAATTTAAAAATTTGTAAGGAATTACCGAGAGCAATAAGAAAAACAAGAATTAAAAATATTGAAAAAATTCTGGAATTAAAAGAAAGTTCTGTGATAAATTTTTTAAAAAATATTTTTGAATTTTACAAAATTGATAAATTAATTGAAAAAAGCAAGAGATTAAAAGATTTAAGTATATACTTAAACATAAAAGAATTTTTAAATTTCGCTCAAAATTTTGTTAATGATTATAACAGGGATAATATAAAAGATTTTCTTGATTATATTATGCTTCAGCAGAATTCGGATT
>Ga0308390_1001737_pt1 | contig 13841 bp, 12 predicted proteins | sample Hotspr2Sample149_FD_202358 | JGI IMG/M metagenome (GOLD analysis project Ga0308390, IMG submission 202358) | Hot spring phototrophic mat microbial communities from Mushroom Spring, Yellowstone National Park, Wyoming, United States - 20040719_149 ...
GCCACAGGTAAAGCGGACCGTGCTCGCCAGGCAGGACAACCGGTTCCGGTTCCGGAAGAGGTCTATTCACCGCGGTTCTCTCCCTTCGCACCCCGCGAAGGTTCCGCCCAGAACCACCGGTTGCCGTCCGGATCCCGCAGTACCGCCACACGGTCTCCCCACTCTTCCGCCCGGGCTGCCCGGATCAGTTCCGCGCCGGCGAATACCGCCCGGGATATCAATCCATCCAAATCCCGCGTGTAAAGATAAACCGCTCCCTGTCCGGGAACAATTGCCGGAGCCAGCGGACTGTTTCCTGCAGCCCCGATCAGGACGCGCACGCTCTCTTCGAACTCTACTTCCGCGTAGACGACCCGGCCATCCCGGGTTTCAGTCCGTTTCAGACATGCTCCTCCGAAGGCCCGACAACAGAAATCCAGCGCATCATCCACACTGCACACCGCAAGATAGGGATAGGAGGTCATGGCATCCTCTGTGCCAGTTAAGCCGTTACGGTTTCCCCGAGGAGTCCTGAACTGGTCCGATCCCGATTGCCGCGGCAACCCGCTCGAGCAGTTCCCGGGGCCTGACCGGCTTTTGCAACACCGCGCGAAGTCCATACGCCCGGATATCAATGGTGCGGGCAAGGTGATCGCCAATCGCGCTCAGCAGAATAACCGGGCAGTCCGGCAGTTCCCGACATAACTGGCCGGACAGTTCCGCGCCCGCGTTGATGTCTTCCATCATCAGGTCAGCGATCACCACATCAGGATGCCATTGCCGTGCTACCAGAAGCGCGTCCTCCGCCGTCGCAGCCTCCCGGGTGTCCATTCCCGCGCTCTCCAGCACCACCCGAACCGCGCACCGGATATCCGGATCGTCATCAACGACCAGCGCACGTTTTCCCGTCAGTGTATCCATGCGTAACCTCCGGTAGGAAACACTCTATCACGGACCGGACATTTCCGGAAAAACCTCCATCGGACGCGGTGGCGCCACGGGCACGCGCAGTTCAAAACAGGCGCCCCGATCGGTCAGATTGGTATAGGTAATCCGCCCGCCGTGGGCGTCCGCGATCCGCATGGCGATCGGCAGTCCCAGTCCGGTTCCGCCTTCCTTGATGGAGTAAAATGGCGCGAATATGCTCCGGCCTTTCGGCACCCGAACCCCCGGACCCCGATCAAACACCTGAAAGATGGCATAGTCTTCCGATGTTCCGTAGCGCAACCGGACAGTCTCACCGGCTGGCGTCACGTCCACAGCGTTCTGGAGCAGGTTGCACAGGGCCTGAGCCAGGCGCGCCTCATCCGCCAGCAGCGGAGCGGTCACGCCGGCCCGTTCCACCCGGATGGCAACACCAGACTTGGCCACAGTCGGCTCCACCAGTTTCACCGCCCGTTCCGCGACCTCTTCCACAGAACACCGGCGCGTTTCCAGCGTGAACGGTTTGGCAAAGTCCAGGAAATGCGCGATCAGCCGTTCCATCTGGCGGACTTCCGACACAATACCCCGCGCCGGTTCTTCAAGGGACGGCTGACCGGCTACCCGCCGGAGAATCAATTCCGCCATACCGCCGACCACGCCCAGCGGATTCCGAAGTTCATGGGCCACTCCCGCAGTCAATTCACCGATCTGAGCCAGTTGTCGGTTGGTCTCAGCCACGGTTTCCAGTTCACGTATCCGGGTCAGGTCCGTAAAGATCAGAATGACCCCCTCGGGACGGCCTGCCTCCATAAGGAATGACGCCGACGCCCCAAGAATACGCCCCTGATCTCCCTCCCCCTGTTCCAGGATAAGTTCGCGCCGGGTCACCTCCTTGCCTTCGCTCCACAGTTCATCCACCATCTCCTGGAAAGGCTCGGTCTGCCGAAAGGACCAGAAAGGCACACCGCGACGCAACGTTCCCCTTCCCAGCCCCAGAAACCGTTCCGCGGCGGGGTTTGCTGTCAGCACCAGGCCCTGCCGGTCAATGGCCGCCACGCCGCTGGGCAGTGCGTGCACGACCATGGCGCAACAGTCCGCCTCACTGGGAACCATTCCGGGACCCTCCGGTTTATCCGTATATCCAGGCCGTTCAGTCCTTCTCATCACTGCCCCTCCCGCATATCTGTCAACGGGTCATATCGGGTATCACCGCCGCGAACTGACGGGTCAGCGCTGCAAATTCATCCAGCGTCAGGGTTTCGGGACGGCGCTCCGGGGCAATGCCCGCTGTCTCGAGCACCCCGGTAAGGGTGGCCCGGTCCAATTGAGGACTCAGGACCGCCAAGGCGTTCCGCAGCGTTTTGCGACGCCGGCTGAAAGCCGCCCGAACCACTCTCATCACCTGTTTCGGATGCAGATCTTCATACAGTGGCCGATCCCGCATGCGCAGCCGCACGATACAACTGTCTACTTTCGGCTGGGGCACAAAACAACTGGCCGGAACCCGCCGGATCATATCCGCCTCGGCGTAAAGACGCGCCGCCACGGTCAGCGCGCCGTAATCTTCCGTGCCCGGACAGGCCACCAGCCGCTGGCCCACCTCCAGCTGTACCATCACCACAATCCGGGAAAAAGACACCGGTGCCTCCATAAAGTGGAAAAGAACCGGTGTGGTAATGTAGTAGGGCAGGTTGGACACCATCTTCAGCGGTCCTGTCCCCGGCAGAAACTCGGCGGTCAGTTCACCCAGATCGTGATTCAGAATATCCCCCCGGAAAAGTCGCAGATTGGGCAGATGACCCAGTTGATCCTCCAGACACGGCATAAAAGCCCGGTCGATTTCCACTGCCAGAACGGACACTGGAGCGGCCGCCAGCCGGCGGGTCAACGCCCCGAGTCCCGCTCCAACTTCCACTACCCGGTCCCCTTCCCGCAGGTCGGCGGCAGCCACCATAATGGCGTTTATATTATCGTCCAGCAGCAGATTCTGGCCCAGTCCTTTTTTGAACTGAATGCCATATTTCCGGCAGAGGTCCCGAAGCGGTGGCAGTTTGACGGGGGTGCCGGACATCCCAGTAAAAGCCAGCGATGCAGACCGGCTGGATTCCGAGCCGACTGTCTGGCCGGCGGTTTCCAAACCCGTAAACCCGGATTGCTCCGGTTCAGGTTGCCTCACAGATGCCATCCGTTTCCTCCGGTCTGTTTCATCACCGCTGATCGGTCCCCAGTTTCGAAGCACGCGGATCTGCCGCCCTTTTTTCTTTTCCGCTTTGTTCCGGCTAATACTGTACCGCACAGGCCGACTTTACTGGTAATCCGGGTACTCGGCATGGATCCGGCATAAAATAAAACAAATGTTTGTTTGATTTTTCCGCCTCCCTTGTTTATGATGTCTTAAAAAAGAGTCTGCTGGCGTACTGTTGATAAAATCCATGAAAAAGCACATGGGTCTTGATATGCATGGTTACACCCAAAAAAGTAAATAGTGTAAACTCTTTTAGCCGGTTTATCCCTCTGCTGGCGGTTCTGGCCATGGGATGTCTGATCTCGGCCCACCCCCTCCGGGCCGACAACAAACCACCCTCATCGGAAAATCCCCTCAAGGCTGTGTCAGCAGATGCCGCCGGTTGTCCTTTCCATGCGGTGTTGATCCATGGGGGGGCCGCCGGAGACGCCGAACTGGTCGCTCAATGCGAACAGGAAATTAAAGAGGTAGGGGGCGAAAACCAGGGTCGGATTCGGGTTTCCCTTCGTACCCATGACGGCACCGCGGATGGAGCCCGCGCCCTGTTACAGGAACTCGAAAAAGCCCCCACCGTAAACGCGGTAGTGGCTGTCGACCCGCTGACCGCCACCGTCGCCATGTCATCTGCTTTCACAAAAAAATGGCTGCTCATGCTGTTGCCGTTCCGCTTCGCCAGTACGGCCCAGCCAACGGGCTCAGGAAAATCCCTCGTCGTGACCTGGGAACCTGCTCCATCCCTGGACACGATCGCAAAAGATCTGACGGTGCCCGAGAGATGGATCGTCCCGGTCCGTCACGCGCTGTACCTCCTCCTGCCCAAAGAAGGCTCACTTTCCATCCCGGGTCTTCCGGCTGGAATCCTCCCGCAGATCGTCGACGCGGACACGGATCTTCCTTCCCTTCTTGATGCCGCCCGTCAGGCCAAAGCCGTTATTTGTCTGCATCCATGGTCAGATCTCAATCCTGAAGTGACGGTCCGCCTCGCGGGGGAAGCGGCTGCGGCCGGGATTGCCGTAGTATCCTGTCGTGATCCCCAGGACGCCGAAGCCGGAGCGCTAGCCGTGTTGTGCGACGAGCAAGCCTTTCGCGCACTGGCCCGGCGCACCGCAAACATTCTCGCGCGGGCTGCTCAGGCGGACACGCTGCCGGACACCCTTCGGGCCCCCTTGCCCTTCCCCGGACAACTGACCCTGAACGCTGAAACTGCCCGAACCCTGCGGGTTCCCCTGACCGAAAAGCTGTTGCGGGAAGCGGCTGTGGTTGCCGAAGAACCCGTCCACCCGCAACGGGAATACACCCTGGTATCCGCGGCCACAACCGCGGCTGAAGGTAACCTGGACCTGTCCGCCGAACAGCGCAAGGTGCGCGCGTCTTCATGGAATATCCCTATCGCCCGGTCCAACTTCCTGCCTCAACTGGAACTTTCTTCCACCTTCGTAGCAGTAGACGAGGAACTGGCGAATGTCGCCAACCCTGAGCGTACCTGGAGCGCATCCCTCAAGATCACTCAGTTGATTTACGATGAAATGGCCCAAGCCAACGTCTCCATCCAGAAACGGCTGCAGGCGGCGGCCGAACAGGCCTACGCGGGACAGGAACTGGATATTATCGAACTCTCCGCTGAAGCTTTCGTCAACGTACAACTGGCCCGCGCGCTGCAGCGGATTCAGCGGGAAAATCTGCGTCAGATCCGGACCTATCTTGACCTCGCGAGACGCCGGTACAGTCTGGGGATTGGCCCCGAAGCAGACGTCCACCGCTGGGAAGCCGCCCTCGCCCAGGCCCGGATTGAAATCGCCAATGCGGACAAGGCCCGCCTGGCTGCCAACTGGCAGTTCAACCGCGTGCTCAATCGGGATCAGGGCGAAACCTTCCGGGTCATCGAGCAGCCAGCAACGGCGCCGGAACTCCTGACCGGACCGGACGAACTCCCGGACCTGATGCTGGACCAGAACCTGTTTGAATCGCTTTGCGCGGCCCTGGCTGACAGAGCCCTCGCTGAGGCCCCTGAACTCCGGCAACTGGACGAACTGATTGCCGCGCAGGGCAAAGCCTATGTTGCCCTGCGGCGTCGGTATTTTGTGCCCACCGTGGGACTGCAGACCGAGTTCCGGCACAAACTGGACACCTCCGGCAAGTATTCCGAAAGCGGCGGACTGCAGTCGCTCTTCATACCGGGATATCCCGAAGACGCGTGGACTTTCGGGCTGAACGCCACCCTGCCCCTGTACGCGGGCGGCAAACGCCGGGCGGAAGAAGCTCAGACCCGGGATCAGCTGGAGCAGTTAAAACTCACCCGTCGGGCGGTCAGCCAGAAACTGGAGCAGCGGGTCCGCATGGCGGCGGCTCAGGTCCGGACATCTTTGATCACCATGGATGAGTCCCGCCAGGCCGCTGATGCCGCCCGGAAGAACCTGAAACTGGTCGAAAGCGGTTATGATCGGGGGTTGCTGAGCATTGCTCAACTCGTGGACGCCCAGACGGCGGCTCACGTGGCGGATTTGGGCGCCGCGTCCGCGGAACATCAGTTCATCCGGGATATCATCGGTCTGCACCGGGCGCTGGGCGTCATGTTCTTCCTGGAGCCCCGTGAAACCCGGGAGGCGTGGATCAGCAGTCTTCGGGAAACCGTGCAATCCGGCGGGTCGACCTCGCAGTGATCTAAGGCTTTGCCCACTTTTCAGGTCATGGTCGGATTCCCCCGACAGGCCCCTGGGGATTGAGCAAAAATCCCGAAGAGGTTCCGGTATATCGTCACGGATCAGCAAGTTTTTGAAAAATCGGGGGATCCCGGCCGGGGGCTGAAGCTGACCCCCGGGCGTGCCGGCGGGGCATGCACTTGACCTGCGAGTGGTCATGTGGTACACTTTATAGGGTTGTTAGCACTCATTTGTGTCGAGCGCTAAAAAGGGTACCGGCGTGGTTGAAGCATTACCCCAACTGAATCCGCGTGAGGAACAGGTGCTGGACGCCGTGGTGCATCTGTACATCACCACGGCGGAACCGGTCGGCGCCCGGGTTGTGGTCAAACGATTCAATATGGAACTCAGCCCGGCCACTGTCCGCAATGTCATGGCCGACCTCGAGGACATGGGGCTTCTCACCCAGCCTCACACCAGCGCCGGACGCATCCCCACCACCCTCGGATACCGGTATTACGTTCAGAAACTCAGCAAGGTCCAGGAACTAGGCCTCGCCGAACGCCGCAAACTGGAGAAAGAATTTTTCTCCCGGCTGAACGGCATGGATGACGTGCTGCGCCAGGCCTCTCATCTCCTGGCCCTCGCCTCGCATCATGCCGGACTGGCTGAAGCACCCGGAGACGATACGTCCGTGCTGCGACGGCTGGAACTCATTCCCCTCGGCGAACGCACGGTAGCCGCTCTGCTGGTTGACAATTTCGGACGGGCCCGCTCCGTCTCGGTGGAACTGTCTCATCCGATGAACATGGACCTGATGCAGCGGCTCAACACCTTTCTCAATGAACAGTTGAACGGCCAGCCGGTCATCCGTCTGGGTGACATTCTGCGGGAACGGGTAACGGCGTACCTGGAGGAACAGCGTCAACTCGCCCAACAGGCCTTGGCTCTCCTGGGCGGACTGCCGCTGCCGTCGACGGAAAGGCTGTACCTCGAGGGCATGCCCAATCTGATGAATCAGCCGGAATTTCACTCGGTGGATAACGCCCGGACCGTACTTAATCTAGTCGAGGAACGGGACCGGCTGCTGGAAGTGTTACGCAAAGCGGTTCGGAATGAGCCTGATATCGGGGCCCTGGTCCTGATCGGTTCGGAAGAACTGGGGGATGCTTCGCTGGACAGCATCAGTCTGGTCGCATCCCCCTATCGGGTGCATAACGAAACCGTAGGTGTGATTGGCATTCTTGGTCCAAGACGGATGCCTTATTCCCGGCTGATGTCCCTGGTGAATGCCACAGCGGATATGGTTGGACGGGCGATCACCAGACTGTTAGGGTAATCGCCCGTCAACCCGCATACGTTATAAAGTAAGGAAAATGGAAAATATGAGCGAAGAATATAAAAAAGTAAATAATTTTGAATCAGACAATCCAGATAATGATCATGCACGTGCGGCATCCCCTGAAACCGCGGAAATGACCGTCGGTGGGGATGCTGATGTCCCGGCGGAATGTTCCGCCACGGAGCCGACTGTATCCACTGATGCCGTCGATGAAAAATCCAAAGATACGGGAAACGCGGAAATACCGCCGGATCCCGAAACGCGGATCGCCGCGCTGACCGCGGAACGGGATTTGCTAAGGGATCAGTTGCTGCGGCTTCGCGCGGATTTCGACAATTTCCGCAAACGCGTGTTGCGGGAGACAGAAACGATGCGATCAACCGCAGCCCGGGAAACCATCCGGAGTCTGCTCCCAGTCCGGGACAACCTGGAACGGGCGCTGACCCATGACCCGGCAGATGGCGCGGCTTTCGCGGAAGGCGTGCGGATGATCCTGCGACAGTTTGATGAAGCCCTGGCCGCCCAGGGTCTTGAAGCGATCGAGGCGGAAGGCCAGGATTTTGATCCGAACGTGCACGAGGCGCTTACATACGCGCCTTCGGAGACGGTTCCGGCGGGACGGGTCGCTACCGTTTATGAACGGGGTTATCGCATTGGAGGTGTGCTGCTGCGGCCTGCCAGAGTGGTGGTCAGCAGCGGTCCGCCCGGCGGAGATTCCCGAACTTCCGGTGACGGAGCCCCCACGGAAAAGCGTCCCGAGCCGGAGGCGACGGCGCAAACTGAAACAGAACCGTCTAAAATTGAAACATAACCACGCAAATCAGAAAGGAGATAACTTATGAGTAAAGTAATTGGTATTGACCTGGGTACGACTAACTCGTGTGTGGCGGTGATGGAAGGCGGTGAGCCGGTGGTCATTGCGAACGCGGAAGGCAATCGGACCACCCCCTCCGTGGTCGCGTTCACGAAAGACGGTGAACGCCTGGTCGGCATGGTGGCCAAACGCCAGGCGGTCACCAATCCGCAGAACACGATATTTTCTATTAAGCGGTTCATGGGCCGCCGGTTCAATGAGGTCGGCGAAGAGATACGGTTGGTGCCGTATAAAGTCAGCGCGAGCGCGAACGGCGACTGTCAGGTGGAGATCATGGGCAAAACCTATCGTCCGCCTGAAATCAGCGCGATGATCCTTCAGAAAATGAAGGAGACCGCTGAGGCGTATCTTGGCCACGAGGTCAAACAGGCGGTCATAACGGTGCCGGCGTACTTCAACGACTCTCAGCGCCAGGCCACCAAGGATGCCGGGCGCATCGCCGGACTGGAAGTGCTGCGCATCATCAATGAGCCCACGGCCGCGGCGCTGGCTTATGGCCTGGATAAGAAAAAGAATGAGAAGGTTGCCGTGTATGACCTGGGCGGAGGCACTTTCGACATCTCGATCCTGGCCATTGGCGATGACAGTTTCGAGGTGCTGAGCACCAATGGTGACACCCACCTCGGCGGTGACGACTTCGACCAGCGGATCATTGACTGGCTCGCGGAAGAATTCCTGCGGGACCAGGGTATCGACCTGCGCAAGGATCCGATGGCCCTGCAGCGCCTGAAGGAAGCCGCTGAAAAGGCAAAATGCGAACTGTCCTCCACGACAACCACCGACATCAACCTCCCGTTTATCACAGCGGACGCTTCTGGGCCCAAGCACCTGAATTACACCCTGACCCGGGCAAAACTCGAGCAGTTATGTGATGATCTGCTGCAGCGGACCAAGAATCCCTGCTATCGGGCCCTTGAAGACGCCGGTCTGAAGGCATCAGATATAGACGAGGTGATTCTGGTGGGCGGCATGACCCGCATGCCAGCGGTCGGCCGGGTGGTGAAAGAAATCTTCGGCAAGGAACCGCACCGGGGCGTGAACCCCGATGAGGTGGTTGCGGTTGGCGCGGCCATTCAGGGCGGCGTACTGGCCGGTGAGGTGAAGGACGTGCTGTTGCTGGACGTCACCCCGCTGTCCCTGGGCATCGAAACCCTCGGCGGCGTGTGCACCAAACTGATCGAGCGCAACACGACCATCCCGGTAACCAAACGCCAGATCTTCTCCACCGCCACCGACAACCAGACAGCGGTAACCATCCACGTTCTGCAGGGCGAACGCGAAATGGCGGCAGACAACCGCACCCTGGCCAAGTTTGACCTGGTCGGTATCCCGCCCGCGCCCCGTGGCGTGCCGCAGATCGAGGTGTCCTTCGACATCGACGCAAATGGCATCCTCCATGTGTCCGCCAAGGACCTTGGCACGGGCAAAGAACAGGAAATCCGAATCGAGGCGTCCAGCGGCCTGACCGAGCAGGAAATTCAGCGGATGATCCGGGAGGCCGAACAGCACGCCGAAGAGGACAAACGGCGCAAGCGGCTGGTGGACGCGCGCAATAACGCGGACACGGCCGTGTACAGCGCGGAGAAAAGTCTGAAGGAGTTCGGCGATAAAATCGGCGAGTCCGACCGGAAAGACATTGAGGCCGCCATTGAGCGGGTCCGCGAAGCGGCAAAAGGTGAGGATGCAGACGCGATCGAACGGGCCATCACCGACCTTGGCCGGGCCACCCAGAAGATTGGTGAAATCATGTACGCCGAGGCGGTTCGGAAACAGCAGGCGGCCGGCGCAGCCGGAAGCGGTTCGGCCGGTCAGTCATCCTCTCGTAGCGGTTCCGCAGGAGACGACACCATTGACGCCAATTACAAGGTAGTCGATGACGACCAGAAAAACAACTGAATCATCCAGCATCTGACCGGGGAGAGCTGCCCCCCAGTTCTCCCCGATATTGAACAATATAAATGTGATGTGTAGTGTTAATTGAATACTTTGTGGAGGCAGCCATGCCCGGCCATAAGGATTTATACGAGATACTCGGGGTTCCCCGAAACGCCACGCAGGAGGAAATCCGCAAGGCCTACCTGAAACTGGCGCACAAGTATCATCCGGATAAAACCGGCGGCGACAAGGAAGCGGAAGAAAAACTGAAGGAAATCAACGCTGCCTATGACATTCTGAAAAATCCGGAAAAACGGGCCCAGTACGACCGGATGGGTACCGCCGAAGGTATGGGCTTCGGTGGGGGCGGTGGCGGTTTCAGCGGCTTTGGCGGCTTCAGCGGTTTTGGAGAGGATTTTGGTGGCGGAAGCCCCTTCGAAGACCTGTTCGATATTTTCTTCGGGGGCGGCCGCACGGGCCGGCGAACCGCAGCCTCGGCCCGGCCGGGCGCTGATCTGGAATACGGCATTACCATCACCCTGGAAGACGCGGCCAGGGGTGTCCGACGAAAAATTGCCTTCAACCGTAAGGAACACTGCGGAGACTGCAACGGTACCGGCGCCGCGCGGGGCAGCAAACCCGAAACCTGTCCTGCCTGCGGCGGCACGGGCCAGGTACGGGCAACTCATGGTTTTTTCAGCATCACACAGACCTGTCCCCGCTGCCGGGGAACCGGACGGATCATTGCCAATCCCTGTCGGACCTGTTCCGGTTCCGGTATGGTGATGCGGCGCCGTGAACTGGAGGTGGACATTCCAGCGGGGGTGGACGACGGGCAGCGGCTTCGGGTCCCCGGCGAAGGGGAAGAAGGCACAAACGGTGGTCCGCGGGGCGATCTGTTTGTACTGGTTCGACTGGCGGAACATCCGATCTTCCAGCGGGAAGGCACCACGATCTACTGTACGGTGCCCATCACCATGACGCAGGCCGTGCTGGGCGGCACGGTCACCGTACCCACCCTCTTCGGACCCAGAGAAGTCAAGATTCCCGCGGGATCGTCGTCAGGAGATGAAGTGGTTTTGCGGGCCTGCGGTATGCCGGACCTGCGGGGATACCGTCAGGGTGATCAGGTTGTCCGATTCAGCGTGGAGCTGCCCCGCCGGCTCACCCCCACCCAACGCAGACTCCTCGAACAATTTGAGCGGGAAACCGAAGCGGGCAATTATCCGAAAGTGGAAGCCTTCCGTGCCAAGTACGGCAAGTAACCGGTTTCAGCCGGTGCCACCGGCCGAAGTGGAAAGGGCTCGCGCCCGGGCTTCCATAGCCCGGGCCGGCATCATATCCCCCCGCTGACGGGCCACGCGCGCCCCCTCCCGCCAGGCTTCAAGGGCGCCGTTCAGATCACCGGCCACTTCGAGACACTCCCCAAGCCGCAGCCAGGCCACCGAATACCCGGGATCGATCTCAACCGCCCGCCGGAAACAGGGTATTGCCTCCTCCGGCCGGTCCAGGGTCTGAAGGGCCACACCCAGTCCCATCAGGGCCACCGTATCGTCCGGGTCATACTCCAGGGCCTCGCGGAAGAGCGCCGCGCGTTCTTCGGCCTCAGCGCGTGCCCGCCGACGGAATTCTTCCTCAGTCACCGTAGCCTCCCGGTGACGCGCCAGATCCCTTTCTGTTTCCAGCCGGCGGGCTGTCTCTTTTGCTGCTTCCGCTTCCCGGATCAACCCCAGATTGGCCAGCACAAGCGACAGGTTGCTGTGGGCCATGATTTCATTGGGAAACCGGTGAACCCAAGCCCGCGCGACGGGCAGGGCGTCCGTGTACCGTTTACGGCGGATGAGCATCACAGTCAGGGTCTCGTAGTATTCCGACCGGTCCGGATTCAGGAGCAGAGCATGCATCATCTCTTTCACCGGCCGCGGGTCGATATCCTCCGGATCCTCCTCAAACCAGCGCCGTGCCTGCTCTGCCGCGGTTTCCGCGTTTTTGCGCGCGTCCGGCAGGGTCCATACCGGCAGGTCGGCCAGTTCTGCCTCGCCCAGGGCGCTTCCGGTGGAGATTTCTTCCACTTTCAGCCGCATCCCCGGTTCCCGGCAGGACTTATCCATCCAGCACAGAGTAACTGGGGTGGATACCATCCCTGACAGTGGTTTCAGCACCTCCGGAATGTGGATGTGCCGGAAAATCCGGCCCGCGGGGGCTCCGCCTTCCAGACGCAACCGCGCGCCGGGCCCTATTACGGAAGTGTCGCAGATCTCCAGCCATCGCAATGCCATCAGCCGGCGGCGCACAGCTCCATAAGCGCGCAGGCGGGCGACTACTTCCTGGCCGGGATAACATCCTTTGTTTTCACCGAGCGCGGCCAGATCCCATGGGGTTTCCGGCAACAGTACCCCCGTATCCTGAGGCAGCGGGTAGCCGGCCAGATCTGTCAGTACCTGCCACTCCTCCTGGGACAGCATGGCCACACCAGATTTTGTCAACAGCTCGAGCAGTTGCTCCGCGTGACGGACATCCGGTTCCGAGGGAAATAGAAAAAAGCCGGAGAGACCTCCCCAGGTAAAAGGCCACAGGAGGACCTCCTGCCCCCCCAGGACAATCGGTCCAGGCCCGCCGCCTGTTAGCAGCGGAACAGCCTCCGGGGACAGAGAAAAAGCAGATGCCAGCGTGGCCGCCACATCGCTCCCGGCCAGTATGACCACCGGTGCCTCATCATACAGCCGCCGGAAGACCACTTCTTCCAGAATCACAAACCGTTCCACCCGGTCCTCAAAGGCATTCCGGAATCCTGGAGGCGTGAGCGTCAGCAGGGTATCGTCGGCCCTGGCCATCAGAAACAGGCATTCCACCTCACCGCGGCGGTTCAAAAACGTGTTCCAGCACGTGCTTCCTTTATCCAGTTTCCGGACATCCTGTGTGCCCTGGCGCTGTAGCCAGTCCTGCGCGTCCTGACCCTCCAGCGCGAAGACGGTCCATCCGTGAGCAACATGCCCCCAGGCGTTCCAGGATTCAGCATGCGACATGGATCATGATCCCCTCCGCGGCGCGGAAAACAGACAGGCGCATCCGCAATACACCGGATACGCCTGTCGCGATGTTCAGATGGAGAAGGATTCGCCGCAGCCGCAGGTATTCCGCGCGTTCGGGTTGTCGAAAACGAATCCCCGACCCCGCAGTCCGCCCTCAAAATGCACCCGTATGTTCTTCAGGTAAATAACCGATTTCCGGTCCAGCAGGAACGTCACGCCTTCAATCTCCACGCGATGATCGCCTGGACGTTCCTCATCGAAATCCATCACGTAAGAAAAACCGGAGCACCCGCCGCCCCGCACTCCCAACCGGACCGACCGGCCCGCATGGGCAGCATCCTGCAACAGTTCCCGGAACCGTGCCAACGCCTCCGGAGTCACTTCGATCAGTGGCCGGGTGGGTGGTTTGGTTTCCACCGATCCGCTCATCCGTTCTCACTCCCAGCCCGGGCCACCACGTCCTCGAGCACCTCAAGCAGCGTGTCCACGTCCACTCCGTATGCCGCGCACACCTGTTCGATCGTCTCGAAGTGGCTGATGCCACAGTGCGCGCATCCGCCCAGATGGAACGCCGCGAAAACTTCCCCTACCCGGGGATGTACCGCCATGGCATCAGCCACAGCCATGTCAGGGGTAAAATGTTTTTCAGCTTTGGCTTCACTCATTGTCCAAATCCTTCCAGTGGTTGTCTGTATCAACATTGGTTCCCGGACCGATATTCCGGCAGCAACACACCGCCGGCACATCATCCTGTTATATATAATAAGCCCCATGAAAATGATCCGGGTAGCCAGCGTCGACGATTTTCAGCAGGTGTCCATGAAGGTATTCCATATCCTGGGACGTCATATCGGCGTATTCCGCGAAGCGGACGGCCGATTTCGGGCGATGGAGATGGGCTGCCGGCACCAGAACGCGGATCTGAGCGGAG
>Ga0308390_1001742_pt1 | contig 13811 bp, 9 predicted proteins | sample Hotspr2Sample149_FD_202358 | JGI IMG/M metagenome (GOLD analysis project Ga0308390, IMG submission 202358) | Hot spring phototrophic mat microbial communities from Mushroom Spring, Yellowstone National Park, Wyoming, United States - 20040719_149 ...
CCCGAAGCCAGGACTTGAACGATGCGGTATCCCTGGCTGCAGCCTTACTGGGATTCTACTTCCTCGGCCCGTGGATGATGCGGCATATTCTCATCAGCGGACATTATTTTCTGTCGGAAATTCCCGCAATGCTTCCGGATCCCGATTCACCCCGTTACGCCCTGATGGTCATGCTGGCCCAAACGGCTGCCTGCGCGCTACCTTTTATGCTGGTGATGGTGTTTTCAGGGTTGCTGTCCAATCTGCTCCAGGTCGGTTTTCTGTGGACCGCTAAACCTCTGGTTCCAAATCTTTCCCGAATCAATCCCATCACTGGGTTTCAGCGTTTCTTTACCCTGCGCAGCCTGCTGGAGTTGATCAAGTCGCTGATCAAACTGGGGATCGTGGGGACCGTTGCCTGGACCGCCCTGCGTAACCGGCTTCCTGATCTGCTGCAAACCGCTCTGCTGGATCCGGGCAGCATTGGAATGGCCATGGCCCAACTGGTCACGGCCGTCTGGATCCGTGTGACGATAGCCATGGTGGTACTCGGTATCCTGGATTACGGCTACCAGTACTGGCAACGGGAACAGGACCTGCGGATGACCCAGCAGGAACTGAAAGAGGAATTGCGCGAATTTGAGGGGGATCCGCACGTCAAGGGACGTATCCGCCAGCTTCAGCGCCGCTTCGCCACTCAGCGGATGCTTCGGGAAGTACCCAAAGCCGACGTGGTGGTTACCAACCCCACTCATTACGCCGTCGCCCTGCGGTACGCCCCTGACAGCATGGCCGCTCCGCAGGTGGTTGCCAAAGGAGCCCGCCTCCTCGCTGAACAGATCCGGGATATTGCCGCCAAACACCGGGTACCCATCGTACAGCGACCCGAACTGGCCCGGGCGCTGTACCGCAACGTGGAAGTAGGCCAGTACATTCCCGAGAATTTGTTCACCACCGTGGCAGAGGTACTTTCTTTCGTCTATCAGATCGACACGCGGGAGGAAAAACGCCGCGAACGCGAACAACTGATGTCAGGACTCTCCGCGGCGGCCGCGGCAGGGGCACCCTCCGGACGTCATCAGGCGCCGTCCCGATCCCTGGCGGCAGTTTCTCCCTTTGTTGAAAGCGAACTGGAACGGCATCGGTACGCCCCGGAACTTTTCTCATGAAACCAACAGGCCAACACATAACGGAGCCGGCTGAAGATCATGGCGGCCACGTCTGAAACCACTCTGGGCAGTCTGCGCCAGTTCAGCCTGACCCGTAACCAGGATATCGCCCTGGCCGCGGCAGTAATCGGTATTCTGGCGGTTCTGGTTATTCCCATGCCCACCTGGACGCTGGACCTTCTGCTGACCCTGAATATTTCCGTGTCGGTGGTGGTCCTGCTGGCAGCGATTTACCTGCAGCGCCCGGTGGAGTTCGCGGTGTTTCCCTCGCTGCTGCTGATTCTCACCCTGTTCCGGCTGGGACTCAATGTCGCGTCCACCCGCCTTATCTTGTCACAGGCCAATGCGGGCAAAGTCATCCAGTCCTTCGGCAACTTCGTCACAGCCGGAAATATCTTTGTCGGCATCGTAATCTTTTCTATTCTGGTGATCATTCAGTTCGTGGTGATCACCCGGGGCGCGACCCGTATTTCCGAAGTGGCCGCCCGGTTTACCCTGGACGCCATGCCCGGCAAACAGATGGGTGTGGATTCGGACCTCAATGCGGGCCTGATCACCGAGGAGCAGGCCCGGGAACGACGCCGGGCCATCGAACGGGAAGCCGACTTCTATGGAGCCATGGACGGCGCGACCAAATTCGTCCGGGGCGATGCCGTTGCGGGCCTGATCATCACGATCGTGAACATCGTCGTGGGGCTGATCATCGGGGTGCTCAGCCTGGGTATGCCCCTGGCAGAAGCTGCGGGAATCTACACCCGCCTGACCATCGGCGACGGTCTGGTTTCTCAGATTCCCTCGCTGATCATCTCGGTTGCGGCAGGTCTGGTCGTCACCCGGACCGTTTCAGAAGAAAATCTCGGACGGGACATCGGATATCAGCTTACCCGGTATCCCCGGGCACTGGCAGTCGCTTCGGCCATGCTGTTCGCCTTCGGCATCGCCCCTGGAATGCCAACCATTCCCTTCTTCATGATCGGCGCGATTTTCGGTTACATGGCCTACCAGTCCTCGCGTCAGCAGGAAGCCCGCTATGCCCAGGCAGAGGCGGAACGCGCCGCGCGCCAGGAAACCGCCCCGCCACCCACGGCCACCGTTGACGATCTGCTCACCGTAGACCCCCTTAAAATAGAACTCGGCTACGGCCTGATCTTGCTGGCAGATCCCAACCAGGGCGGCGACCTGCTGACCCGCATCCAGATCATCCGCCAGCAGATCGCCAGCCGCATGGGATTCGTGGTGCCGGTAATCCGGATCGTGGACAATCTGCGGCTGCGGCCAAACGAATACCAGATCAAACTGCGGGAGTCGGTTATCGGACGGTATGAAGTCCAACCCGACTGTTACCTCGCCATGAACCCTGGCACGGCTGAAGAAACCATAGAAGGCCTCCCCACCACCGAACCCGCCTTCGGCCTGCAGGCCGTGTGGATTTCACGGGACCGCCGTGATCTCGCCGAACAGTTGGGTTATACCCTCGTCGAACCCAGTGCGGTCATCGCCACGCACCTGACAGAACTGATCTACACCCATGCCGATGAACTGTTAACCCGGGAAGACGTCCAATCCCTGGTAGCGCGGCTCCGGGAACGGGCGCCTACTGTCGTCAACGATCTGTTGCCCAATCTCCTGAACTACGGTGAATTACAGAAAGTCCTGCAGAACCTGTTGCGGGAACGGGTATCCATCCGGAATCTGGAAACCATCCTGGAAACACTCTGCGATTTCGCGCCGCGCACCAAGGATCCCGAAATTCTGACCGAGTACGTCCGGCACGCGCTGGCCCGGGAAATCTCCGCGCAGTATGCCGACGAAGACGGCAGACTGAACGTCATCACGGTATCGCCGCAGCTCGAACAGGAAATTCTCAACGCCGTGAATACCGCGACGACTGCCATGTACATCCCCGTGTCTCCCGCGCGGGCCATGGAAATCGCCGACGCCACTGCGCGGGCCCTGCAACCCCTGGTCGGCGCGGGCATGGAACCGGTAGTCGTAACCTCCGCACCGGTGCGGCGGTATTTCAGGCGCATCGTGGAGCGGCACATACCCAAGATCGTCGTACTCTCGTTCAACGAAATCGACCCGGCATTCAACGTGGAAAGCATGGGGCAGGTTGAAGCGCCCTCGACCCGTGGAGACAGGTCATGAATGGTCCCCGGTACACGTTTCGAGGTAACACCCTCAGCGAAGCCTACGCCCGGATGAAAGAAAAACTCGGCAACCACTTCGAAGTAGAAGAAACACGGACCGTCCGCGGCGGCTGGCTGAAATGGTTCGGCAAAACCACTTACGAGGTGGTGGCCCGTCCCCTGTCTGTGCCCAGAACACCGGCCGCTGCCCCCGCTCCTCCTTTAACTGGCACGGCAGGGTCGGTATCGCCGGAACGCCTCAAGTACCTGGAGGAGGTCGTCCGGAACGCTCAGCAGCGCATGATGGGTCGGCAGTCCGAAACGCCGCCGCCATCCCCCGCCTCGCCAACCCGAAACACAGCGGTTACCGCGCACAAAACCGCTGCGGGTGTAAAAAAAGTGTCTGCCACACCCGCGCCGGCTGAATCAGGCCGGCTGTTCACTGCCCGGATCGGGGACCGGATTGAAACTGAAAACCGCCTGACAGTTTCCGCCCCGGAAAACACCCCCAAGTCTGCCGCGCCCTCGGTCCCGGGTTCGAGCGGCGGAACTGCCCCGTTCATAGGGTCCGCTGCCGCGCCCTCCCTCGTGCCTTTCCCGGGACAGGAATCTCCAGGAACCTCCGACCTTCATCGGGAATTGCGCGAACTACGGGAGATGGTCCAGGCCCTCTGGCTGGAACATCCCGCTGCCGACGTTCCGCCTGGTGCCGTCCGCTGGTATCAGACCCTGGTCCGGGCCGGCATGAGCCGGCGGACTGCCGCAGCCCTGATCCGGATGGCGGCAGAACGGGTAGACAGCCGACTGATCCAGGATCCCCGTATTTTCGCGGAGCGACTGCGGATGGTCTCCCGCAAACTGATCCGGATTACCGGCGGCATCCGCCCGACACCGGGCAAACGGCACATTGCCACGCTGTGCGGAACTACCGGTGTCGGAAAGACCACCACGGCCGCCAAACTGGCCGCCCGGTTCGCGCTGCAGGAAAGGCTTCGGGTGGCCCTGCTCACCCTGGATACCTACCGTATTGCGGCCGCAGAGCAACTCCGGGTATACGCGGACATTATCGGCGTGCCGCTGAAGGTGGCCGCCGCTCCGGATGAAGCCGCAGCCATGCTGGATGGATTCGGCGACCGTGACCTCATCCTGGTGGATACGGCCGGCAGCAGCCAGTTCAATCTCGAGCAGTTGCGGGACCTGCAGGCTCTGCTGGCCGCGGTTCGACCGGATGAAACCATTCTGGTCATGGCCGCCAACACGCCGGTCGAAGACCTGAGGGTCGTGGCGGCCCGCTTCTCCGTCCTGTCTCCCGCTTCGGTCATTTTCACCAAACTCGATGAAACCCGCCGGTACGGCGGCATGCTGGACTTTCTGCTGGAAAGCGGCCTGCCGCTGGCTTACTGCTGTACCGGCCAGAATGTACCGGACGATATAGAAACCGCTGCACCGGGGCTCGTCGCGAGCCTCATAACAGAAGGCAGTGTCAACCGTGAATGACCAGGCTCACCGTCTTCGGGAAATGATGCGCCAGCGGCGCGAACGCGCTCAGGTAATCGCGGTAACCAGCGGCAAGGGCGGTGTCGGCAAGACCGGCCTCAGTGTAAACCTGTCCATCGCGCTGGCCGAACAGGGTCAGCGCGTCGCCCTGCTGGATGCCGACCTCGGACTCGCCAACGTGGAAGTGCTCATGGGCGTAACCTCATTCTTCAACCTGGAACATGTGATCGAGGGCGAAAAGACCCTGCCGGAAATCATGATTCAGGGACCGGGCGGAGTCCGAATCGTTCCGGGATCTTCCGGATTGGCCCGCATTGCCGACCTGCATCAGGAAGGCCGGGAACGGGTGCTTTCCGGTTTGTGGCTGCTGCAGGATCAGATGGACTTCGTCATTATTGACACCATGGCAGGAATCGGACGAAATGCCACGGCTTTCGCCGTTGCCGCGGATGAAGTGCTGCTTGTGGCCACGCCTGAGCCCTCTTCCATCGTCGACGCCTATGCCATGCTCAAAACGCTGGTCGGTCTGCGGGGCAATGTACATGTCCGGCTGGTGGTCAACCAGGCTGTCAACCAGCAGCAGGCCCAGGCGGTAGCCGTCAAACTGGGACGTGTTGCCCTGAACTATTTGGGGCGCCCGCTGCCCTGCGCCGGCTGGATACCGCGGGATCCCCACGTCAGCCAGGCGGTCATGCAAAGTCGTCCCCTGCTCAGTGTTTACCCTGACGCACCGGCCAGCCGAAAAATCCGGGATCTGGCCGCCGCTTTCACCACCCGGGTGTCGGAGGAACCCTCCGCTCAGACAGGTGGTTTTTTCCGACGTATCGCCCAGTCGTTCGGACTCGCCGGAAACGGCTGATCCTCAACCGGACTATCTTGAAACAGATGCCCCTCAAAAAGTACGATTAGTGTTAAAGCGTTCGGGGGAATGGGGTGAAATCCCGCTGTTTTCACTCGCACATAAGCGGGTTACGATATACCTGGTAACTTTCTTGCTACGTAACCGTTATATGAACAGAGGAAAGACGTGATTCAGGCAGATGACTGAGTGAGCCCATGAGCGGCCGGCAAAAAAGACAAACGCCTTTGCCCGATAACCAGCACCCTCAGGATGCCGGGATAACCGGCCTGCTGTGTACCCTGCTTCCGGACGGCTGTTACTACAAAGACACCGAACTCCGGTACAGGCATCTCAACCACGCCATGATGCGTATCATCGGTGCGGATACCGAAAAAACACTTTTGGGAAAAACCGATCAGGAATTGTTCAATACGCCGGAAGCCCGACTCCGCGAAAGCCTGGACCGCGAAGTCCTGTCCCTCAACCGGCCTTTGTTGAACCACGAAGAATCCGTGTCAGATCCGAGCGGTTCACTGCGGTGGTTCCTGGTCAGCCGTATCCCTGTCCCGGGCCCCGAAAACGTTCCAGTCGGAGTGCTGGCCATGTATCGGGACATCACCGCGCGCAGAGCTCTGGAAGAGCGACTGGCCCGAAATGAAGAGCGTTTCCGCCATATCCTCGAATACTCCCGGGACATCGCCTATCTCTACGACTTTGCTTCGGGGCGTTATGAATATATCAGCCCGTCTGTTACCACACTGCTCGGCCATTCCGTGGATGAAACCATGAACATGACTATCGAGACGGTGGAATCTTACGTGCATCCGGAAGACCTGCATCGTATCCTGGGCCACCGTAGAAAACTTCTCGACGCCCAGCGCCGCGGCCTCCCCCTTCCCCTGTGTGAATACCGGCTGCGAAACGCTAAAGGAGAATACCGGTTCTTCTCGGAAGCCGCGGCATTCATCCTGAACGGTTCGGGTAAACCCAAAGCGCTGGTCGGTAACCTGCGGGACATCACCGAGGCCCGACGGATCAGTGAAGCCCTGCGTGTAACCAGCCGCATGGAAATCGCCTCGACATTGGCCGGCGGGGTTGCACACGAATTCAACAACTTACTGGCGACCGTTATGACCAACGCGGAACTCCTGGAGATGAAAGTCGGACAGGACGCTGAAGCGACTGCCATGATCAGGGCCATCATTCGCAGCGCGGAGGAGGGAGGGGAACTGGCCCACCAGTTGCTGGCCTTCGCCCGCGGCGGTCAGTACAACCCCCGGCCCGCCCGGCTTAATGAAATCATCCGCGCGTCTGTCGCCCCTCTCCGGGGTATGATCCCAAAAGATGTCCGGCTGGAACTGGCCCTCCGGGAGAATCTGCCGCTGACCCAGGGCGACATCGGACAATTGCAGCAGGTACTCCACAATCTGGTGACAAACGCGTTTGAAGCCACTTCTACCGGCGGACGCGTCATCATCGGCACCGACACGGCCGTCATCTCCGAGGAAACCGCAGCAGCCTACCCCGGTCTGCGGCCGGGCAGTTATGTGGTGCTCTACGTGGAGGACACAGGCTGTGGCATGACGGAAGATGTCCAGAAGCGGCTGTTCGAACCTTTCTTTTCCACCCGGTTCCATGGACGCGGCCTCGGTCTGGCCGCGGTGTATGGGATCGTCAAAAATCACGGCGGGTACGTGTATGCCGATTCCGCCCCAGGCGCGGGAACCCGAATGACCCTCCTGCTGCCCGAATGCGGTCCCGATTCACAACCGGCACCGGCTCCAACCCAGATGCGGTTGCCCATGGGAAGCGAAACCATCCTTGTGGTGGACGATGAAGAATCGGTACTCACGGCCACGCGCATGCTGCTGGAACGGCTGGGATATAAGGTGCTGTGCGCACGCCATGGACAGGAAGCGGTCAACCTTCTGAAAAAAGACCCCGGCGGAGTTCAGTTGGTCATCCTCGACATGGCCATGCCGGTCATGGCGGGACCTGAGGCTTTCGCCCGGATGCGGGAGATTCGTCCGGACCTGCCGGTCATCATCGCCAGTGGCTACGACCTCAATGAATCAATCCAGCACGTGCTGGACCGCGGCGCGAAAACTTTCCTCAAAAAGCCCATCCGGATGCTGCAACTGGCTTCGGCCATCCGTGAAATACTGGATAACTGAGTCCTTCCACCGGTTACCACCGGGCCATCAGTTTCAGCAGACCAAGCACCAGATTGACATTGAACACCAGTTGAATGCCCGCCAGCAGCGTCAGCACCATGATGATCCGATTGAACAAGGTTTCCGAAACCCGGTCGTGCATCGCCTTTCCCAGCCACGAACCCATCGGTATGCAGGGCACCAGCACCAGATCAAACCAGAGCAGAGACCAGTCAAACAGGCCGGCGGCCTGATAAAACGGAACCTTGGAAAGGTTGATAAAGGTGAACACCCATGCGGTAGTTCCCACAAACAGAGACTTGCCCAGTCCCTGCGAAAACAGGTACAAGCCTACGATCGGACCGGCCGCGTGAGCCAGGGTGGAAGTAAACCCCGCGGCCACCCCGCAGAAAATGCCCGCCGCCGTACCCAGTTTGCGGTCCGACACCCACCGCATGGACGCTTCCCGCGCGAGAATGTACAGGGCGAACACCACGGCGATCACCCCTGTCACCCGTTTAATCGCCATAGCATAGGCATTCAACCCGTCATTGCCCACCTTAAACCACAGCCACGTGGCGGCCAGAGTTCCCACGAGCGATGGCAGGAACAGAATCCACACCAGCCGCCACACCTTGTTCCGCCAGTGGTGATACAACGCATTCATGTCGCACAGAATCAGGATTGGCAACAGAGCCGGCGCGACCCGGTTCACCGGCATCACCAGCATCATCAGCGGAAGAGAAAGAATCCCGGCCCCTCCGGCAAAACCCGATTTGCTGATTCCCTGAATCAGTACGGCCAGCACGCAGAACTGCCAGAATATCCATGGCGGCACGTCGGGCAGCATCAGATCATTCATGGCTTGCTTTCCCTAATTCTTTTCATTTTCCCCCGTTCGCTTTGTCCCGATCTGACGCCGCATCCGGCTGCCAGTCCCATTCCGAACGATTGCCGGCCCGATCAATCAGAACCAGTTTCAAGTTCGTCAACGATCCCGGCAGGTCTTCGTCCCGTTCCCAAACAACCAGATCTGTATCCGGATCATAAGAAGAAAGCAGCCATGTCTCCCCGCAGTACAAATCCCAGGCCTCGATCCCGCTACCCTGATCTGAAACGGACACCAGAATTTCCGGCCGGTTCGGCCGTTCGGGATCCTGCCGCGTCTGCCACCCGTTCACCGTCGGTGCCAGCCGGTCTACAGCAGCCACAAAGCACCCCGCGGCTGAACTTTCCGCCACCAGCCACTCGCCTGTCCGCCAGGTATTCAGCCACCTGACTGACGTACCGCTCACCCGGCAGACCGCCATCGAACTGTCTTCCGTGCCGGCTGGCACTCGCATTCTCAGGCTGAACGGTTTCAACAGGGGAACCCCCTCCGGAAACAGTCGAACACACGGAGTTATCACTTCCAGACCGGGAAGTTCCGGTCTGCCGCCATCCGCCAGCCACACACACGTATCCGGCGGCAATGCTCCCGCCGGGAAAACAAACCGTGCGTCTTCGGTTTCAAGATGCGCGGACTCCCGGGAACTGCCCACAACCAGAGGGATGCGGTTCTGTTCGACGCCGTTCACGATCAGGGAACAGGTCCACGCTCCTCCGGACCTGCCCGGCAGCCACCAGCCGCCAATCCCTTCTCCCATGGCTGTCAGCGGCAGCCGGACAGTTGTCCCGTCAGAAACCGCTGAAAACCGCGCGTCCACATCTCCGCCGCCCGGAACCCGGCTGAATATTCCTATTCCCCGGAACATGGGAAAAATACCCTCGGCAATCGGCCACCGGGATGGGCTTTCCGAACCGGCTCCCCGTCGGAACTGAACCTCAACTGCCGAAACATTCCCCCCGAAGTCCTCAAACTCCAGGGTCACGGGATCGGCCCCATCCCCCACAGACACCACTCCATCGCCGGCAACACCGGCATAAACGTCCAGCGTATTTCCCGGGCGCCGCCACAACTGCATTACCGGTACGTCATTGATCAGACTGTACGGATCAAAAACCAGGGCACCGCATGGCTGATCATCATAGGAAAGCCGGTCCATCCGCACCTCGAAGACCCGACTGTCCCCCTGTCGCACCGTTGCCCGCCACACGCCCAGTCGGTCACCTCTCGGCGTCAGGTCCAGTACAGCCGCACCGAAATATACCCGCCCTGTCGCGGCCACAGGTACAGCACAGGATCGGCCGGCAACGATCTTTTCCATTGGCGCGGCGTAAGGAAAACAGGTGCCATTGACCCGGCTTTCCGGATCCGCCGGATAGATCACTACCCCGTAAATGCTCGGGCTGGAGCCATCCTCCGGCCAGGGAAGCCCCACCCGTCGGGGATCTACGGGTCGCTCTGCCCCGTCCCGAAACTCCACATGCAGATGGGCTGGTCCCGCTCCCGTATCGCCAGACCATGCGATAACTTCCCCTTTTTTCACGGGATACTCCCCAGGATGGAAGTACAGATCGACAGTATAGGTCCTCCGGGCATGCTGGGTGGCCCGCACCGTTCTGCGGATATCTTCCCGGAATTCAGACAGATGACCGTAAACGATCGTGTATCCTGAAGCCAGTTTCACATATACCGCCTTGCCATATCCCCAGGGGGAACACCGAACCCGGGTAACCGTCCCGTCTCCAAACGCGCGCACCGGCAGTCCAATCCGCCCGCCCGTGCTGAAGTCCACCCCCATGTGCAGCCGTCCGGGACGATATTCCCCGAAACTGGACGTGATCGCCGGCTGTCCCTCCAGCGGAAACCCGTCCGACAAGGCCGGTATCGCCCCCCATATTCCGGATACCAAACAGACACCCCAAAACAGCATCATCGACCGGTCCCACTGCTCCGGATGACCCCGTTACCGGGATTTTTTCCGGGATGCCTTGCCGCCTGATGCTTTCTGATCACCCTTTTTTTCGGTGGCAGGCGCCGATGTCTGAGATAGCGCGGAGGATTTTGGGTTGGCGGTTCCGCCGGCGGCAGTTGTGCCCGCGGCAGCAGATCCACTCTTCTGCTCAGGAATACCGCCCAAGGCAGCCAGGGTCCGTTCGAGCGGAAGGAAAATCTTGGTCCGCTCGGGATTGTTCACAATAGGCTCAATAAAATCGTTCACCGCGTCTTCAGTCTGCATCCCCTCCAGCATCGCCCGAATCCGCGGGGCGGCCTCTTCAAACGTCACATCGCCCCCCGGCTGAGAACCGATCTTCTGAATGATGTGTATCCCAAATTCCGAGCGGATGGGATCACTCAGGTCTCCATCTGCCAGTTGCTCCGCGGCGGCCACGTAAAACGGTGGCAATTCTGCCACTGGAACCATTCCCAGGTCGCCGCCCTTCGCCGCGTCCGGAGTTTCGGAAACCTGTTTGGCCACCGCGTCAAAAGATTCCCCGGCCATTATGCGCAATTTGGCTTTTTTCGCGGTTTCCTCCGCTGCTTTCCAGGCCGCTTCATCCGCCTTGTCCGGTGAAGGTTTAGGCCGGATCAGAATATGCTTAAGGTGCAGCGTCCCCGGACGCTTGAACCTCTCCCGATTCTTCTCATAAAACTCCCGGACTGTTTTATCACTGACTTTCTCCTTTTCCTGCCGCTGCTTCAGCAATACATCCGACATTTGGTCTTCTATCAGTTGTCGTCGGATGCTTTCCATGGCCTCCTGCCGGGTTTGACCGGCCAGTTTAAGAACTTCCTCCTCGGTGGGAAGCAAGCCGTCCGGTTTCTTCAGTTCTTGGCGGTATTCGTCCATCTTTTCCCGGTACTTCTTTTCCACTTCTTCCTGAGACACGCTTACCTTGCGGCGTTTCGCCTCCTGCACCAGAATCTCCCGGCGAATCAGCTCCCCCAGCGTGTCCAGACCCGCCCGGACCCGAAAGTTATTGTCCAAATCTTCAGGTTTTTTCCCGGTCATCCGCATCACGTCCGCCAGATGCCGATGATACAGCCGCAAAAAGGTATCCCGGTCGATAGGTACCCCGTCAACGATGGCCACCGGACCGTCAGGGGTCGACCGCTCCACGATGTCCAGTTTCGACAGATCCGGCGCCTGAGCGAAGGCCCACGCCCCCCCCAGCATCAGGCAGGACACTGCCAGCAAACCGGCCACCCCACGCCACAACGGCCGATTTCCGCGGCATTTTTCAGCCCTTTGATCCCAACTCCTTAGATATACCGTCATGATTCATCCTTCCCGCGAACCGGACGATCCCGCATTTTTCGCGGCATCCGGTGAAGCGTCCTTTTGCCGCGCGGATTCCCGTTCCCATACCAGCAGGATATACCAGGCCAGGAATCCTATACTCGTATAAGCAACCAGAAACGTCAGGGCCAGACCGGTGACCACCCGGACCAGATCCAGCGCCACCCCGGCCAGGGAAAGCAGGGACAGAACAATCACCCCGATGAACACACTCACCGAGGCGCCGAGCAGGGCCAGAGGCGCCGGTTCCCGAACCAGTTGCCGCGGCGGCCCGTCATCCCGGAAAAAAGGGGCCACCTGCGGCGGTTCATACAGGCTCCACCGGGGCGGACTGCCTTTTTTACGCGCGGACGTCATGAGAAAATGCTATCACACCCTGTCCGATTAAATAAAGCGGGGACGGGTACCTTGACCCCGTCCCCCGGGCAGCACCACCGAAAACTTGCACGGGAACGCAAAACCCCGGTAAAAAAGGAGGGGGGCTACCGCAGGCCCACATTTTCCGGTTTCTTTACTTTAAACCCATTATTTGGTGTTTATTTTTATAATCTAATCATTTTATGTCTGTTTGCCTTATCCCGATCTGCGATCTTTACGTTTTTCACAACCCATACCGATGCCATACCACGAAGGCGCTGCTTCTCCGGCATGTTTTCCGGAAAGGAGGACTCTTCGCCAGGATTGGTGCTCCAACCACGTAAGGAAACGAATCTGTACGTCGCACAGGCCCTTTCCCAAGCAATATTCAGGCCTGCCCGACCGTTTCGCTATGCTGCTGGCCTCAAAAATGACTTTTTCTACAAATTGATTTTATTTTCTAAATAAAAACTATATATTGAAAAACAAACCGGCTGTTGACAGAATAATTGTTGTGTTAAAAATGATAAAAATATTAACGAAAATACTGCTTGATTTCCATGGAAATTTCCTCCACAATAATGCCTCTCTGGGAGACACGCGACATGAGAGAGGTGAAACCGAGGGTGTTCCTGGTCGGAGAGACCAGAATCGTGGAATCAGGGTTGCGGGATTATCTGCGGCATGTGGGCGCTCCGGACTGGCATACCGACGCGCCCACCGACGCGGAAGCCCTGTGCGAGGTCATGGGACGGCTCTGTTATCGGTCCTTTGAGCCGGGACTCAACCCCAATGTCACCCGGGTTCGGGAGGGTAACGCCCCTTACCTGGCCAATATCATTCGCGTAGGACACGGCAGTGTGCTCGAGCACGGCACACTCAACTTCATCTTTGCCGACGTCAGCCGGGTGGTTACCCATGAACTGGTTCGGCACCGTCAGGGTACGGCGATTTCGCAGGAATCCCTTCGGTTCGTGCGGCTGGACACGCTGTCGGCCTATATCCCCACGCATATCCGCGAAAGCGAAGAGGGCATGGAAATCTTCGTGCGGACCATGGAGCAACTGGAAACCCTTCAGCGGGAACTGGCCGAACTCTTTCAGATTGACCAGGCCGAACATTTCGACCTCAAGAAAAAACTTACTTCGGCGTTTCGGCGGCTTGCCCCGATCGGTCTGGCCACAACGATCGGCTGGTCCTGCAATTTCAGGGCCCTCCGTCATGTAATTGAAACCCGGACAGATCCCCACGCCGAAGAAGAAATCCGATACCTCTTCGGACAGGTCTTCGAACTGGTTCGGGACCGATACCCCAACCTCTTCGCCGATTACACGGTGGAAATGGTGGACGGCCTGCCCTGGGTCAAAACCCCGTACAGAAAAGTGTGAAACATATGGCCTCTTCCGCCCCGGAGAGGCTGACAGGATATGGAAAAAGAAAAGAACAGGAAGTCAGGAGGTTCAGCAGATGTTGTTCAATCTACGGGAACGGTTTACACTTTC
>Ga0308390_1001750_pt1 | contig 13789 bp, 15 predicted proteins | sample Hotspr2Sample149_FD_202358 | JGI IMG/M metagenome (GOLD analysis project Ga0308390, IMG submission 202358) | Hot spring phototrophic mat microbial communities from Mushroom Spring, Yellowstone National Park, Wyoming, United States - 20040719_149 ...
ACCGCAGGACCGCCGCCTGAGCCCAGCCTCCCAGCCGTCAGGCGCGCCATCCAGCAACACTTGTTCGGCTCACACAGCCGCCGATGTCCGCAGTGCAGCCGCAGCCTCGCCCTCAGACCCAGAAGCGTTCTGCCAAAGTAGTGCTAGGCCCTTGCGTCAAGCCAGGCGCCGATAGGCACGGTGAAGCCCTGCTTCCGTGCGAAGGGGCGCGGCTAGGGCAGCTGCTCCGAGAGCCAGGCACGCAGGAGCCACTTGCCGGTGCCGTTCCGCACCTTGAGCCTGTCGGGCAGGCGGAACGCAGCGGCGGCAACCACGGGGTCGATGAGCGGTGAGCGTCCCTTGACGCCATGCGCCATCAGGCACCGGTCGAGCTTCTTGAGGAGGTCGTTCGGAAGCCAGTCGACCATGTCGGTCGCCTGCACGGCCATCAGCCTGATGCGGCCGGGCAAGGCAGACGTGGCCGCGGCCGCTTCCATCCCCGTCGCGCCAGCCCGGCGCCAGGTCGCGACGAAGCCCAAGCCGCTCGAGCATGCCGCACGCGCGCATCACCCTGCCGCCGAGCCACCAGGCCCGCATCGCCGACCGGTAGCGGCCATAGCCGCCGAACATCTCGTCCCCGCCCTCGCCCGACAGCACAACCTCCACCTCCCCGCGCGCGCCGCGCAAGCAGCCAGGTCGGTACGATCGCGTAATCCGCTGTCGGGTCGCCCATCGCCGCGGCGATCGCCGGCAGGTGCTGCCAGAACTCCGCCTCCATCACCGTGATCTCGACCACGACACGGCGCGCGACTCGGTCGCCGATCGCGATAACGTGCATGCCGCACAAGGCACGCGCGAAGGCGAGGCCCTCCCGGCGGTAGAGATGCAGCGGCGACTCGCAGTCGCTGCCGATTGCGAAGTTGACGTCCCGGAGCGCCTCCCGCCGCAGCTCGACGTGGTTGTAGATCTCGCCGTTCGCGACGAGCACGGCGCTCGCGGCAACATGCGTGCCCGCACCGTCGGGGCAGCGATAAGCAAGCGCGGCATCGAGCGCGCGCACCGTCTCCCCAGGCAGAGTCGCGCCGGGCCTCAGCGCCACGCCGGCGATGCCGCACATCAGGCCGTCACCGTGGCGAGGAAGCCGCGCCAGAGGGCGACGACAGGCCCGGGCGCGAAACGGGCCGCCCGGGCCGCGCGCCCGGCAGCGGCAAGCGCGGCGGCGCGGCGGGGCTCTGCCAGAAGGGAGGAGACGGAAGCGGCGAGGGCTGCCGGGTCCTCGGGCGGGACGAGCAGGCCGGTCGTTCCGTCTTCGATGAGTTCTGCCGGGCCCTGCGCAGCCGCAGCGACGACTGGCCTCGCTGCCGACCAGGCCTCGAGCACGACATTGCCCAGCGGCTCGTGGCGAGAGGGGCAGACGAAGAGATCGGCGCCTGCGAGCAGAGCGGCCTGGTCATCCCGCCAGCCGATCAGGTGGGTGCGCGCCCCGACGCCATGACGGGCCGCGAGCGTGGTAAGCGCCTCACGCTCCGGCCCCTCGCCGGCGATGACGAGATGCGCCTCGGCAATCCCCGCGAGCGCCTCGATCAGCGTGTCGAACCCCTTGTTCGGATGCAGCCGCCCCATCGCGAGCAGAAGCGGCACGCCCTCCGGCACGCCGAGCCGGGCACGCGAAACCGGTGCGGCACCGGAAAGATCAGGCGTGAAGTTGGGCAGGTGGTGCACCCGCTCGGCCGGCCAGCCCTGGGCAGAGATCCAGCGGACGAGTCCCATCGTGTTGGCGACGAGGTGGTGGCAGCTCCTGTAGTGCCTCAGGTCGTAGTAGCCACCGAGGCGGCCGACCCTGATCCACGGCCCGGCTGGCGTCTTCGCCGAAGCGCGGTTCATCCAGGAGACGACGACGCGGGGGGCGAAGCGCCGCAGCGCAGCGCCGAGACGCGGGCGTGTCAGGAGGTCGAGCGGGCCGCCGAAGGTGAAGCCGCGCACGGGCACGCCGGCGGCGGCAAGCGCGGCCTCGCGTGTCGGGTCTCTGCGGATCAGCGCAAGCATCTCCTCCCCTGCCGCGGCAAGGGCCGAAACGAGCCGGACAAAGAACGTCTCCGCCCCGCCGTGCCTGGCACCGGCCATCACCATCGCCACACGCGTCACTGCGCCTCGCCTCCTGGGCGGTGACGCTCCGGCTCGAGCCGTGCCTTCAGGTGCGAAAGCAGCGGGTAGAGCCCGGCGCAGAGCGCAATGAGGAGCCCCCAGCCGCCCTCGCGGTAGCCCCTGCGCGAGACGAAGCACTTCCAGAAGCGCGAGAGGAAGCGGCGGAGATTGCCACCCAGCGTGCCGATATCGCCGCGTTCGAGCAAATCGGCCGCGCGCGCGCTCGAGTACCGGTCGAGCCGGCGGAGCATGTCGCTGATGTCGCGGTCAACGTGGTGGATGAAGGCGTTCGCAAGCCTCGGCCCCTTGGTGCCGGACCGGGAGAGCGAGGGATGCACCCGCTCCCTCCCCCAGCGCTTGGCGCCGCGGCGGGAGAGTCGCGGCACCGTGGCGGTGCCGAAAGAGCCGCCCCAGCCGTGGCGGACCAGCCTGTCGCCGATGTAGTTGTCGAGCGGGATCTCGTGCCAGGCATGCGTGCTTGTGGCGATCACCCGTCGGATCTCGGCCGCGAGCGCCTCCGGCACGAGCTCGTCCGCGTCCACCTCGAGGATCCAGTCGCCTCGGCAGGCGTCGAGCCCTGCGTTGCGCCTGTCACCCTCCAGCGGCCAGGCACCCTCGATCACGCGCGCGCCTGCCTCCGCTGCGATCCGGGCCGAGGAATCGGTGCAGCGGTCAAGCACCACCACGATTTCGTCAGCGAAACGCAGTGCCGCAAGGCAGGCGGCGAGCCGGGCCTCCTCGTTGCGCGCGACGACGAGGGCGGAGAGGGTCGGGGAGGCAGCGCCTTGCGTCACTGCGCCGCCTGCGGCTGGGCGCACCGCGCGAGCAGGGAAGCGGCCCCTGCGAAGGCCGCCTCCACCGTGAGTGAGCCCATCAGGCTTGGCGTGGTGCGGCGGTCGTAGCCTGGGCGGGCGATGAGCTCCTCAACCGTCTCGGGCGTGCGCACGAAGGCGGCGCGCGGTCCGACCGGAGCGTACTCCTCCGGAGAGGAGGGGCCGAATAGCCCGAGCGTCGGCGTGCCTGCGGCTGCGGCAAGGTGCATCAGCCCCGAATCGTTGCCTATGTAGAGCGTGCAGCGCGCAAGCGCAGCGGCTGCCTCAGGCAGCGTGAGCGCGCCGGCGAGATCGATCGTCCGCCCGGGCGGCAGGGCGGCAAGGACCGGCGCCGCCAGGGCTCGCTCCGGTGCGCCTGGGCCCGCGAACACCGCCGCCCGCGCTCCCGGCAGCGGCCCGTCCGCCGCGGCGAGACAGTCGAACAGCGCGACGAAGCGCGCAGGGTCCCACACCTTGCCTCGCCAGTTGGCGGTCGGCCCGAGCCCGATCACCGGGCCGTCAGGCGGGATCAGCACCGCTGCCTTGGCGCGATGCGCCTCGGTTGTCCAGATGACGGGGGCGGGCGGCGGATCAAGCCCGACCACCGCGCCAAGCCGGGCGATCCGGTGGCCCGCCCGACGCCCGCCGCGCAGCACATGCCGCTCGCCCGCGCGCAGGAAGCCGGTCAGCAGCGAGCCGCGCAGATCAACCGCTATGTCCCATCGCGTCGCCGCGACCGCGCGCCACAGCCCGAGCCAGTGCAGGCCGAAGCGGCGCTTCTCGAGGGCGATCACCCGCTCCCGCCCTGGCAGAGCATCGAACAGCCCCATAGCGGCCGGCCCGCAGGCGACGGTGACGGAGGCGCCCGGATGGCGGCGCAACAGGGCGTCAAGAATGCCGGTGGAGAGCACCGCATCTCCCACTCGGGTCGCGGTGACGAACAGGATTTTCATCGCGCGCCCTTCTAGCCGAGGCGTGCATGCGTGTCAGGACCGGCCGCTTGTGCGCGCCTCACGGGCGACCCATTTCGAGGGGCATGAGCGGCATCGCCGAACTCCCCCACCGCGGCGCCGTCGCCATCTCGGGCGAGGACAGGGTGAGTTTCCTCCAGGGGCTGGTCTCGGCCGACATACGCGAGGCTGCGCCGGGCCGCGCCCTCTGGTCGGCCCTGCTGACGCCGCAGGGGAAGTGGTTGCACGACTTCTTCGTGTTCGACGCTGGCGACCACCTTGTGCTCGAGTGCGAGCGGGACCGCGCAGGCGATCTCGCCGCGCGGCTTCTGCGCTTCCGCCTGCGCGCGCGGGTGACGGTGGAGGACATCTCGCCGAGGGTCGTGGTGGCTGCGGGCTGGGGCGGTGCGCCTCTGCCTGCGGGCCTTGCTGCCGCCGATCCGCGCCTCGCTGAGGCGGGCTGGCGCGGGGTGTTCCCGGCGGCAGCAGCCCCGGAACCGACGGCCGATTGGACGGCATGGGATGTGCACCGGCTTGCCTTGGGCCTGCCCGACGGGTCGCGCGACCTCGAGCCGGACCGTACGCTTCTGCTCGAGGCCTGGTTCGACGTCTTGGGGGGAATTTCCTGGACCAAGGGCTGCTACATGGGCCAGGAGCTCACGGCGCGCACGCGCTATCGTGGCCTGGTCCGCCGCCGCCTGTTGCCAGTGCGTGTGGACGGTCCGTCGCCTGAGCCGGGAACGCCCGTGTTCGCCGGCGAGACGGAGGCAGGCGCGATACGCTCCGGCCGCGCGGGGCGTGCGCTTGCGGTGCTGCGCACCGAGGCGGTGGGAGCCGGAGTCCCGCTACGCTGCGGCGACGCGGCGCTGTTTCCCATCCGTCTCTCATGGATCGAGGCGGCCGAGGCAACGGCGACGTGAGCGTGCCGGACGACACACCGCCACCCGTCGCGGTCCATCCGCCCGTGCTTTATGGAGGCGCCTTCCTCGCGGGCCTCGGGCTCGACCGCGTTCTGCCGATCGCCTCCTCCCTTCCCGATCCAGTGCGGCACGGAGCGGCGAGGTTGCTCGTCGTGTTTGGCCTCTGCCTGGCAGGCTGGGCCGCCTGGCTGTTCCATCGCGCCGGCACCGGCATCCCCACCTGGCAGGCGGCCAAGCGCCTCGTCCAGCACGGCCCCTACGCGATCAGCCGCAACCCGATGTATATCGGCGTCACGGCGGCCTATGCCGGGCTTGCGCTCGCGGTCGCGAGCCCTTGGGCGCTGCTCCTGCTCGGCCCCGTGCTCGTGGTGATGGACCGGCTGGTGATCGCTCGCGAGGAACCCTATCTCGCCGCCCAGTTCGGCGCTGCCTACGAAGCCTATCGCCGCCGTGTCCGCCGCTGGCTCTAGCGGGCTTTCAGGTGTGGTAGCGCAAGGTGGTGTTGCGCGACCTTTGGTGTTGTGGTCGGCGGTGCTCCTGTCTGCACAGGTGGTTGAGCCTTCGACAGTTTCAGGTATGCGCGAACAGGGCGCGCTCTGTTGCGGCCTCGACAAGGCCGCAGCGTTGTTGGCCGCTGAAGCCAACCACGGCCTCGATGACGCGGGCGACGGGTTCGACGGTTTGTCCGGATTATCCGTAGGGGATTCTGGCATCTCGGCGCTCCATCCTGGTCTCGGTCGGAAGGCGCAACGCTGCGCTGGCTTCAGGCGGCGGCTGCGGATCGGGGGGCTGGGCGGGCGCCGCAAGCGCAGCACGGCTCAGTGCGGGCGATGGCGACCAGCGGCTCGATCGCGCTGGCTTGCACCCAGGCGACTGCGTCGCCTGAGGCGAAGCCGGCATCGGCCGGCACCTCTCCGGCAGGACGCTCCCGTGCTCCATGCCGGGAGGTGCGCGGCAAGGCTCGGCGCGTCGAAACGGCTGGCGGTGAAGTCGGTGGCGAGGATCACCCGCGCACCCTCCGGGCAGACGCAGCTTGGCATCCTGGCTCCGCGCTAGCAGACGGATCACTTCCGCAGCCTCGCGGCAGACCACGGCCTCGGCATTCTGGACATGGCGGTATTCGTCCACATCGTTGCGGCTGAGACCGGCAAGACGGCGTCGATCCCTCAGCGATCGGGGACTTAAGCACCTCAGCACCCCCGCGCGGCAGCGCCGCGAGATCCCTCAAGCCCGCGCTCCAAGACGCACCCCACTCGAAGGCGATCGCGATGCGAGCGCGTGGCTTCCCGGCGCTGAAACGCTCCAGGTTCTCGATCGGGCCGGCCGTCTCAAGCAGGTCGAGCCGGATGTTGTCACGCGCGAGGTGCCCGGCCTAGCGTCGTGCCGCCTCGATGCAAGCGCCACCTTCCGGCCCGGCCGCGATGACGATCTGTGCAGGCGGCGGTGGCGAACGAACTGCCAGCAGACAACACCTGCCGCCAGCAGCAGCGGGATTGCGCCAGAGACCTTGAGCGCGGCTCGGACCGCGGTCCACGTCGTCGCAGAGTGTGTAGCGGGCGGCGGAGCGCGCGAGCCTGCGGGCCGCAAGCACGATCGATCTGCCTGCGATTCGGGCACTGCCTGACCGCTCACGAGGCAGGTGCCGGCCTGCCAGGTGCCGAAGCACAAGCCTCAGGCTTGGCACGCGATGTCCAATCGCCAAGCCCTAAGTCGCACCTCACTTCGGGTATGAGCGCCATGTTCGACGACCGGTTCGATTCGGCAGCGCATCCGTTCGGCTGCAGCTGCGGCGCGCACGGCGGCAGCGGAAGCACGTTCTCCTGCGAAGCCGTGGGTTTAGAGGCAGCCGCCGCGCGGCTCGTCGACCGGGCGGTCACGCGGGCGATCTTCCGCACCGAGCATCGCCGGCGCGCCTTCATCGGCCTCGTCGGCAAGGCGACCGCAGCCGCAGCCGTCGCCTCCGTGTTCCCCCTTGCCGCCGCACGCGAGACCTTCGCGCAGGCACCCCGCACGATCGAGAAGCGCGACCTCAAGGTAGGCTTCATCCCGATCACCTGCGCCACGCCGATCATCGTGGCGCACCCGATGGGCTTCTATGCCAAGCACGGGCTGAACGTGGAGGTGATCCGCACCGCCGGCTGGGCAGTGATCCGCGACCGCGCGATCAATCGAGAATACGACGCCGCACATATGCTCTCGCCGATGCCGCTCGCAATCACACTCGGTGCCGGCTCGAACCCGATCCCGTGGACCATGCCGGCGGTGGAGAACATCAACGGCCAGGCGATCACGCTCGCCAACAAGCACCGCGAGAGGCGCAACCCGAAGGACTGGCGCGGCTTCCGCTTCGCCGTTCCCTTCGACTACTCGATCCACAGCTACCTCTTGCGTAACTACGTGGCCGAGGCCGGCCTAGACCCCGACCGCGACATCCAGATCCGTGCCGTGCCGCCGCCGGAGATGGTCGCCAACCTACGTGCCGACAACATCGACGGCTTCCTCGGACCGGACCCGTTCAACCAGCGCGCGGTGTTTGACGGTGTCGGCTTCATCCATATCCTGACGCGCGAGCTCTGGGACGGGCACCCCTGCTGCGCTTTCGCCGTCTCGCGGGAGTTCATCACCCAGAACCCCGGAACCAACCATGCGCTCCTGCGCGCCATCGTGGAGGCGACCGTTTACTCCTCAAACCCGGCCAACCGTCGCGAGGTGGCTGCGGCGATCGCACCGCAGAACTACCTCAACCAGCCAGTGACGGTGGTCGAGCAGGTGCTAACCGGCACCTTCGCCGACGGGCTCGGTTGGGTGCAGCGCGTGCCCAACCGGATCGACTTCGATCCGTTCCCCTGGCACTCGATGGCGATCTGGATCCTCACCCAGATGAAGCGCTGGGGCCAGATCCGCGGCGACATAAACTATGCCCAGATCGCCGAGCAGGTGTTCCTCGCCACCGACACCGCTGCGGCGATGCGCGAGCTCGGCCTCACCCCGCCGGCGCAGACGACGCGCACGCATGTGATCATGGGCAAGACCTTCGACCCGGCGGATCCCGAAGCCTATCTCAACTCCTTCGCGATCCGCAGGTCCTGACGACGCAAACCGATGCGCGCTTCGCGACCCTTCGCCTCGCTCGCACTCGCGGCACTCCTGTTCGCCCTGTTCGTGGGCGCGTGGCAACTTTCCGCCTCCGGCAGGCCGCGGGTCGGCGCAGCGGTCGACCCCGAATATGCGGCGCTAGTCGGTGCCGCGGCAGCAACGGGCGGGCAGACGCCGTTCCCCGCGCCTGTTGAGATCGGCGCCCGCATCCTCTGGCACCTTGCCGACCCGTTCTATGTGCGCGGCACGAACGACCAGGGTATCGGCATCCAGCTCGCCTACAGCCTCGGACGCGTGCTCGCCGGATACCTGCTCGCCGCTGCGGTTGCGATCCCACTCGGTTTCGTGATCGGCATGAGCCCGCTTCTCTATGGCGCTCTCAACCCCTTCATCCAGGTGCTGCGGCCGGTCAGCCCGCTCGCGTGGATGCCGCTTGCCCTCTACACGATCAAGGACAGCGCGCTCAGCTCGATCTTCGTCATCTTCATCTGCTCGATCTGGCCGATGTTGCTCAACACCGCCTTCGGTGTCGCCTCCGTCCGGAAGGAGTGGCTGAACGTCGCCCGCACGCTCGAATGCGGCCCGGTGCGCACCGCCTTCCGCGTGATCCTGCCCGCCGCCGCCCCCACCATCATGACGGGGATGCGAATCTCTATCGGCATCGCCTGGCTGGTGATTGTCGCTGCGGAGATGCTCGTGGGAGGCACGGGCATCGGCTACTTCGTCTGGAACCAGTGGAACAACCTTTCGCTCGCCGACATCATCAACGCCATACTGGTGATCGGGCTTGTCGGGATGGTGCTCGACCAGCTGCTCGCGATCGCGACGCGGGCCGTTTCCTACCAGGACTGACCGGTGATGCGCCGCCCCTTCGTCAGCGTCGAAGGCATCGCCCGCCGCTTCCCCGGTGTCGCCGGGGCGGCGCCGCTGACCGTGTTCGAGAATCTCTGGTTCGGCATCGAGGAAGGCGAATTTGTCTGCCTGATCGGCCATTCCGGCTGCGGCAAGACGACGGTGCTCAACATCCTCGCCGGGCTCGATTCGCCTTCTGACGGCGCGGTGGTTGTCGCGGGCCGGGAGATCGACGGCCCCTCCCTCGACCGCGCTGTGATCTTCCAGAGCCATGCGCTGCTGCCGTGGCTGACGGCGGAACAGAACATCGCCTTCGCGGTGCGCAGCCGCCACCCGGAGTGGAGCCGCGCCCGGGTCGCCGAGGAGTGCCGGCGCTGGATCGAGCTTGTCGGGCTTGCTGCGGCGGCGGCGAAGAAGCCGGCGCAGCTCTCCGGCGGGATGAAACAGCGCGTCGGCATTGCCCGCGCGCTCAGCGTGCACCCCAAGATCCTGCTGATGGACGAGCCCTTCTCAGCTATCGATGCGCTGACGCGTGGCGCGCTTCAGGAGGAGGTGAACCGGATCGTCGACGAAACCAAGCGCACGACGCTCATGATCACCCACGACGTCGACGAGGCGATCCTGCTCGCCGACCGGATCCTCATGATGACGAACGGCCCGAATGCGAAGATCGCGGAGGTGGTTGTCAACACCCTGCCCAGGCCGCGCAGGCGGCAAGACCTGCACCACCTGCCCGGCTACTATGCTCTGCGCAACCACATCATCGACTTCCTGGTCGACCGTTCCCGGCTGCTTGCCGCGACCATGCCGAAGGGTTGGGACCCGAGATGCGTTCCCGAGGTGAGGCCGGCCGTTGCGGCCTGAGCGGACGCGATCACCGAAAAGAAAGAGCAAGGGAAGGAGAGAAAGATGACCCGTGCCCAGCTCACGGAAAAGATCCTCGACATCAAGCGCGAGAAGGGCTGGACCTGGAAGCATATCTGCGCCGAGATCGGAGGTATCTCCCCCGTCCTCATCGTCGGCGCGCTCCTTGGCCAGATGAAGCTTGTCAAGCCGCTCGCGAAGAAAGCGGCGACCCTGTTCGGCCTCTCCGAGGTCGAGGAGAGGATGCTGAACGAGGTGCCTTACCGCGGCACGCCGATGCCCCCGACTGACCCGCTTATCTACCGCTTCTACGAGCTCGTGATGGTGAACGGGCCGGCGTGGAAGGCGCTGATCGAGGAGGAATTCGGCGACGGCATCATGTCGGCGATCGACTTCGACGTGGAGATCGAGCGCCTGCCGCACGAAAAGGGAGACCGGGTGAAGATTACGATGTCGGGCAAGTTCCTTCCCTACAAGTACTACGGCAACGAGCAGGGCCTCCCCGCCTACGGCTTCAAGGAGGAGTAGGCAGGGCGGCAGCGGGCGGGCATGTTGCGGCCGAAGACGCACCCAAACCCCGGGAACGCCGCATGACCGCCTCCCCGCCCCGCCCGCCGATCGCGCAAGCGGTCACCTTCCTCTACGCCTCTGACGCGGAGGCGTCCTGGCGTTTCTACGAGGAGATCATGGGGCTTCCGCTGGTGCAGGACCAGGAGAGCTGCCGGATCTACGAAGCGGCGGCCGGCGGGCGGGCTTTCCTCGGCGTCTGCCGGGCACGCGCGCCGCGCGCCTCAGACAACCCGCGCGTCGAGGGCGGAGTGGTGTTCACCTTCGTCGCCGATGACGTTGACGGCTGGTATGCATACCTGAAGGCCAAGGGCGTGACGATCCCGCACGCACCGCAGCTCAGCGAGCACTTTCGCGTCTATCACTTCTTCTTCGGAGACCCTGCCGGCTACACGCTCGAGATCCAGCGCTTCGACCGGCCAGACTGGGTGAAGCCAGCCGGGTGATTGCGGCTGGGCGCCGCTCAACCCACGAACATCGTCGACGGCAGCCAGGTCGCTATTCCCGGAAAGACCGTCACCAGCGCCACCGCCAGGCACATCAACAGGAAGAACGGCAGGGTGTTGCGCGCGACCGTGAAGATGTTCTCGCCCGTGAGCCCCTGCAGCACGAAAAGATTGAACCCCACAGGCGGGGTGATCTGCGCCATCTCGACCACGAGCACGATGAAGATCCCGAACCAAAGCAGGTCGAACCCGCTTCCCTGGATGATCGGCAGGACGACCGTAACGGTGAGCACGATCATGCTCACGCCGTCAATGAAACAGCCGAGCAGGAGGTAGATCGCGGTGAGCGCGGCGATGATCATGTAAGGGTGGAAGCCCTGCGCACCGACCCAGGCTGCCATCGCCGAGGGAATCCGCGTATAGGCCATCGCCTGGGTGAGGAAGGCAGCGCCAGCGAGGATGAAGTTGATCATGCAGGAGAGCCGCACCGCGCCCATCAGGCTGTCGCGGAAGGTCGCCCAGGTCAGCGTCCGCTCCCAGCCCGAGAGCGCGAGCGCGCCGATGACACCCATCACCGCCGCCTCCGTCGCGGTGGCGATGCCGCCGTAGATCGAGCCGAGCACGGCGAGGATGAGCAGCACTACAGGGATCAGCGCACCGCTCTCGGCAAGCTTGCGCGAGAGCGGCAGGCTGGGCCCCGCCGGCGGCGTCAGGCGGGGGTTCAGGAGCGACCACAGGATGATGTAGCCCGAGAAGAGCGCAACCAGCATCAGACCGGGCAGGATGCCCGCGATGAACAGCCGAACGATCGAGACATCGGCCGCCACGCCATAGACGATCATGATGATCGAGGGTGGGATGAGCAGCCCGAGCGTTCCCGACCCGGCGAGCGAGCCGATCGCCATAGGCTTGTGATAGCCGCGTTCGAGCAGAGCAGGCAGGCTCATCTTGCCAATCGTCGCCGCCGTCGCTGCCGAGGAGCCGGAGACGGCGGCGAAGACTCCACAGCCGATCACGTTGACATGCATCAGCCGCCCGGGCAGCCGCTCCACCCAGGGTGCGAGGCCGCGGAACATGTCCTCCGAAAGCCTGGTGCGGAACAGGATCTCGCCCATCCAGATGAAAAGCGGAAGCGCAGCGAGGGTCCAGGACGCCATCGATTGCCAGATCGCGGCGGCGAGCACCTTCTCGACAGGAAAGGCGTTGAATGCCGGGAAAAGAGCCGGCAGGACGACGATGCCGACGAGCCCAGTCAGCATTCATGAGAAGCCGATCCAGATTCCGAGGCCGAGGAAGAGTGTGGCGAGCAACAGCACGCCCGCCTCGGTCAAAGCTATGTCCATCGCCTCAGAGTTCTTCCGCCGCCTTCTCGAGTGCGCTCTCGCCGCCACCGCGGCGGTAGGACGGCACCCCGCCCGCGAGCAGCACGGCAAGATCGTCGAGGAGAGCGACGGCGAACACGACCGCTCCGGCTGCCATGAACGACTGGGGAATCCACATCGGCACGGTAAGCATGCCCTGAGCGACCTCCTCGAACGCCAAGCTGTCGGAGACGAGATCGACGGAAGCCCAGGCGAAGAGGAGCGACATCAACGCCGCCGCCCCGAGGGCGACGCCCTCCGTCGCCGTGCGCGCGCGACCTCCGAGACGCCCGATCAGCAGATCGACGCGTATATGCGCCCCGTGCCTGAAGGCATAGGCGAGTGGCAGCATGGCGCAGGCCGCCATGGCGAACGCGGTGAGGTCGTCGCCGCCCGGAAGAAGACCACCCACCTGACGCAGCACCACCTGGACCAGGATGAGCCCGCCGATCACGACGAGCGCGATCGCGCCTGCAATACCGCTCAGAAGGTACAGCGTGTCGAGCAAACGGCGGAGCACCCGCGCCGGCCGCGGCTTAGGCCTGGCGGGCGATCGCGGCGCGATAGGCCTCGATCAGGGCCTTCCCGTCCGGCCCTGCCTTCTGCAGCCACTCCTCCAACATCGTGTTGCCGACTCGCGCGAGATCGCTCATCAGCTGCGCGGGCGGAGGGTCGGCCACAATCATGCCGCGCTCAGCGAGCTGCCGCTGGCGCGAGACCTCCTGCTCCTGCGCCAGATCCCAGCCCCGCTGCTCCGCACGCTCGGCGGCGTTGCGGATCGCCGTCTGGGTGGCGGCAGGCAGGGCGTTCAGCGCGCGCGTGGAACAGAACACCGCGTTCTTCGTGCGGGTGAACCCGACCGGAACGAAGTGCTTGACGTAGTCCCAGGCCTGGCTGTCTACCCCCGTCGCTGCCGACGTGACCATCGCGTTCACCACGCCGGTCGCGAAGGCCTGAGCGAGCTCGGCCACCTGGACGAGCGTTGGCGTCGCGCCGACGAGGGTGGCGAAGCGCTGGGTGGCGGCGTTGAAGGTACGGAACTTGGTGCCGCGAAGCCCCTCGATGCTGGTGAGCGGAAAGTTCGTGTAGAAGCCGGACTGCGGCCACGGCACCATGTAAAGCAACGTAATGCCCTGCCGTGCGAGCCGCGCCTGCACGTAGGGGCGTTGCAGCCCCGCCAGCACGCGCGCCTGGGTGAAGTTGGTCACCAGCATCGGAATGCCGTCGACCTCGAACATCGGGTCCTCGTTGCCATAGGCAGAGAGGAGGATTTCGCCCATCTGCACTTGGCCCGTCTGAACCCCGCGCTTGATCTCGGGCATGCGCAGGAGCGAGGCGTTCGAGTGCACGACGATCGAGAAGCCGGGAGCAGCTGCCTCGATGTCCTTCACAAACTCGCGGATGTTCTGGGTGTGGAAGTTCCCGTCAGGATAGGGCGTGGCCATCTGCCACCGCGTTCCCTGCGCCGCCGCACCGGAGGAGAGTGCGGCTACCGCTGCGCCGGTGATGCCTGCGCTGGCGGCACCCAGCAGAAGCGAGCGACGATCCATCACGTGAAGCCCCCTAAGGCTGTTGTTGCGGGCGCGTTCCGCCCTTCCGAGCAGCATCTGAGAGAAATCGCGCCTCGAATGCAAGACCCAACTTGGACAGTGAAGAATGTGAAGTGTCTGTTTTCGTGTGCAAATTCGGCGAAATTAGGCAGGCGTGGCACCACGCCGGGGTCGGCCCCGGCGGCGCGGTGGGTGTGACGGGGACGGCGCCGCGGGCGCTGGGGTGTCGGGCGGCGGAATGCCCTGG
>Ga0308390_1001755_pt1 | contig 13743 bp, 9 predicted proteins | sample Hotspr2Sample149_FD_202358 | JGI IMG/M metagenome (GOLD analysis project Ga0308390, IMG submission 202358) | Hot spring phototrophic mat microbial communities from Mushroom Spring, Yellowstone National Park, Wyoming, United States - 20040719_149 ...
AGATCATTAAAAAAATTTTAGATAATGTTGAAAAAGTAAGAGAGATTTATAAAAAAGTAGCCAAAGCCAATATTCAAAAAAATTGGTTTCCCTACAATCCTATTTGTCAAAAATGTGGAAAAATTGGAACAACCGATGTTTACAAATGGGATGGAAAATATGTTTACTACCGCTGCCTACCTGATAAAGTTTTTTGGGCTAAAGGTTGCGGTTATGAAGGAAAAGTTGAACCAGTTGGTGAAAATGGCAAGCTGGTATGGAAAGTTGACTGGCCGGCCCATTGGGCGGTTATTGGCATTACCATTGAATCATCAGGTAAAGATCATATGTCATCGGGTGGCTCCTATGATGTTGCCTCACATATTGCCAAAGAAGTTTTAAACTACAATCCTCCTGAGGCTTTTGGCGGTTATGAATGGTTTACTATAGGAGGAAGAAAAATGTCCTCTTCAAAAGGCGTTGGTTCATCAGCTAAAGAAGTCTCAGAAATTTTACCACCCCAAGTTCTTCGCTTTTTATTTGTCAGAACCCCAATCACCACCCACATTGATTTTAATCCTAATAAAGAAACTTTATTTAATCTTTTTAATGAGTATGATCGCTGTTTTTCCGCTTATTTTGATAAACAAGAAGGAAAACTTCCTCAGGGAAAACAAAAAGAAGTAATGGCCGATTTTGCTCGAATTATTGAGCTTTCAAAAGTCTTTGATCTTCCAAAAAAACGACTTTATCTACCAAGGTTTAGAACCATTTATAATCTTCTTCTTCAAAAAAAAGATGATCTTACCTCATTTTTTGAAGGATTTAAAAAAGATAAATTAACAAAAGAGGAAAAAGCAATATTGGAAGAACGGATTTTTTATGCAAAAAAACTAATTCAAAGAGAAGAAGAAACAATAACAAAAAATAATTCTTCTCAACCAACCAATTTTACTTTAAATGACAATCAAAAAAAATTTTTAAAAACTTTAAAAGAAAATTTAGAAAAATTAGAAACATTTGAAAAAGAAAAGATACAAGAAACAATAAAAAAAACTTTGAAAGAAACTGGTATTCCCCCAAAAGAAGCTTTTCAAGGTTTTTATCTTGTTCTAACCGGCAAACCCTTTGGCCCAAAAGCGGTTGATTTAATTATTAATTTGGGAATTAAAGAAACAATTAATAATTTAGTTAAAAATGTTAAATAAAAACTCTTTCAATAAAGAAATTACTTTTAATAAAGAATTTATCAAGCCTCAATATGAAAATTACTGCTTTTCTAATATTCCTTCATTTATTCTTGATCAATTTAATAAAACTCATTTCTCAAAATTACCCAAAGATGTAATTTTTGAGACTAATAAAAATTATCAAAAAATTATCTTTTTTTTAATCGATGGTTTTGGTTGGTGCTTTTTTGAAAAATATCAAACTCATCCTTTTTTTAAATTTATTGAAAAAAATGGTCTTATTTCTAAATTAACCTCACAATTTCCCTCAACTACCGCTGCTCATATAACTTGTATCCACACCGGTTTACCTGTTGGCGAAAGTGGTATTTTTGAGTGGTTTTATTACGAACCAAAAGTTGATTTAATTATTGCGCCCCTTTTATATTCAACCGCTGGTAATAAAGAGGAAAGAGAAAAACTAAAAAAATTTCCTATCAAACCAAAAAATATCTATCCAAAAAAAACTTTTTATCAAATACTAAAAAATAATGGTATTAAAAGCTATATTTTTCAACATAAAGAATATACTCCATCATCTTATTCCAATTGGATTTTTCGTGGTGCAACTAAAATTTTTCCTTATAAAACAATGACAGAAGCATTAGTTAATCTTTTTTCCGTTTTAGAAAATGAAAAAGAAAAAAGTTATTATTTTTTATATTTTGATAAAATCGACTCAATTTCTCACCAATATGGTCCGTCATCAAAACAGACAGAAGAAGAAATTTTAACCTTTTTAGATATAATGACAAGATTATTTTTAAAAGAGTTTCAAAAGCAAAAAGATGTTTTGTTTCTTTTAACCGCCGATCACGGACAAATGGAAGTTTCACCAAAAAATACTTTTTATCTCAATAAAAAAACTCCCAAAATTAAAAAATGGTTAAAAACAAATAAAAATAGTCAGCTTTTGATCCCGGCCGGCTCACCAAGGGATATGTTTTTATATGTTAAAGAAGAATTTCTTAATGAGGCTTTTTCTTATTTATCAAAAAAATTAAACGACATTGCTTTAGTTTACAAAACTGTTGATTTAATCAAAGAAGGCTTTTTTGGTGAAAAAATTTCAAACAATTTTTTAAAACGGGTAGGTAATCTTGTTATCTTACCTTATAAGAATCAATCAGTCTGGTGGTATGAAAAAGGAGTTTTTGAACAACGTCATTTTGGTCATCATGGAGGGTTAAGTGGAGAAGAGATGAAGATTGGGTTGATAACAATTTAAAATATTAAATTTAAATAAAAGAAAGATTATATCTTCTTCCAATATCTTCAAGGGCAGCAAAATACATTTGACGTAATTCAATCAACTTTTTTTCACTATATTTTGAAACATTATTGTAATAAAAAACACTGAAAACAAAATTTAAAAACCCCTCCTCAGTTAAAAAATGCCTATTAATACCAATAATCTTGCCTGAAATATTTCTTATATAGCTGCCATTATAAAATAAAAATCCCTTAACTAAGGCTAAAAAAGAATTTTTAACATAATCTGCATTAGGTAAACCCTGATAAACTAAAGTTGATGTGGCAACATGCAAAGGAAAAAAACCAATAAAACAATCCTTATCTCCTTCTTTTTCTGATAAGATATAATTCGGAACTATATCTGTAGGTTTTGGCATTAATTCTCTTTTTCCTTTAAAACTTGTTCTTAATTCTTCTTTTGGGGAAACGGGAAAAATTCTTTCAATATAACCGGGAAATAATTTAGGTAAATTATTAGCGTCACTTTCACCAATAATATGAAACTCAACTTCTATTCCTGAATGACTAAAACCATATAATCTAGCTAAACCATTTCCTTTTGAATATATAGGAAGCAAATTCTCAAAAGGACCTAATTCTTTTGAAAAAACAATAAAACTTCCTAGTCCGTTCCATTTCTCAAATTCTATAAAAATATTATCCTGATTATCTTTTATCCAAGGCAAAACTGCAATAAAATCTAAATCAGAACCAATATCTGAGTTACCATTAGAGTATGAACCAAACAAGTGAAAATTGGCAAACATTCCTTCTTTATTTAAAAATATTTTTATCTGTTCCAATAAACTTTCCATTTCTTCCAAATATTCTTCTCTATTTTTAATTTGGCAAATATTTCTTTCATACCAATCAAGTAAAATCATTTTTTTTACTCTATTAACTGAATCAGGATCAGGAAAATCTAATCCTCGTTGTTGGAAATATTGCGGATATGTTGAAAGTAATTCTTGAGGATCAGCGCCCCATATTTGTCCTCTCAACTTAAAAAAACAAGTAACCATCTCTTCTGTAATAAAAGAACCATTGTGCTTTATTTCAGGCGGCATATCATAAAAAAAATCCCTCCGAATCGGAGGGCGCGCTATATCCCTTTAAAGAAAAAATTTTTAATTTTGATATTAATTGTCATTTTAAAAAAACCGATCGAAAATTCGGGCGGTAAAGATAAAAAAACTTTTTAATTAAATTTCATGTTAAATTTTAACTTAAGAGTCTCAAAATTGCAATAGATATTTTCATATCAAAATGTATAATTTAAAAATGAAAAAAATCTTAATTGCCACTACCAATAAAGCTAAATTAAAAGAGATAAAAAATGGTTTAAAACCCCTTTTAAAACAAAAGATAAAACTTCTTACATTAACCGACGTTGGAGTAGAGGAAAAGCCAGAAGAATCAGGAAAAACTTTTTGTGAAAACGCAAAAATCAAAGCCAAGTTTTATGCTAAAAAAACTGGCCTTCCCACTTTATCCGATGATGGTGGCCTTTTAATCCCCTTCCTAAACAATGAACCAGGAGTAAGATCTCGTCGTTGGCTTGGTTATGAAGCATCGGATGAAGAACTAATAAACTACACTCTTGAAAGATTAAAAAATGTCCCAAAAGAAAAAAGGATTGCCTACCTTCAAGTCTGCCTTTGTTTTTTTGACCCAAAAACCAAAAAAATCTCTTTTGAAGAAGAAAAAATTGAGGGTTTTATTGAAAAAAAACCAAGTGGTAAAAAAACTTTTGGCTATCCTTTTCGCGCTTTATTTATTGTTAAAAAATTTAATAAATATTATGACGAGTTAAACAAAGAAGAACATCAACAAATCAACCATCGCCTTGCCGCCTTAAAAAAGTTAATAAAAAAAATTAATATCTGATAAAATAATTTTATGCTCGATATAAACTTTATCCGTCAAAACAAAGAAAAAGTTTTACAAGCGACCAAAAATAAAAATCGAGAAATTAACTTAGACAAAATCTTAGACCTTGATGAAAAAAGAAGAACACTTATTGCTAAATCTCAAGCTTTAAGAGAACAAAGAAATAAACTCTCAAAAGAAAAACCCACTAAAGAAACTATCGAAGAAGGGAAAAAAATAAAACTTCAACTTCAAGAAATTGAAAAAGAACTAAAAGCAATCGAACAAGAACTCAATTTTCTTTTGTCTTTTGTCCCCAACATCCCTCTTTCGCAAGTACCTGTTGGTAAAGATGCCTCTTTTAATAAAGTGGTTAAAACTTGGGGGGGAATTCCTCAATTTGACTTTACGGTTAAATCGCATATTGAAATTGGAAAGGAACTTGAGATTATTGATTTTGAACGCGGAGCAAAAGTTTCTGGTTTTCGGGGTTATTTTTTAAAAAATGAAGGGGCAGTTTTACACTTAGCCATTCTTTTTTATGTCTTTCAAAAATTAGTCAAAAAAGGTTATACCCCGCTAATTGCCCCAGCCATTGTTAAAGGCTTTACCCTTTTTGGTTGTGGTCAGTTTCCTTGGGGAGAGCAAGATACTTATAAATTAAACGATGATGATGCCTATTTAGCAGGCACGGCTGAACAACCAGTTACCTCTTATTTTAGCGGTGAAATTTTAAAAGAAGAGGAACTACCAAAAAAATTTGTTGCTATATCTTCTTGTTTTAGAAAAGAAGCGGGTGCTTATGGTAAAGATACTCGCGGTCTTTATCGTCTTCATGAGTTTTGGAAGGTGGAGCAGGTAATTATTGCCAAAAATAACTTAGAGGAAGCAAAAAAACTTCATGAAGAACTGCAGCAAAATGGCGAAGAGATTTTGGAAGAATTAGAAATTCCTTATCGAAGAGTAATTTTATCAACGGGGGAGATGGGCGAACCACAAATTTTCAAATACGATACCGAAGTTTGGATGCCTTATCGCAATGCTTATGGTGAGGTAATGTCAAACTCTATTATGGGAGATTTTCAAGCAAGAAGACTAAATATTAAATACCGAAAAAAAGATGGGACTAAAGAATATTGTTTTACTTTAAACAATACCGCCGTCGCCTCACCAAGAATTTTAATTGCTATTTTAGAAAACTATCAACAAAAAGATGAAACAATTAAAATCCCAAAAGTCCTTCAGCCTTTAACTGGGTTTGAAGAAATAAAAAAGAAAAAATAAAAGTTAAAATTTTTTAAGGGGTTGGGGTGATCAAAGAGGCTTGACAATTGACTTTGTTTTCTGTTCCTTTTAAAAAGTATTCTTTTCTCCCAAAATAACAAATTTTTTCGACCACATTATCTGGTTTTTGATACCAATTATCACTGCCATAATTTTTCAAAAGAAAACTCATTACTCGATTCCAAATTGGTGCCGCCCCAGTGATTCCTGAAGTTAAATAAGGATTCATCGGTGAATTATCATTATTACCCACCCAAACAACTACTAAAAATTCAGGGGTATAACCAACAGTCCAATTATCCCGTTTATCGTTGGTTGTTCCCGTTTTAACGGCTACCTTGTAACCTGGAATCTCAAGATAAGAATTGGGGCCAAAAGCCCAAGTCCTGGCAAAATTGTCTGATAAAATATCAGATATAATATAGGAAATCCCTGGATTAAGACGACGCACACTTTTTACTTTAGGTTCATCAATTGTTTCTAAAAGACTATTTTTTATTTTTAAATAAGAAATAAGATCAACCTGCTCTCCTTGATTGGCCAAAACCCCAAACGCCTTGGCCATATCAACCATTGTCACCTCACCTCCTCCCAAAGCCAACGACAAACCAAAACGAGATCGATCCTTCCAGGTTGAGATTCCCATTTTGCTGGCAAAATCAATAAACGAATCAATGTCTAAATTCGCCAAAACCTTAACTGCTGGCACATTATAAGAATTGGCCAAAGCATAACGAAGAGGAATTTTTCCATGAAAGCGATTATCGTAATTAACGGGTCGATATGGCTCGCTTCCTGGGATTGAAAAAACAACCGGTGAGTCGTCTAAGATGGTTGCTGCCGTATACCCTCTTTGTAAAGCCAAAGCATAAAGCAAAGGCTTAATCGCCGATCCTGGTTGACGCAAAGCCAAAGTGACATTATAAGCGCCAAAAGGGCTGCTAAAATAATCAAAAGAGCCCACCATCGCCAAAATCTCCCCGGTTTTTGGCCGAGTCACCAAAACCGCACCATTGCCCACATTCAAATAACGAATCTTTTCAATCTCTTCTCTTAAAATTTTCTCTACTTCCTCTTGAATGGTTAAATCTAATGTTGTTGTCACCCTAAGCCCTCCTTCTTCAACCATCGACGTTCCCCACCTATCTTCTAATTTTGACTTAACATAAAAAACAAAATGGGGGGCTTTAACCAAAGTTTTTGGCGGTAAAATCTCCACTTCTTTTTCTTTAGCTTTCTCTTTGGTTTCTTTATCAATATAACCTTGCCTAAACATTGCTTCCAAAACTTCATTTCGTCTTTTTTTAGCAAGCTCGGGGTTAACATAAGGCGAATAGACTGAGGGAGCTTGCGGTAAACCCGCAAGAAGAGCGGCTTCTTCTAAGCTAATATCTTTGGCTGATTTGCCAAAATAAGTTTTGGCTGCCTCCTCAACCCCATAAGCCAAACCCCCATAAGGCACTTGATTAAGATACATCTCCAAAATTTGATCTTTGGTATAAATTTTCTCTGTCCACAAGGCCAAAATAATCTCTTTTATCTTTCTTTGCCAGGTTCTTTCTGGAGTAAGAAGAGCGGCTTTTACCAGTTGTTGGGTGATGGTGGATCCACCTTGAAGATTATTTTTTAAAAAAGTTTCTCGCATCGCTCTTAAAATTGCCAAAAAAGAAACTCCTTGATGTTTATAAAAATCTTTATCTTCAATCGCTACCGTTGATAGATAAACATAAGAAGGAAGGTCTTTTAATCTAATTGGCGTTCGATTCTGCTCCCGATAAATCTCATACAAAAGCTTCCCATGACGATCGTATAAATGGGTTGATAAAGGAAAATTCACTTTACCAATGGCGGCTGGCGAGGGAAGACTTTTGACAAAAAGATAGCTTTGGTAAAAAAATAAAATTAAAAAAGTGGTCAAAATCCCTAAAGAAAAATAATAAATTTTAAAAGGGATTTGATCAAAAAAAGCCTTAATAAAAATAAAAAAACGCCAAAAAAATTTCTTCAAAATTCTTAAACTGGTTGATAATATCTTAAAAATAAGACGCAATAAAAAAAATAAAAGGAGAAAAAACCATCTTACAATAAATTTCGTCCCTTCACCAATAAAAACAAAAAAGTAAAGAAAAAGATAAAAATATTTAAAAACTCCCTCTTCTAAAATTGTCTCTTTTTTCATTAAAATATTTTATCATATCCTATAGGTTATTTCAATCTTAATCAAAGTTAAACGGTGTTAATTTGGCTTTAACTATCAATCTTTTCCAATAGGTTCCTGGGGGAACACAGGTAATTAAAGTCAAGTAAGAACCATCAAACTCTTGATTTAAAACCGAAATTTCAGAAGGAGACACAACAAACATCTCAAAAACTTCATATTGATAAATAACATCTTCGACTTTGATAAAAATTTTATCGCCTTTTTGTAATGAAGGTAAAAAGGTAAAAATACTTTTATAATCATTGGACTTGTAAAGTTGGGGCAAGGTGGAGTGACCAAAAATCACCACATTCCCCGCCTCTCCCGGCATTGTTTTTGGTAAATAATGAATTAAGCTTTTGGATAAATCCTCACCCCCAACTAAAACTTCCGCATTTTTAATATTCAATTTGGGAATCGATAAAAAGTATTTTTTTACTAAAAACTGTTTTTCCACTTTATTTTTCTCAACTGAGGGAAACCATAAACTAGCATTAGTAAAATCAGACAAATTATTAGAAAAAATATTAAATTTTCCCAAAACTAACCCATTGCTGATTGACTGATTGACCTCATCCAAAATCACCGGTGTTTTAAACTCTTTGGCCAAAAAAGCTTGGGAATAAATTTCAAAAGAAATAATTGGATAAAAAGCCCAAAACAAAAGAAAACTCCCCAAAGTTAATGAAAGATAAGAAAGATAGGTAAGGATTTTTCTTTTGGGTGAGTTAATCTTTTTATAATAAGAATAAAGCGCCATAAATTAAAAAATTAAAAAAATAATTTTTAATAAGAAATTTTAACCTCAATGTTTTTGTCAAATAAAGGAGTTTTTTCAAAAATCAAAAGACCCGGACTCAATCTAAAATCATAACGCTCAATTTTATATTTATCTTTTAAAATATCAGCCATCTTTTTTTTGGAAAGAAAAATAAGATCTTTTTTTAATGCCAAAATAGGAACTTCAAAAACCGCCTTTCCCTCAATTTTAAAACGCAAACTTAAAGTATCTTTTTCTTCTTTTTTTGCTTCTAATAAACTAGCTTTAAGCGTTTCCTTTTTAATTTTAAAACCTGAGGGAAGCTCTTTTTGTAAAAAGAAAACTACTCGATTTTTTAACTGGTTTTCATCATAAAGGTAAAATTTCTTACTAACCTTGGCTTTTAAACTTACTTCTTCCGCTTCTTCTCCCAATTCTTTGGAAAACTCTTCTTCCTTTAATTCTAACTCCGTCAAATCAAAAATAATTTTTTTATCCTTATCCAAGATTGGCCAATTTTTTTTTGCTTCTTCTTTATTTTTTTTTCTTAACTCTTCCAAATCATCTTTTGAGACGATTTTGATTTTATTTCTCGTCCCACCAGAAAAAGGCGTTTCGTTTTTCGCCATAATATTTTTTGATTTTCCCTCAATCAAAAACTTACTGTCTTCCTTCAAATTATACTCAGGACCAATACTCAAAGCAACCACTTTTCCTTTTGCGGTTGAGGGTTTTAAATTTGAGGCATCACCTGAGGCGGAGGCTACTTTTACTTCTTCTTCTAAGAAAAACTTTAAACCATTTTCAGAAACTAAAACTGTTTCTTTGGGTAAAGTATAGGAAGAGTCCAAATCACTATTAAAAATTATCACCTCACCTTTGGCTTTTTGACCGATTTCTTTTTCACCGGTAGTTTTTTTAGAAGAAGAAAGATTAAGTTCTTGTTCTTTTTTAGTAATTGGTAACTTATCAAAACCGTCTTCTTTTTTTAAACTTCCCAAAAGAACCATTTCTTTGTCTAATTTTTTTGTCTCTGGATAAAGAGTTAAGGTGAGTTTGTGAAAAAACCATTCATTGGCAAAAAATCCTCCCAATAACAACAAAAAAACGAAAAAAGGCAAAGAAAATGAGGGTAATCTAACTTTAAAAGAAATTTTGGGAAAAGAAAAGGATAGATTCCTAAATGAGGGGAGCTTAAAACGAAAATAAAGGAATTTTTCAAAAAAACTTTCTTTTTTTTCAATCAAGGAAACTTCTTTGATATCTTTTCCAATCAAAAAACCCATTCTTTCTTCTTTTTTTTCCTCCTTTTCTTTTAAAAAATCTCCTTCTTCTTTTAGCTGAGTTTCAAAAATAAAAATCACCGCTTTTATTACCTCTTCTTCTTTTATTATTGCTACTTTTGGCAATTGGAGAAAATATTCAGGTGGCCAACGATAAGAAAGAATCGCTTCGGCTTTTTCGTCTAAATCTTTGGAGTTGTAAAGGATAATTTTTGAGGGCAAAAACTCTTTACCTTTTTCTTTAAAAACGGTTAAAAGATCATCGATAAAATTATCAGTCCGACTTACCACTTTTTTAAAAACAATTTGATTGTTTTTGTAGACAAAGATTGAAAGCTGAGTTTTATCAATCTCAACCAAAATTGAATTTAAAGGAAGATTTTCTTCTTTTTGTAAAAAAGAAGCAACCGCTTCACCCACTTCGATGTATCCCAAAGGAGAAAAAGCCAACTCCTCAACCATTTTTTTTATTGAAGAAAGTATAGGTCTTTGAATTTGTTTGGTTGCTTGATCAACTAAATGAGAGTAGACAAAGATAATAAGCTTTGAAATTTTTTCTTTGCCTAAAGTCAAAAGACTTAAGTTTTCATCAACATCATCAGTTAGATTTTCCCAACCGTTGGAGTAAGAAAAATTAATCTTTTCTTGAAGAACTAATCTTCCCTCCTCTTTTGCCAAAATCATTAAAACCCCATCCTGCTCTTTTAAAAGTAAACCCAAATATTTTTCTTCACTTTTTGTTTTTTTATTTAAAAAGGGTAAAGCAATCATAGTTGGTATTTAGAAAAAACTTGATCAACGCCTTGTTTAGCAGTTTTTAAAGCTTCTTGATAAGAAACTCCCTCAACCGTGGCATTAATCGCATTTTCGATGTATTTTACAATCTCATCATTTAATCCGTTATCAAAAGTTCGGCTAATCATCGGCGCTGAGACAAAATAATCAGCCTGTTTAATAACTGCCCCCAAATATTCATTTTGCAAAAGAAGGTTGGCTAAGTCAACTCGAGAATAGGGTTCACCAAAAAGTCTTTGACGGGAAGCTAATTCGTAAAATTTAGTTAAGTTCTCTTTCTCCACCAAAAAACGCAAAAACTTCCAAGCCTCAAGCTGATTGCGACTGGCTTTGGAAACTCCCTCCACCCAATAATTGGCAATAGAAACAGGTTGTGCTCCCGGTAAAGAAGGGACTGGCACCACTTTTAAATTAATCTCGGGATTTGATGCTTTAATCACCAAAACCTCCCATGAAGGAGCAAAAATCATCGCCACTTTTTCTTGAATAAAAGCGGTAATAGAATTGGGAAGACTTTCATCCCAAAAAGCATTTTCTTTCTCCGCGAACTTGCGATAAGCCTCCAAAGCCCCAACTCCCTCCTCACTGTCTAGTTTTTTAATATCACCCCCATTTTGATAAAGCATTAAAGCAAAAATATCAGAAAAATGCTCGACATTTGAAGCCAAGCCCAGAGCAATACCCGCAGTTAATATATTTCCCGATGGATCTTTTACCGTAAGTTTGGGCACCATTTCATTTAACTCGTCCCACGAAGTTGGTGGTCCCTCAATCCCAGCTTTTTTTAACAAATCAATATTACAGATAAGAACTAAACCATCAATTTCCAAAGGCAGACCATAATAGTTATTACCAACTTTTAAGTCTTTTTGATGAATTTTATAAAATGTTTTTTCAAACTCCTCATTACTCATTATCGATGAAGGTATGGGCGAAAGAATCTGTTTAATTTCTGGTATCCAAGTGTTGTGAAAACGAAAAATATCTGGTCCTTGGCCATTTTGAGTTCGGACCAAAAGCTTTTCCCGATAATTTTCTGGCGACATTTTTTGATAAATAATTTTCACATGGGGATTCTTTTTTTGATAAGAAGAAATTAGAGGTTCAAAAACTTCCTTTTCTTCCCATAGACCCCAATAAGTTAAAGAAACGGGTTTTGGTGTTTTTTTTGATAAAGAAATAAATTTGAAAATAATGAAAAAAAAGAGTAAAAAAATAACTATTCCTATTCCTAAAAAAAGATATTGATTCCTATTTTCTACAAAAACTGGTGGTGGCTCTTTCAAGCCACCTTCTCCTTCAATTATCGTTTCTTGGGGGGAAGTTAGCTCAGGAGGAACTTCTTCTGGGACTAAATTTTCATCGGTCTTTGAAGAAGGATCAGTTTGATTTTCCTCAACAACCGTCTCAAACAGTTGATTTTTTTTGTCTTTTTCTTTATTATCATCCATAGGGCCAATTAAATAATATGATAGCAAAAAAGATACTTCTTATCATTAGTTTAATTTTGTTTTTATTTCTTTCCAAAAAAGTAGTCTTTTTTTTTAACAAAGAAAAAGAAATTAATATTGAAAAAAAGCTCTATCCTAATATCTTTATCAATCAAATAAACTTTGGTGAAAAAAAAGAAAAAGAGGTTGTTAACTTTTTTGAAGAAAAAAATAAAAAATTAAAAGAAAAAACTCTTACCGTCTTTTATCAAAATGAAAATATTGCCACTTTTTCAGGTTTATTACTTAATCTTCATTTTGATAGTCAAGGAATCTGGCAGCGGGCTTTTTTAATAGGAAGAAGTAGGAATTTTCCATCAAAAATTTTTCAAAAAATCACCGCCATTTTTAATTTAAAACGGTTTGAGATTGAGTTTAAGCCATCTTTTGATTATCAACCAATTTCTGACTTTTTAAAAATTGCCAAAGAAAGATATGAAAAACCAGCCAAAAACGCTTTATTTAAATTCGAAAATGGTAAAGTGGTGGCTTTTTATAAAGAAGAGTGGGGACAAAAAATTAATGAAGAAAAGTTTATTGTTTCTCTTAATCAAACTATTCAAAAAATGACCAAAGACAAAAAAAAAGATTTTTTTATTTACCTTCCTCTTGAAAAAATTGAACCGGAGATTAAGCTTTCTTATATTAATAAATTTGGCATTAAAGAAGAAATTGGTGTTGGTAAATCTGATTTTACCGGTTCAATCTCTTCTCGAATTCACAACATTATCTTAGCCGCTTCCAAATTTAATGGCATATTAATTCCGCCTGGCAAAGTTCTTTCTTTTAACGAAACGGTTGGTGATATCTCTTTTTTGTCTGGCTATCAACCGGCTTATATTATAAAAGATGGAAAGACTCTTCTTGGCGATGGCGGTGGCGTTTGTCAAGTCTCAACCACTCTTTTTCGCGCCGCTTTAAATGCTGGTCTTCCAATTTTAGAACGTCACTCCCATGCCTATCGGGTTTCTTACTATGAAAACGACTCTCCTCCCGGTTTTGATGCCACTGTTTTTGCTCCTTTTGTTGACTTAAAAATCAAAAACGATACTAAAGCCCATATTCTTATTCAAACAAAAATTGATAAAGAAAACAATCTTTTGTTTTTTTATCTTTTTGGCCAAAAAGATGGCCGAAAGATAGAGATTGAAAAACCAAAAATCTGGGATATAGCCCCCCCTCTTCCCCCAAAATATCAAGATGATCCCACTTTAAAAAAAGGAGTTATCAAACAAATTGATTTTCCATCATGGGGAGCTAAAGCTAATTTTCATTATAAAGTAGTAAAAGATGGGGAAGTTCTTTTTGAAAAAGACTTTTTCTCTTCTTATCGCCCTTGGCAAGCAGTTTATTTAGTAGGAACAGCTGAATAAAATAAAACAAATTTTTCCCTTAATCACACCTTCTTACTAATCTCTATAGATCTCTTTTTTTATCTAAACCATCTTGCTCTTCCTAGTTTATAAGAAAGGTTTTTTATTTTTCGCTCACCAATGATTTTTGCCGGTACACCACCAACAACTGAAAATGGCACAACATCTTTTGTCACAACCGCCCCCGCCGCCACCACCGCCCCTTTGCCGATTTTTACTCCAGGAAG
>Ga0308390_1001761_pt1 | contig 13727 bp, 14 predicted proteins | sample Hotspr2Sample149_FD_202358 | JGI IMG/M metagenome (GOLD analysis project Ga0308390, IMG submission 202358) | Hot spring phototrophic mat microbial communities from Mushroom Spring, Yellowstone National Park, Wyoming, United States - 20040719_149 ...
AGAGACCTTCTAAAAACGCGACTTCTTTTTTCTTCTTCAGTTAATCCATAATGAACTTCTCCAAGTGCTTTTTCAACAATTCTTATATTTTCTACTAGTAGTTTAAACTCTTTTGGTTCAAGTGAGAAAAAACTATCCGGGGTCTCAATTTTTCTTGAAAGACAAAAATGTTTTTCAACAAGTTTTGCTCCAAGACAAACTGCTGCAATAGAGGTTGCAACTCCAATTGTATGATCTGACAAGCCAACAGGCAGATTAAATCTTTTTGCCATATCTGGAATAGTTCTTAAATTCATCTCCTCCGGTCTTGCAGGATAAGATGAAACACATTTGAGTAAAATTATATCTTTTGCCCCGGCTTTTTTTGCTGTGTCAACGGCTTCTTCTATTTCTTTTAATGTAGCCATACCTGTTGAGAGTATTAATGGTTTTTTAGTTCTAGAGATATATTCAATTAAAGGTAAATCTACTAACTCAAATGAAGCAATTTTATGTATTGGAACATCTAAATCTTCCAAGAAATCAACGGCGGTTTTATCAAAAGCGGTGGCAAAAAATACTAATCCTAAATCTTCAGCAATTTTTTTTAATTCTTTAAACCAATCCCATGGAGTATATGCTTTTTGATATAACTGATATAAGGTTTGACCTCCCCATTTAGGATGCTTTATCCTAAAGTATTTATTATCACAATTTATTGTTAAACTATCAGGAGTATAACATTGAAATTTTACAGCGTCCGCACCTGCTTCTTTTGCTTTTTTAATCAGAGCGACTGCTCTTTTAAAACTTTGTCCATGATTAGCTGAAATCTCAGCAACAATAAAACAATTTTTAAAGTTTCCAAAACTAACTTTTTTCATTTTTTATAATCCCCATTACTATTACATCTATCCATTTCCTATCTTTATAAACAAATTCTTTCAATTTCCCTTCTTTTTTAAAACCCTGTTTTTTGTAAAATTCAATTGCATGTTTATTCGTTTCTATCACTTCAAGTTTTAAAGTATGAAATTTAGCAATCTTAAAAGCCAACTCTTTCAATGCTTGAATAAGAAATTTGCCCACCCCTTTAAGTTCTGGATTAGAATAAATGCCTAAATAGGCGTGTTTATGAAGAAAATCTACTTTATTTAAATAAATCACACCTAAATACTCTCCATTTTTATTTTTAACTAACCAATAAAAATTTTTATTTTCTTCTTTTAATTTTTCAATAAATACAGCATGTTCTTCAGACGAAATAATGTGGTCTTGATACATCCACTTTCTTACATCTTTATGGTTTCTCCACTTTTTAACTAAATCTTTTTCTGCACTATTTAAATTTATAAAGTTAATCAATAATAAATCTCCAATTTCAAAATCTTTTTTTAATATAATCATTTTATAATCCTTACACTTTTAAATACTTCTGCGTATTTTACTCCAATTTTTAGTCCCCAGCTTTCCGCATTTATTTTTATTCCTTCTAATGATCTTGGATGGGGATAATTCTTTAATTCAGTTTTATACTCTTCTAAAGCTTTTCTTTTAATATCCATGGTTTCTGATATATCAAAAAATACATCGGGGGAAAAACTTAAAGGAAAATTCCACTCTGTAGAAGAAGGGATTTCAAAAGAATATATCTCTTTAACAGGTTCTCCAACTACAGGTCTTGTTGCAGTAATTACTGCTTTATAAGTAATCTGATGATCAATATTTAAATCTTTTTCATAATGGGTGAAAATTATTTTTGGTTTAATATCACTTTTTATCTTTTCAATTACTTTCACAATATCCAAAAAAGAAACTGTATCAAACCGATTATCTGGAAAATCATACATAAAAACTTCCTCTAAACCAATTATTTTATTTGCTTTTTCTGCCTGACTTTTAAGTTTTTGGATTTCTGTTTCTCTTTTTGCGCGGTCCCTATTTTCATCTCTTGAAGTAATTCCTTCACCCAATATCAAAGTATAGGCTTGGTAGCCCTCTTTTACTAATTTTGCAACCGTCCCACCACAGCCTAAAACTTCATCATCAGGATGAGCTGAAACAATTAAAATTTTATTTTTCATTTTTAATATACCCTTTGATTTCTACAAGCTTTTTTATTTTAACAATATAACTTGGCACTTCTTCTATTATAGGTCCACCTTCTATGTAAATAAATGAAATTCCTGCGGACTGAGAAGCAATTCCATCAATGTTATACCAATCACCAATACTAATGCAATCATTATGTTTAACATTATATTTTTTCATAAGTTTATTAAACCAATAACTTGATGGTTTAGCATATCTACCTTCTGCTATGATAATTTCGTTAAAAAAATAATTTAATTGCAAAGCATCTATTTTGTTCTGTTGAATAATAGGATTTCCATTAGTTATAACAAACTGTAAAATTCCCTGATCCTTAATTTCTTTTAATAATTCAACAACTTCTTTGCATAGAGATAATCTTGTTCTGTATGTTCTGTACGCATTTAAAATTTGTTCTTTATTAATATTCAAATTAAATTTTTCAATAACTTTATCTATTAAATTATTTTTCTTGGGACCATTTATTATCCATTCCTCCATCCAAAATTTTTTTATACTATCACCATTGTGAAATTTAAATTTTTTTATACAGTAATCTATTCTTTGTTCAACATCCACTATCTGAGGATATAGAGTATTATCTAAATCATAGAATATGGCTCTTATTTTATTCATAATATAATTCTACCAGATACCTAAGCATTTTTAGTTGTTTTGGTTTTCCATATTGCGTAATTCTCTTGCCAAACCTTTGCTCTATTACATTATTCAGAAAATCTACACCAGAATTTATTGAAAACATAATTGTTCCACTTGGTCTAGGATTATACTCTATTAAAAACAATTCGTTATCGCGTTCAATAATTTGAATATTGTTAAGACCATTAATATTAAATACTGAACAAAACCTATTAGTTAATTTTTCAATTTGTTTGTTATATACTATTTCCCCTCTTAAACTTACACCTTTATGTTCTATCCTTTTCCGTACAACTAAGTTTTTTATCTTACCATTTTGAGCAAAAAAATCTACTGTATATTCTGTGCCATCAACAAATTCTTGAATTATAAAATTTGTTGTTTCTTTAAATCTGTAAGCAATTAATTTATAAAAGTATTTCAAACCTTCTTCATTTTCTACAATATAGACATTTTTTGTTCCCGAACTTATTCTTGGTTTTATAATAACTGGGAAATTGATTTTTCTTTCATTTCCATTCATCAATAATAAGGTTTTAGGGGAGTTAAAACCATAGTTTTTTAGTAAAGAACTGAATATATACTTATCAGTAAGATCTCTTAAATTTCTAGAAAAATTGAAGGCAAAAATTTTTGTTAAATCATCGGGTATTTCTGAAGTATAAAACTTTTCATTCCAAAATAAAATTTCGTAATCAAGCCAACTTATAAATATGTCGATTTTATTTTCCCTGATAATTTTAAAAATAGAATCCATATATGTCTTATGACCTACCTCAGGAACTACAAAAAACTTATCAACAAAGTGTTTACCAATTGCCTCTGGATTTTTATCTATACCAACCACCATATATCCTCTCTTTTTAAAATATTCTACTATACTAAATATAACTTGTCCACCTATTGGAGATATCAGAATGTTCATTTTTTTTAATAGATCCAAATTAAATCATTACTTTTAATTTTAAGTTTAGATATATTTTCTCTAATCTCTTCATAAAACTGCGATAAAACAACAATAAGATCAAAAGAAAGGTTTTTATACTTAAAAGGATTTTCTATTTGTTTAAGTACGCCTGGAATATAATTCCCCTCATGCCTCTTATCTCCAGATACAATTACTACATTCTTGTTATCCAAAACATCTTTAATAGTGTTAAGATAGAAAACAGCCGAAGAACCCGCACCCCAAACAAGTATATTATTGTACTGCTCCACTTTTTTCTTTAATAAATATTTATTTCTATGAATATTATTTCCTTTTCTATCTATTAGTTTTATAAAATCTGAATGTGTCTCCTCTTTTTCTATGTAATACTTTTTTATGCTCTTATTGCTATCAGAAAAAACGGCTATAAGTGTCTCAGGGTGGGTATCCATTACTTTAAGATATACCAACTCTAAACCTGTTTTTTCTGCCAATTTAAAAATACTCTTTTTAGTATAAAAAAATAGATACTCATGATGAAACCCGTCAAAATATGGAGTTTCAATAATTATATAGCTATTATTCAGAAAATTTTTAAGTTCCTTTAGTAAGCTCACTGGATTATTTACATGTTCTAAGAAGTGAGACAATATAAAATTAGTATACTTTATGTTAAGTTTTTCCATTTCTTCTTTTCTAAAAAAAGTATTAATTATTTTTAATCCTTGCTTTATGCCTATATTCGCTAATTTGCTGGGTTCAAATCCTATCACATCGGCATAGCCCTCTCTTTTTAATAAATAAAGTAAATAACCATCACCACATCCTATCTCAGTTACCGACTCTTCAATAGGAATAAAAGATTTTATGACTTGTATAATATTATTGAATTTACTTGCTCCTATATTATTAAATGGTGAAATATAGCCAGAATAGTCCGAGTATATATTTTCAATTATTGAATCATCTAAGGGAGTTATATTAAAGCCCGTATAGCAAGAATAACAATTATAAATTATAAGCTCTTCTATGGATACATTTATAGCCTCTTTATATGGTAACGACCTCAATACTATGGGCATCTTTAAATGAAGAAATCTCTTAACATTATATGAATTACAAATAGGACATCCCACCATTTTAAATCTCTTGTTTATTTTAACAGTCTATTGCAATAGACTGTTATTTTTTAATTATAAAGTAATTTCCCAATTTTCATTCATAAATTTTCAGCAATAGACTGTTAATTAATCTTTTTACGCCTCTCCCATCAACTGATTTCGGACCAATCTCATTCATTTTTAGTCTTTTCTTGTAATTTAAATACGTTAAATATTCTTGCATCCTTACTAATAATCCTTCATCGTCAAACCACCCCACAAACTTTAAATATCCTTCTTTTTCTCCAAATTTCAGATTATTCAACTGATTTTCAGCAAAACATATTCCAATTGTTGGTACACCTACACGGGCAAGTTCATAAGTGGTTTGACCCCCGCCGGAAATACAAAAGTCTGCTTTTAACATCAATTTAAGCATATCCTTTGCAGTAAAATTTTTGTTGGGCTCAACTATGGAGATATTAAAACAAAATTCATCTTCAAGATATTTTGCTATTCTTTTTGCTAAATCTTGTTGATTTGTCCCGCCAAAAGTAATTAACACATTCTTTATATGTTTATTGATTTTTTTCTTTGGCACATTCCAAAATTTTTTTCTTAAAATTATATATTTTTTGCCTAACAAATTCCTCACACCCTCTTTCTTAGGATAATTGAGTCTATCTCCATATATAGAGGGATTTATTACTACTCCTTTTGGATAATCTAATCTTTTATAATCATCTATATAAACAGGTATTTTTACTAACTCAGAAACTTTCTTATAAAAATCCAGATATGCCAAATATGAGTCAATTATGACAACATCTACTTTTTTGAGGCTCTTAAATGTATCTTCCATTTTTCTTAACCAATCAAATTTTTTATATTTTATACCTTTTAGTAGAAAATCAACGCTTGAATCAGCATTAACAACAATTTCAACATCAACCCATTTTTCTTCAAACCCTTGATATAGACCAATACATCTTGTAAGATGGCCAAATCCAATAGATTTTCCTGCTTCGGTTAAAATTAAAACCTTCATAGTTCAATAAACATATCCTGCTTTTTCAAAAGCACCACAGCTCCCATATTTGCATTATCAATATCTGTTGATAAGATATGTTTATCGTGATGAAATCTCAATTTGGCTATCTCTAAATATTTTCCCGAACTCGTGAATAATTTCCAATAAGGCATTTTATATGTATAGAAATTCATGTTCTCTAAATGGTAATATTTTCTTTTAAAAAAATAATCTGCCCCAAAATCCCCAATTATCAGATATCCGCCTTCTTCCAAAAGTTTGTCTATTTTCTGAACGCAAGTATATAAATTTTCTCTATAAATCCAATGGAAAACAAAGTTTATAATTATCAAGTCAAATTTGTCTTCTAAATTAACATTCTCAAATACATCTCTAATAAACTTTATAAACGGATATTTTTTCTCACCATCTTTAGCTGCTTCTTTGGAGGGTTCTATTCCTACTACTTTAGATTTCCACTTTTTATAAATTGTAGCTAATCTATATCCATTTGCACAACCTATTTCTAAAACATTTTTAGGTTTTATTTGATACAACTCTAATAAAAGAAGCCAAAAGTCAAATCTTTTACCCAAAACGGATTTATTTCGTAAGAACCACCTATCACCTTCAAACTTCAACCATATATTTTCTTTTCCCATAAATTTCTCCTTACCCATAAATTCCTCCAATTTTATGCTTTTCTGAACACAGGCTCTACTGGTTCGCCTTCCAGAAGTTCCTTAACCTTATTTTTTTCAATTGCATCTTTAATAATTTCTAAAACAGTACAATAAACCCGTAGAGTGTAATCAATATCTTTATTTGTATGACTGAAACAAATATTATGTGCTCCTGTAAACAAGATACCTCTTTTTATGCATTCTTGCTGAAATAAACTTTTTAACAACAAATCTTCATTGCCATCCTCATCTTTAAAAGTTATTACAGTTCTTGGTGGATACCCAATACATTGTGTATATTTTTCTAATCCGAGTTCTTTTACAAGAACATTATATCCATCTTTTAACTTTCTTCCTTGCTCCCATATATATTGTACAACACTCTTATTTTTTAATTCTTCAATAGTAGCAATGGCAGCAGCAATAGAGACTATTTCACCACCAAAGGTAAAAGAAAAAAATACCTCTTCAAATAATTTCATTATTTCTTTCCTCCCAACAATTGCAGAAATAGGATAACCGTTTGCCATCGCTTTACCAAAACAGGCTAAATCTGGGATCACATTAAAATACTCCTGAGCTCCACCGAGAGAGAATCTGAAACCAGTTACAACTTCATCAAAAATTAATATAGCACCATTCTTGTGTGTAAGTTCTTTTACTTTTTGCAAAAAATTATCCTTTGGTTCAACAACACCAACCGGCTCCATAATTACACAAGCGATTTGATTCTTGTTTTCCTCAAAAATTTTTTCTAAAGTCTCAATCTTATTGTATTCAAAAGTTAATGTCAGTTTTTTCACTTCTTCTGGAATACCTTTGTTTCTTGTAGTAGTGGCAATATACCAATCCTGCCAGCCGTGATAACCACAACAAGCTATTTTATCTCTACCTGTATATGCACGAGCAACCCTCACTGCACCAGATGTAGCATCAGAGCCATTCTTTCCAAAACGAACCATTTCAGCACAAGGAATAATTTCACACAAAATTTCTGCAAGTTCTCCTTCCAACCTGTGTGGTAAAGTAAAGGTTGTCCCTTTTTCCAAAATTTCTTTTACAGCTTCTGTAACAGAAGGATAATTATGTCCTAAAATAATGGGACCTAAAGCCATCGCATAGTCAATATATTCATTCCCATCTACATCCCAAACATGGCTTCCCTTCCCTTTTTCCAAAAATACTGGTGCCACACCTTGAACAAATTGTGTTGGTCCTTTGCTAAAAGTTTGGCTACAACCAGGAATAAGTTTTCGTATCTTTTTCTTTAATTTAAGAGAATTGGAAATTCTTATCTTTTTTGGTTTAACTTTCGCTGTTTTTAACAAACTTCTATAAAATCCTTCATTCATAATTTCCTCCATGTTAATTTTTTTTATCCAAGGATTTTTTCTTAATAAATTCATAATATCTTTATATGAAAAAACTTTTCGGTCATTATATAAGTGATTATACACTTCCTTTACAAATTCTAAATCGTTTTGTTTATCCACTGACCATTTATACTCTTGTGGATTTACCGGTTTATCATTAACAACATTTTTGATTTTAAACTCTTCAGAATTTCTTATATATACTGTAACATGTTCTCTTTCTACAGGATCTTTTGCCTCTCTCCATGCTTTTTCTAATGCTTCAAAGGAAAAAACTTCAACATCACAGCCATCAGGATAAGTGTATACAATAGTATTTGTTACATAATCAAAATCTCCTTTTATATATTCCAAAATAACTTTATCAATAATTTTTGGGCAAATTAAAGGACAATCTGCTGTTATCCTTACAATTACATCTGCTTTATATTTTTTGGCTGCTTTGTAATACCTATCAAGACAATCATTCTCAGATCCACGAAATATGTTTAAATTATATTTCTTTGCAAATTTTTCAATTTCATCATCTTTTGGATTAGTTGATGTTGCAATAACTATCTGAGAAATATATTTTGAATAAGAAACACGATTAACTACATGCCATAATAACGGTTTACCAGATATTTCCATAAGTACTTTTCCTGGAAGACGAGTTGAGCCCATTCTTGCTTGAATTATGGCTACAATTTTCATTTTTTTCTTCATAAATCTTTATCCCCATTTTATTGGTATAATTATTTCCTCATCGGTTTCTCTTAATTCAATAATCTTTGAAAAAATTTTAACGATGTCCTTGTGAAATTTCAAGCCGTCTATATTTTCTTTTAAGTTTTCCAAACTATCTACACCTATAACAACTTTGTCAAGATTTTCATTCATCAGCACAAAATTTAGAAAAATTGCATTTAGTGGTATATCTAACTCTTTAGATAAATAATTTATATACAGCAGTTTATCTTTTAATTTAGAGAATCTACCCTCAAGCTCCTCTGGTTTTTTAAAAACAAGACCTTGTAAAAAAACTGATCTTGCATGAATCTCAATCTTTTTCTCTTTTAATTCTTCAAAAATCTTACAAAATCGTTGATCAAAAATACTATAAGGAATCTGCAAAATATCTATTTCTAAATTTTTTATTTTATAATATTCTTCGGGATAATACAAAGAAAAACCTATTTTCTCAACTTTGCCCGTATGTTTTAATCTCAAAAGTGTATCAAAAATTTTGGTATTTTCTAAAAAAGAATTGAAGTTATGTACCAAGTAGCCATACAATTTATCAACACTTAAATTTGTAAATGTTTCTTCTATTGCTTTATCAATATTTTCAACATTTGGAATTTTTGAAATGATTTTAAATTTTTTCCCATTAGGATTGTTTTTTATAAAATCTCCTAATACTTTTTCACTATCGCCATAAGCATAAGCAGTATCTATGAATTCTATTCCATTTTGTAAAGCATATTCTAAAATTTTGAAAACTTCATTTTTAGGTATTTTACCACGAGTATTATTAATACCATAATCAAGGCCAAATTGTGCTGTACCTAAACAAATTTTTTCTAATAATTTTTTCATTTAATTGCTCTTTTTATACAATCAACAATATATTTTATTTCTGATTTTTTTAAGCCGACAAATAAAGGTATAGTGATTGTTGATTTATAAAAACTTTCTGCTTTCGGGCAACATCCTTCTTTGTAACCAAAAGCTTTTATATAATATGGTTGCAAATAAACTGGAATATAATGTACTTGAACACCTATATTTTGTTCTCTTAAGAACTCAAAGACTTCTTTTCTTTTTTTTGAATTCTTCAATCTTATGTAATAAATATGCCACGAGGATTTGACATAAGGTCTCTCCGCTGGTAAAATTATCTCATCAATCTTTGACAATTCTTTATTGTATATTTCTACAATTTTTCTTCTATATTTAATAAAGCTATCTAATTTCTTTAACTGGCTTAAACCTAAAGCACATTGAAAATCTGTAATGCGGTAGTTAAAACCTAAACAGTGCATTTCGTACCACCAATCACCTTCATTTTTATTCAAAAGTTTGTTTTTATCTTTTGTTATGCCGTGTGTCCTCAACATCAAAAGTTTTTCATATAGTTCTTCATTATTAGTCAAAATAGCTCCTCCTTCACCTGTAGTAATTGATTTCACAGGATGAAAACTAAATACAGTCATATCTGAGAATTTACAAGAGCCAATTTTATGTCCTTTATACTCAGCTCCTAAAGCGTGACAAGCGTCTTCAATAATAATTAAGTTATTATCTTTAGCTATTGAGTAAATCTCTTCTAAATCGCAAGGATGCCCTGCAAAATGAACTGGAATTATCGCTTTGGTTTTTTTTGAGATTTTTTTCTTTATTTCTTTAGGATCTATGTTTATAGTATCCTCTTGAATATCAGCAAAAATAGGCTCCCCTCCACAATACACAACACAATTTGACGAAGCTACAAATGTTATAGGAGAAGTAATAACCTCATCACCTTGTTGTATCCCTGCAGCAAGGCATGCAATATGTAATGCAGCAGTACCACTTGAAACCACCACAGCATATTTTGCTCCGGTATATTTACATAATGCTTCTTCAAATTCTTTTATCTTAGGGCCTTGTGTAAGCCAGTCTGAACTTAAAACATCTACAACTTTGCTTATATCTTCTTTGTCTATAAATTGATGACCATAAGGTATAAATTTTTTATTCATAAATTTTCAACCATCTTTTTCAATTCTTCTATAGACAACCATTGAGTGTTTGTATCACTAGTGTATCTAAAGCCCTCTGGTAACCTTTTTCCACCAGACCATCTCTCAGCATTCCACCAGGGATGTTCTGGTTCTATTACAAAAAAATCCTCGAATTCTATACTATGTCTTGCTTGATCTTCGGTTAATAAACATTCATGAATCTTTTCTCCAGGGCGAATTCCTATAAATTCAATTTCACATTCAGGAGCAATAGCTTTAGCTAAATCCATAATTCTCATGCTTGGTATTTTAGGGACAAATATTTCTCCACCATGCATTTTTTCTATACAATTTATCACAAACTTTACACCTTGTTCTAAAGTAATCCAAAATCTTGTCATACGCGGATCAGTAATGGTTATCCTCCCTGTTTGTCTTTGTTTTTTAAACAATGGAATGACACTTCCACGAGAACCCACCACATTACCATATCTTACACAAGACATTTTAGTCTGTCTTTTTGGCCCAACATAAGAGTTAGCTGCAATAACCAACTTTTCCATGCACATTTTAGTTGCTCCATACAAATTAACAGGATTTACTGCTTTATCAGTACTAATAGCCATAACCCTTTCTACATTATTATCTAACGCGGCCTCAATAACATTTTGTGCTCCTAAAATATTTGTCTTCACAGCCTCAAAAGGATTATACTCACATAAAGGGACCTGTTTTAAAGCTGCAGCATGAACGACAATATCTACCCCATCCATCGCTCTTTCTAATCTTTCTTTATCTCTAATATCACCAATAAAGAATCTTAATATTTTTTCATGATTAAATTTTTGAGCCATTTCCCACTGTTTTAACTCGTCACGACTAAAAATTCTTATGGTTTTTGGATTATACTCTTTTAGCATCACTTCAACAAATTTTTGTCCGAAAGACCCCGTACCGCCAGTCAATAGAATAATTTTTTCTAACCAATTCATAATTTACTCCTTTCTTATGTTAAATTTTTTAAAATACTTCCTTGTTTCTGTTGCTAAAAATTTGGTTTTGATGCTGTTTAAAAATTTTTTCATAAATTTTGCAAAGATAAATCCTTCAATTTGCAAAGATACTGCCTGCCGCTTCGCTTCCGCCAAAAGCGGATCTACCTCTGGTAGATTGGCAGGTAGTACCCTGGCGGAAATCCTTACCATACAAAACCATTAATCTTGTTGTTCTTGTAACAACCATTTCCATAGATGTATAATTTTAATTTTTAACTTGCCAATCTTTTCTTCTTTTTCTTCATCTGTGGTTATAATTAAACATCTATCTGGTTTCAACTCTTTATAAACAGAAATTAAAGCGCTAATTTCTCTTTCTTTTGTTTTTGGATTGTTAATATCATAGCATACCTGTATCGCCTCAGTAATTTTTATTCCCTCTTTTACTATAAAATCAACTTCTTTTCCATCTTTTGATTTCCAGTAAAATATATCTTTGTTTTGTCTTTTTAGTTCTAAGAAAACTAAGTTTTCATAAATATGTCCTATGTTTAGTGATGTTTTAAAACCGATTGTTTGAGATAGTCCAATATCTACTATATAAAATTTTCCTGGATTATAAATCTGCCTTTTAATAGAATAATCAAAAAGTGATAATCTAAAAAATAAAAAAACATCTTCTAAATATCCAAGATAGTTTTTAATTGTTGTTATATTTTTAGCCTTAATTATGTCTTTTAAATTTTCATAGCTGAAAATTGTCGCTACATTAGAACATAAATAAAGACATAGTTCTTTGAATTCTTTTATGTTCCTTATAGAAAATCTTGTGATTATATCACGATAAATTATGTCTTTAAAGTATTGTTCTAATAAAGTGCTATCTTTAGATTTTAACACTTCTGGGAAACCTCCTAATTGGGAATATTCATTAAAAAATTTTTTATTTCGTAAATAAAAATCTCTTTCATTAAAAGAAATCTCTCTGATCTGCAAAAATTCACGAAAAGAAAATGGCCATGTTATTAATTGTCTGTTTCTTCCTGTCAAAGCGGTGAAAATTTCAGAACTTAATAATGTTTCATTTGAACCTGTTATAAAAAATTTTATATCTTCAAACTCATAAAGACGATTTACCCATTTCTCCCAGCCAAATATATTTTGAATTTCATCTAAAAAAAAGAAACATCTACCTTTAGAATTTTCTATCTCTAAATATGTTTCATAAAGTAAATCAAAATCTTTAATTGTAAAATCAATAAATCTTTCATCTTCAAAGTTTAAATACAAAATATTTGAAGACGGCACTTTAGACTTAGTTATAATATCTTCTGTAATTAATCTCATCAAAGATGATTTACCACTTCTTCTCACACCGGTGATTAAAATTACCTCTTTAGAATTAAGATATGTGTTAATCTTTTTTTTAACTTCTCTTTTTATCAAGCCTGTTTTAGATAAAAACTTTTCTTTATGCTCTACTATGAGCTCTTTTAACTTTTCTCTTTCCATAATAGATTATATTAGTGTTATAAAGTTTTAGTTAAAATATTATAATACTGTTACATTAAGATACCTACTTTCTAAAATATCTTTTTAGCACTTTTCGTATTTTTTTCATAATATCTAACGCTTTTTTGGCTTCTTTCTTTGTAGCATTAAAACCCGGATAACGAATTTCTACTGCAAATGTAGTAAGCCATATTAATTCTTCTCTAAAGTCCTCTAATTCAGGAAGAAATTTTTTACAATCTTTAAGCAGAATTTCTAAATCGTGAATTTTACCAAAAGATACTCCATTTTCTTGTAGAATTGCTTTCATATATTTTTCAACACATTGCTGACTGTGGAAACAAACTGTGTATGTTGGAAAAGGGGGTAATTTAGATTCTCTTACAGCAACCATATAATCCTCTTCTGCTTTTTTAATCCATTCCTTTGTTATTTCTTTCATAACTTTATTCCTTTTTCAAGTAAAGTTTTTAAAAATAAATCGCCTTTTTTAACTCTTTTCTTTACTTCTTCAGGGCGTCTTACTATGAGGTCTAAAGGGAACGGATTCGGTATTTCTTTTCTTATTATTACTGCCTGTTCAACAGGTTTTAGTTTTGTTCTCATTATAACAAGTAAATCTACATCGCTATCTTTTTGTGGTTTACCATAAGCATAAGAACCAAAAAGTA
>Ga0308390_1001762_pt1 | contig 13722 bp, 11 predicted proteins | sample Hotspr2Sample149_FD_202358 | JGI IMG/M metagenome (GOLD analysis project Ga0308390, IMG submission 202358) | Hot spring phototrophic mat microbial communities from Mushroom Spring, Yellowstone National Park, Wyoming, United States - 20040719_149 ...
AACTGATCGGCGCACTGTCGAATAATGAAAATGATGTGGTTCACGTGTATATCGATTCAGTGAGGATCAAGTTTGATTTTGGTCGATTTGCCCTGATTTCAGCGCTAATTGACGGTTCATTCCCCAACTATGAAACAGTGATTCCGAAGAAACTGGAACGGGAGCTGGTGGCGAATACGGCGGAGTTTGCTAACGCGCTGCGGGCGGGTTATGCCATGACTTCCGATTCCAACCGGATTATACGGATTGCTGTTGCGTCCGGTTCGCTGATTGTTCGTGTCCGGACCCCGGAAGTCGGTGAGTACGTAAGTGAGATTCCCGCGGAATACTCCGGCGCGGAGGCGGAAATATCCTTCAATCCAGATTTTCTGCTTGACTTCCTCCGGTATGTGCAGAGTGAACGCATCAGCATGTGCTTCAAGGATATGAACAACCCTGTGGTATTCAAGCCCTACACCGAGGCCCCTGAGGACAATTATCTCAACGTGGTCATGCCGGTCCGACTCTGATTATTCACCTTTTCCGGTCAGGTCCAGGACGGCGATTACATCACCGCCGGGGTCTTTTGTAAGGGTGAACCCGAGTTTGCCGCAGAGTTGAAGCATCGGCGTGTTTTCCGGGTGAATGATCCCAGTTAGTTTATCCAGACCTTCCGCCCTGGCGATCCGGATCAGGTGCTCCATGGCCAGTTTTCCAAGGCCTTTGCCCTGATACAGATCACTTACCACAACGGCAAAGTCGGCGTTTTTTCCGTCGGGCAAACGTACAAAGCGGCAGATGGCCAAGATATCTTCGTCCTGCCCGTCCTTTTTTTCGGTAACCACTAACCCCATCTGCCGATCGTAGTCCACAAAACACATTTGAGACAGCCGTTCATGGCGAATTCGCTGGTCCAGAGATAACAGCCGGAGATACCGAAAATAAACAGTATCGCTGGAAAGCGTTTTATGAAACCGGATCATTCTTATTTCGTCTTCCGGCCGGACTGGTCGGATAATTACCTGGCTTCCGTCTTTTGTGACTGCGTGCGAGATGTATTCCACGGGGTAGGGTCTGATAACAGGTTTGGGCAACTGTTCACGCGGGGTATCCTTCGGAAAAATCACAGCTGAACACTGCAGTACAGCAGCCCGATCCGCAGTCACATACAATGGATTGATTTCTATTTCAGCAATCCAGGGCTGATCTACGATCAGGTCGCCGAACCGGACCATCAGCACCTCCAATTCTTCCGTATTAATTGCTATAGATCCCTTTTCGCCTTTCAGTGCCCGGTAGATGCGGCAGCGTTCCATGGTTCTGCGGGCAAGGGTGGTGGTCACGGGAGGCAGCGCGGCCGCATAATCCCGCAATACCTTTGACAGGGGTCCACCGGCGCCAAAGTACAGGTATGGCCCAAACTGCTTATCCACACGGCTGGCCAGAATAATCCGGTACCCGGAGGCCCGTATCACCTTGCGTACGCATACCCGATTTACCGGCACGTTTTCTTCCCCGCCGCGGCGCAGGATATGCTGTGCCGCCTTCAGCGCCTCCTCACGGGTGATGAAAATGTTTTCTTCTGTCCGTTCGTTGAGTGGACAGGTGGGAGACGGGTAATCTGCGTACAAAGCCACGGGATATCCCGCGTGCTCCAGTATCTGTTCCACTTCTTCCAGACAGCGGGCTGTTTCGGTCTCAATGACCGGAAGACCGTATGCGGACAGAATCTGCTTGGTTTCAGTATCAGTGAGGATATATCGGTTTTCCGCCCATGCCCTGTTCAGAATTTCCGCGACAATAAAACGGGCTTCCGTGAATGGTTCCGTTGAAGGGACCGCCTGTGGGGTTTCGTATACGCTCCAGAGGTTCCGCGTGTAACGCCACATGGAACAGAAGACTCGTGTGGCAGTGTCCGGATAGGGAAAAACGGGGATGTTGTTCTCCTGCAGCACTTCCACGCCCCGTTGTACACTCACCCCACCCATCCAACTGGCCAGAACAGGTTTGCTTTTGGATTTCGTTGTCTTTGATACGCTTCTGGCGGTGTATTCCGGATCTGCATTTACCTGAGGGGTGAATATAACCAGCACGCCATCTGTATGTTCATCATTCAGGGCAATTTCCACCGCGTCCGCGTAACGCTCCGGATCTGCGTCCCCCATGATGTCCATCGGGTTGTGTCGGTTCCAGTAGGGAGGCATTGCGGCGTTCAGGCGGGTCAGGGTGGTTTCGGATAATTTAGCCAGCGCTCCGCCACTTCCCACCAGTGCATCGACGGCAAGGACACAGGGAGCCATGGCATTTCCGATGATGGTCATGGCCGGACCGGATGGTCTTGGCTGCTTGGACAGGGTATCGGCCATGGCAAACAGCATTTCCACGTCATCCACCCGAAGCACGCCACACCGGGTCAGGGCCGCGTTCAGGACTTCGTCATCACATTCGTCCACGCAGGCGTAGGGAGAGGACCGGGCGGCCATGCCTCCCTGGAGGGTGCGTCCGGCCCGCAGCAGGATGACCGGCTTACTGAGGGAAACCTCCCTGGCTGCTGACAGAAATGAACGCACATCCCCAATGGATTCCAGGTAAATCACGATACTGCGGGTAGCCTGATCGCTACCAAAGTAATAAATTATGTCGCTCCACTGCACATCAACCATGGACCCAAAAGAAACGAACGCGCTGAACCCCGTTTTTGCCTGAAGACTCCAATCCAGCACTGCGGCGGCAATTGCACCGCTCTGGCTGATGAATCCCACTGTGCCTTTGTAAGGCATGGACGAGGCATAGGCGGCATTCAGGCCGGTAACTGGATTCATGATGCCCAGACTGTTTGGACCGATCACCCGTATACCGTGGCGGCGGGCCAGGTCCCGGATCTGCTGTTCAAGGTGTTTTCCCCGTTCTCCCCGTTCATTGAATCCAGCTGAGATAATGATGGCCCCCTTAACCCCCACCCGGCCGCACTGGTCGAGGATACCGGGTACGGTTTCCGCCGGTGTGATGATCACGGCGAGGTCCGGGGTTTCCGGAAGATGATCTACCGCGGAAAAAGCGCGGATGCCTAGCACGTGACGCCGGTTCGGATTGACTGGATATACTGCCCCCCCGAAAGGATGATTTACCAAATTCTGGAACACCCGGCGTCCAACGCTGTTTTCTTTTTCTGTCGCGCCAATAACCGCCACCGACCGGGGTTTGAAAAACATATCCAGCGGATGTGCCCGGTAGACCTCCAGCACGGCGTCGTATTCCGTCATGGTACGGACCCTCCAGGAGATAAGCCCGTTTAATATGCTCACGATATGCTCACGCGGTTTCACGCGGCGGAAACAGTCCAAGCCAGGATTTTACGCGGTATCGGAGAATCAGCAGAATCATTTCGAGGCCAAGCAGGAACGCGCGAAACTTGTTGCCTGTTACTGAGGACTGTCCTATCCGCTTCCGGTAGTTTACCGGGATCTCTACAAAGGGCAGTTTCATCAGAATGGTCAGAACCATCAGTTCCGGACCGAACGCTGATCCGCCCACAGTAAAGTAAGGTCGCACCTGCCGCAGTGCGTCACGATGATACAGTTTCATTGTGCAACCTACATCACTGAGGAAAGTCGTGTTAAACAGAAACTCCATCATTTTTGCCACAGCGTAATTTCCCCACTTCAGAAAAAATCCCATGTTGGCACCTTCCCAGACGAATTCTCGGGCCGTCCGCGTACCAAACACCACTGGCACATCATCACTGAAAGCCAGCAGTTTGATTACGTCGTGGCCTGAGAAGGTACCGTCAGGTTCCGACAGAATGATCAGGTCGCCGGTAGCCTCATCCATTCCCCGCCACAGGGCGTAGCCGTATCCTTGCCGGGATTCATGTACGAGTTTGGCGCCGGATCCGACTACTTCTTCGTCTGTTCCCGGCACAGCGTTGTTATTCACCACAATGATTTCATCCACCCACCCCGAATTGAAGAAATCCTCAATTGCCTGGCGGATAGAGTCTTTTTCATTGTAGGTTGGAAAGATAACCGATACCCGTTTATCGCGCCACATGTGCTCATTTTGCCATGATTCCGGCTCCGATGTAAAGTCAGTTGTTTCGCCTTGAAAACGTGCATGTTTTAAAACAGAACACCATGGCCGTACAGATCAAGGCACCATTAGATCACCAAACTATAAGTAATTGAAAATAAAAAACTTAAAAATCATATACCATTTGGCATGATCCTTGATTTCTATGTGGTGTCCGGATGGACCGGACAAAAAAAGTCAAAAGCCAATAGAACATGAGCCCTGTGAAAGGAGGGTTGAGCCATGAGGAACTTCTGGGATCCGTTCCGTGAGTTCGAAGCGCTGTATCGTGAAATGGAGCAGTTGTTTGACCAGGTGAACCCGGTACGCCGGATCTTTGGACGCATCACCGACGGTCCGTTGTCTGCGTCGTATCCGCTCATGAATGTCGGAGAAGACAAGGATAACGTCTATGTCGAAGTGCTTGCGCCCGGGTTGAATCCGGAATCTATTGAGGTCACCGTGTTGAACGACCAGCTCCGGATTGCCGGTGAAAAGGCTTCGCTGAAGACGGACATCAAGCCGGAGGCCTTCTACCGGTGTGAACGGGGTGCGGGCCGGTTCGTGCGGACCCTGACCCTGCCTGTGGAGGTTGAGGCAGACAAGGTCACTGCCGATTACAAGAACGGTATCCTGTTGGTGACACTGCCCAAGCAGGCTGCCGCCAAACCCAAACAGATCGCCGTGAAGGTGAATTGAGCCGACGCACAGAAAAGGAGGTGACGGCCATGAAAAACAGCAACCTTCCCACGAAATATGAAAAGCAGCCCGTAGAGGCCCAGGAAAAGACGAGGACGCTGACACCGCCGGTCGATATTTTCGACGCTGGTGATGCGCTGGTAGTGGTTGCGGACCTGCCGGGTGTGGATCAGGAGCACATTGACATCAACATTGAAAAGAACGTGCTGACGCTGAAGGCCGAGCCTTCTACCCGGGTGTCCGAACCGAATCTGTTGCATGAATTCGTGCTGCATCCCTTCTATCGCCAGTTCCAGTTGGGCGAACTGGTAGACCAGGACAAAGTTCGGGCTGAACTCCGGTATGGAGTCCTGACGGTCTACCTGCCCAAGGTGGCCGAGAAACAGCCAAAGAAAATTGACGTCAAGGTGGGTTGATTCCTGCGATAGCAAACGGTAATGACGAATGGTAGGTTGGTACATCCCGGTCGGTTCTCCGACCGGGAAATATCATTTGTTTATGTTCCACGTGGAACATGGGGTCACCGAATCCGGCGGATCACAGCAAGATCGCCTCTCCGCCAGGGCCAGTCATCCGGTTCATGTTCCACGTGGAACATACCCTCTTCGAAGACCGGAGAAAACTGCCCCTGAGCCAGGTATACGCTGCCCGGTGGCATTATCCGAACCAGAATCTCACGTGTCTGCTCGGGTTTCTCTACTGCCCGGGCAGTGAAGACCATCGGCCCCTCCCCCGTAAATCCACAAGGAAAAGAAGCCTCCCGGATCACCACCCGCCCCTCAAGTTCTAAAGCAGGTATGGCTCGTTCCAGGAACGCACTTTTCCTGCGGGAACGTTCATACAAGATAAAAGACACCTCTGGCAGCATGATGGCCGCCGGCAGTGCCGGAAAGCCCCCGCCCGAACCAATATCCACCCATGTCCGCAGTTCCGGACAGACGCTCTGGTATACGGGAATCAGCCCCAGACTGTCACAGGTGTGGCGGGAACAAACCGCCGACTCATCCCGCACAGAAACCAGCCCACAGACCCGGGTCCAGCGTCTGACCAGATCCGCATGCAGCCACAGACGTTCCTCCGCGGCTTCAGGGATGGGGATTCCATGCTGTCGTATCCGCTCCAAGGCGGCAAACAGCGCAGACCGTTCATGATTGTCCTCAGCAGTCACGGGATAACTCCAAACTGGAAAACGCCTGTGGACAGCATTATATTATCAATTCAGTGATAACCTGAAACGGAGGTCAGAACAGGTCATGAAAACCGGTTTGTTGAAAGGGTTAAAGTATCTGCTGATCGGTTTGGGCTGTGTGGCGGCAGGGATCATTATGTTGCTGCTGGCCGCGACGCTCTATGAAGAACCGATGACCATGTATCGTGACCGGGCCAGCCGGATGACAGTATCTGACTTCCAGTCGGTTGTCCCTGGTCCCGGTATGCCCGCCGGATTCAAGCCCATGCGTTCCACCAACAATGTCGACCTTATCCGGGTGGCGGATTCCATGTACATGGCATTCCGTACGGCGCCCAGCCATTTTGCCTCACCCAACTCCCACCTGTACGTAATGCGTTCAGAAGACCTGGGAAAAACCTGGCAACAGGAACACGTCCTCCATATGGGATTTGATCTTCGCGAACCAAGGTTCCTATATTTAAATAATGAACTGTTTCTGTATTTTTACACGGGCGGAAAAGATCCTCTTCGGTTTGAGCCGGGCTGGATTCATGTCTGCAGGCGGCGCGCCGATGGTTCGTGGACAGAACCCGAAAAAGTGTTCAGGCCCGGCTATGTGGTCTGGCGCCTGCGCGAACGGGAAGGCGTGGCATGGATGTCCGTGTACTATGGGGCGGATATCTATGGCAAGGGTTCACGGGGAGAAGTGCGGCTGTTACGGTCCGGCGACGGGCTGCACTGGGAGCCAATTTCTGAGTCGCCTCAGATCGACCGGGTCGGGGCCGAAGAAGGGGAATTTGTCTTCGATGAAAAGGGAGGTATTGTGGCGCTGGTTCGGCTGGAGGTGGGTGGTGGCGCGCTGATCTGTCGGGCGCCGGCCGAACACCTGGATCAGTGGGAAACCCGGTTTACACCGTACAAGGTGGATTCCTCGCTGATGTTTACCTGTAAAGGCAGGTATTTCGTGGTGGGGCGCCGCAATGTCGCCGGACGGTCTGCTCGGGCGCTCAGTTGGCCGGAAGGGATCCGAAATGCATGGAGTATGGCCTTTTACTCGATGACCCGGAAACGGACCTGTGTCTACGAAATCGATCCGCAAACTCTGGAACTGTATCCGCTGTTTGATTTGCCCTCGAAAGGTGACACGGCTTTTGCCGGCATCGCTCCGCTCGATGACAGCGGACGGTTTTATCTGGTGAATTACAGCAGTCCGCTTGATGGTCCGGACTGGCCCTGGATTGGCGGGCAGTTGTTTGGCAGTGTGCTCTATGGCTGTGTGGTGGACTGCTCGCTGCTGTGATCATCCGTCAGGGTGGTCAGAGCGTGTTGGACCGCCTTTCGGGCGGAGTCCAGTCCCGGACGGTTCCCCAGCCGTTCCAGCAAGGATTCGAGTTTTTCCCGATCCTTCCAGCGGGTAAAGATTTCCGCCTGTTTCCGGACAATCTGTCCGATGTAATAGACCGCCATCGGATCGGATGGATCCAGGGTTAAAGCTTCCTGGAAAAGATTGAGGGGCCGGTCATTGATGGCCATTCCACTGTAGAGGGTGCGCAGGGCTTCCAGATCTTTCCGTCTGGCCTGACGGCGCCGGCTGATCTGTTCGCGGAGGCGGATGTTGGTGGATTCGACCAGCCACGGGTCCAGGTCGCCGGTGATCATGCTCTCGAGCCACAAAAGGTTGGCGGGTACCGTGTTTTCTGTCACCCAGCGGGGCGACTCGTATTCAGCCCAAGGCCGGTCATCTCGCAGGATGGTGTTTTGGGCAAAGTAGTGTGCCGCGGCTCGGGATCCGCCCAGTGCCACACCGTATGGCAGCCGAGGGGGCTCCACGGGCTCAGGTATCGAAACGGTTGTTTCGGACGCGTCAGCGATCAGGCAGGATGCGATAAGTTCTACCGGATCCGCCAGACCGGTATCTGTCAGCGCATGCCACAGTTCCGGCAGGGCTGCGATGCGGCTGACAGCCCTTTCAGGATCGAGTTTGAGGGGGTGGGCGCTGCCGATAAGGAAGAGATCGGCATTGATATGGAACACAAAGGTATGGGGAAACACCCGGAGAAATGTCCGGAACAGCCGGCTGACCACGGGATTGCCTGAACTGTGAAGCGGAATCCACTGCGAAACCATACCGCCCGCCCGCAGACGGTCCTGGCAAAGCCGGTAGTATTCCTCCGTGTAAAAACTGGTCACTCCGGCCATAGCCAGCGGCATCGGCTCGAAGGAAATGAAATCGTAGGTATTTCTGGTGGTTTTCAGAAAATGCCGCCCGTCCCCGACGATAAAGCGGATGTTGTTCCGGGCCATCACGTTCAGGTTATCCACCCCGAACAGAGGAGCGGCGCGGTATACCTCCGGCGAAATTTCCACTGCGTCAATGTGGCGGAATCCTGCCACGGCCAGGGTTCCGCACGTGATGCCCGATCCGAAACACATGAACAGCGCGTCCCGCGGTTCACGGTCGAACAGGAGGGGCAGAACCCCCTGAAACCGGTTCATCCGAACGCCCCGCTCGATGGATGTGGTGGCCTGAACCCGATTGATCCAGAGCACCCGGTCCCGGCCGTCGTGCTGACCGCAAGGCTGAGACACCGCAACGGTAGCCTCGGCTCCTTCCTGGAAGAAAATGGTTTCGTGATCCCGAGGCATGTACCACTGGCCGATGGTATCCATGACGTCCCGCGGGGCGCTCCAGAGGGCTGTGCCCAGAGCGGCAACATACAGTCCTGCCGAGAGGACGCGGCGGCCTCGGGGCAGGCAGTCACAGGCAAAAACCAGCCTCAGCCCGGCAGTAAAGGGAAGCAAACTCAATAACAGCATCCCCTTATGGGCTCCGGCCAGGGGCAGCAGGATGAACCCGGCCGTCAGTGAGCCGAGCACACCGCCCACCGTGTTGGCGCCGAGCAGGATACCCGTGCCGCGACCCGTCTGTTCACCATGTCGGCCGCATACCGCGCTGATCAGTAACGGAAACACCGCGCCTGACAGAAACGCCGCCGGTCCCACCAGCATTATGGCCCATCCGAACATGGCCAGTGCTTCCTGGGGCTGTCCGCTCTGTCCGACAGTGGCGGTATACCACTCAGGCAGGCGCGCAAAGCCGTGCAATTGCAGGATGACGGTCACGCCCAGCAGACAGAGAAGTCCGCCCGCGGCGCCCAGGGTCCGGCCTGCCTGCTGCCGGGCCAGGATGCCGCCGAACCATCCGCCCGCTGCCAGCGCTCCCAGCAGGGCCGCCAGCATCGTCGAGAAGGCGTAAACCGTTCCCAGGAACACCATGGCTAGGAGCCGGGTCCAGATGACCTCCAGCCCCAGCATGGCGAACCCGGACAGAAAAAATGCCGTTGCGCACTGCCGGATCGGGCCGGCGGAAGGCCGGGAAGTTGCAGGCGGGTCTGCCGAACCGGCGGGGACTTCAGAAATGGCAACGCGTCCGCTCAAGGTCGCCAACAGGGCCGCCAGCAGGTTTAGTCCGGCGGCGGTCAGAACGGTGTGCCGGTACCCCAATAGGGGTACCCCCGCGAACACGGCCCCCAGGGATCCTGTCATGGCGCCCACCGTATTCACGCCATAGAGCCAGCCTGCGATGCCGCCACCGGCGCTGTAGGTATTCGGGGTCAGGCCGCGGATGGCCAGGGGAAGGGTTGCCCCCATGCAGACCGCGGGGAGCAGTACCAGCAGCGTGGCAGGCGGAATCCGCGTGACCAGTCCAATCACGGGATGCGCGTCGCCCGATGGAAGAAGCGTCATGGCCAGATGATCACTCAGACGGCAGATCAGCGGGTGGGCCAGCCCCCACAGGCCGATCAGCACCTCCATAATCGCGTAAAGCATCAGGGGATTGGAAGACCGGTCTGCCATCCGGCCTCCCCATGCGCTGCCCGCCGCCAGACCAAGAAAGAACACCGCGAGCGACAGACTCACCGCACCGGCCTGGGCTCCCAGCATGAGCATCAGTTGCCGGGTCCACACGGTCTGGTAGATCAACCCGGCCGCGCCGGAACAGCATAACGCGATGGTCATGCTAGCCCGGGCCGGCAGGTCAGAACCAAACCGGGGGGGGATCCTGCCGAGCATATTGAGTAACATAATCCAGAGCCGCCTCCGCGGAAAAGGTTACGCCGAACAGATTGAGCGCGTGCTGGCGCATGAATCCGAGTTCCGCAAGCCCTCCGAGGAAGGCCAGCAGGGGATCGAAGAATCCCTCCGCGTTCAGCAGAACCACCGGCTTGTCCAGATAGCCCAGTTGTTTGAGGGTCAGCACTTCGAACAGTTCGTCAAGGGTACCGGGGCCTCCCGGCAGGGCGATGAACCCGTCCGACCGGGCCTCCAGGGCAGCCTTACGGTCCCGCAGGTCCTGGGTCTCTACCAGTTCATCCGCCTCTTTCCAGGCGAGTTCGAGGCTTACCAGCCGCTGCGGGATAATTCCGACGACCCGGCCGCCGGCGGCCTTAACCGCCTGGGCGCATGTGCCCATCAGTCCAATGCTGCCACCCCCGTAGATCAGGGTCAGTCCGCGTCGTCCGATGGCCGTGCCGAGGTCCCGCGCCGCCTGCCGGTACACCTCGTCAACCGTGTCGCTGGAAGCAGCAAACACGCCGATGTGTTGAACGGTTCGGGATTCACGCATGGTCATCGCTCCAGCACGCAGAGGATTTCCGCGTGGGGTGTATAGGGAAACATATCTATGACAGTGCAGTTACGAAGATTCCAGCCGCCGGCCAGCACAGTCTTCAGATCGCGAGCCAGGGTGGCTGTATCACAGGAGACCCACACTATCCGGCATGCCCGGCATGCCGCCAATGCGGTGGCGAGATGCCGGGCGCCGGTCCGGGGCGGGTCCAGTACCACCGCGTCAAAAACATCTGACCCGAGGACCTCCGCCATGGCCATTTCATCTCCCACGCGGAACTCTCCCGGAACGGTGGCTCGGGCCGCTTCGATGGCGGCGGTGTTCAGGTCGAATCCGGTAACTTTGGCCCGGGTTGCGACTCCACGGGTCAGGTTGCCGTTGCCGCAGTAACAGTCCAGAATGGTTTTGGCGTCCATGAGGGCCTGGGTCACCCGTTCCCGCAGTGTCCGGTTCAGCAGGAGGCTGGACTGGCAGAACGCGCCGTTCACCACTAGGGTCCCGTCCATGATGAACTGAGCGGGAGCCTGGGGATTGCCTGGGCTGTTCACGGGGAACGGCAGGGTGGATTTCAGCCGGGCCAGATCCCGGTCCGAGCACCAGGCCATGGTCTCACCGGTGAGCGGGTGAGCGGTCAGGGTTACCGGCGCGGTGTGTCCGATCCGGGCGAGTACCGTGAGCGCTTGGTTCACGGCCGGGGAGGCCAGGGGGCAGGCCTGCACTGGTGCGATTTCGTGGGTGTGCCACAGGTAATAGCCGGGATGTCCCGCGCGGTCGGCATGAAAGGTGCACCGGTCCCGCCAGTTCAGGCGCAGCGGTTCAGGGGCGGTCACGAATTCCGGTTCGACCGTGATGCCGCCCACCCGGCGCAGGGTTTCGGCGGCGAGCCGAGGTTTCCAGATGGACTGGCCGGTGTAATCGAAACAGCCCCAGAGGTATGCCTGTTCCGGAGCCTCCGTACCGCCGATGAACGGGCGCCGGAACGGCGAGGGCTCCAGCCAATCCACGGGCAGGGCGCGACCCCACGACCGGTGCCGGCTGAGGATCCGGGCGGACACCACGTCACCGGGATAGGCGAACGGCACAAACCATACCATACCCTCGACCCGGGCAATGCCCTCGCCGCCTTGGGCCAGCGCGGTGATTTCCAGCCGGGGTATCTGGTTCTCTCCGCTCATGCCGGCTGTTCCCGGTGCTGCAGATGCCGGGCAGCCTCCCGGACGTGCAGCTGCCGAATGGCTCCCTCGAGAAGGCTTGCCGCCGTGACAGGGCTGCCGGTATAGGGCACGATGATCACGCACCGCAGCGGATCCGCGGGATCTTTGGTCCAGGCGGTTGAGTCGAAGCCGATCCGCACCAGGGCAGGATCAGGTTCAAAGAGTTCAAACCGCCCTGGCGCGTTGGTGCCCAGCAACAGGCCCACCCCCCCTGCGCCGTTCAGTTCGGGCGCGGCGCGCCGGCCGATCCAGGCGCCGCGTTCCACCCGGCGGGTCAGGGTTTCTTCCAGCAGTCCTGCGCCATCCCGACGCAGGGCCAGCCGTTCCACCGTTATATGCGGTGCTCCGGACAAAGCGGCCGGATTGCGGGGAACGGCGATGATGCCGCGGGCCAGGGCCGGTAGCCGGTGAAAGGCCATGCACCAGGTCCGTACCACCATATCCGGTCCGTTCCATTCGGCCCAGAGGGTAGCACCGGTTTCATCACAGGCTTCGGACCATTCGGGCACGGACGGGACGGCCGGGCGGACACCGCCACCGGTATCCAGATCCCAGTCCGGCACGGGTCGTTCAATCCACTCGATGTATCCCCGGCCTGCGATCACCTGCCGCAGTGAGAGCGTGTGGCCCGGGAACAGGGAAAACCGCCGCTCCACCGCGTGGTTGCCTACCACGGTTTCATAGCGTGTAATGGAGGTGTATGCCCGATCCGCCATACCAGCAACGGTCCAGGGAACATTCCGCGGGGTTGTGGCCGTTCTGAAACGGTTCAGAGACGCCGTTGGATTGTCTGTCTTTTGCCCCACTTATTGTGCGGTCCAGTTGGGGGCATCGTCAAACGAGTCGTAAGGAAATATGGTACAGTTATTCGGGAGAGTAATGTCTGCACCCACGGAGAACCTGCCATGAATACCGCCCGTTCTGAACAGCGCGAATTTACCCGTTGCCGCGTGGCCTTTCGCGTTGAGGTCCGTACCCGTTGCGGGGTGCTGGTCGATGGAGTTGCCGAGGATATCAGCCTGAAGGGTGTTCTCCTGAAGACAGAGCGGTCGCTTCCGCTTGATGCGCCGGTTCGGGTTTCCATTGTGCTGGACGAATCAGGCGGACCGTTCCGGGTGGAGTGTGAAGGCACAGTGGCCAGGATTGACCGGCGGGGGGTGGCCATCGCCTTCACGTCTATTGATGGGGACAGTCTGGAACACCTGCGACAGATCCTGCGCCTGAATGCTGAAGATGCGGATCATGCCGACCAGGAATTTATGTCTCATGTCGGCCTTAAGGGTCCCGCCCGCGCTGAATCCTGAGGCTTGTTTGGGATCCGGCGGTGGTCATGCGTCGGTAGACCATACGGCTTTGCGGCTCTATTTTGCGTAAACGCAGGTAAATTCTTGACAAATATTCGGGATAAGAAAGGTATACTCATCCTTAATATTGAAAACTGGAGAGAATTACAATGGGGGTTTATTTATAGTCAATGTTGTCTTACCAAGAGGAAAACTACAAAGTAGAATACAAGGCCACCCCCACGGGCGTGGGGAAAAGTTATATCTTGAAAAATTACGCTGGTCCACAAAAGGCCACCCCCACGGGCGTGGGGAAAAGAGAAGATCTTCTGGGTCACCTCTTCGTTCGCCGTCGCCACCCCCACGGGCGTGGGGAAAAGTCATACGTCATAGCCCTCGCGGACAGCCCGCGCGGTTCACCCCCACGGGCGTGGGGAAAAGGACGGTTCCAGCGACGGTTTCACCGCCGCAGATGGTTCACCCCCACGGGCGTGGGGAAAAGTGGGTACAGTACTGGATGATGAAACCGCTTCATGGTTCACCCCCACGGGCGTGGGGAAAAGTCGTGCCGGACGCCGCGGAGAGCGCCCGCGAAAGGTTCACCCCCACGGGCGTGGGGAAAAGTGCGCCGGGGCCACAAGCACAAACCGCTGCGCAGGTTCACCCCCACGGGCGTGG
>Ga0308390_1001766_pt1 | contig 13715 bp, 10 predicted proteins | sample Hotspr2Sample149_FD_202358 | JGI IMG/M metagenome (GOLD analysis project Ga0308390, IMG submission 202358) | Hot spring phototrophic mat microbial communities from Mushroom Spring, Yellowstone National Park, Wyoming, United States - 20040719_149 ...
GCTGCGAAGCAGAATCCAGTTCCGCGCGAACGCGTTCGAAGCTGCGGTCCGCGGCGGTTCCCGTCGCCGGCCGTGGCCCGCTCTCGTGACCGGGATCGCTTTGTCGTGACTCCAGCACCAGCGTGCGTGCCAGTTCCTGCTCCGCCCTGCGCACGTCAGGGTGGGTGTCGGTGTACCGGGCGCGGAGCAAAGCCAGCCGTTCGCGAAGCTGCCGTACACTCGCCGATTCCCTCGTCGCGGGTTCGCTGGCCGGAGGCGCGGGTTCCGGCATCGCCGAGGCGGCCGCTTCCAGGGTCTCCGCCAGACGCTGTCGCGCCGCAGCAGCCTGCTCGAGCATCCGCTCGTTGGCGAGCAGGTCGGCCTGCAACGTTCCGATCGCCTTGAGCAGACTTTGTTCGCGAAGCTGCAAGTCCGGACCGTGCTCGTCCTCAAAATCGCTCAGGGTCTGCTCGCACTCGGCCAGCCGGGCCCACGCTGCGTTACGCTCCTGGCGCCTGGCGCCCGCGGCGGGCGGCGGCGTGATGCGTTCGAACTCCTGGACGAGGTCAGCGGCGACGCGATTCACCACGGCGGCGCCGCGCGCCGGGTCGTGGGTTTCAAAGGCGATGCGCACCGCGATGAAACGGCCGCGGGATTCGGGCAGGGTCGTGATCGTGATGCGTCCGCGAATCCGTTCCGCCTCGCGCGGCGCTCGCCTTGCGTCCCAGCGCGCCACCAGTTCAGGCCAGCTCTTGCGCAGGATTTCCAGCAGATGGTCGCGTTGCAATACCCGAAGGCGGGCCAACTGGAGCTGCGCGCGCAATTCGGCGTCCGAAGGGGCGGCGGCATCGCGCCCCGGCGGGCGCAACGGCTCCACCGCCAGGATCGCCTCGGATTTGAACTTCCGAGGCATGGACCAGACTGCGGCCAGCACGACGGCCGTCGCCAGCAGCCAGAGCAGAATCCAGCACGCCCGTTGTTTCCACAAGGCGCGCAGGAGCTGTTGCGGGGTAAGCCCCGCCGGTGTAGGGGGAGACATCGGCAGGATCGGGTGCTCGACTGCAATACCACGGACTGGCCGGCTTGGCGCCGGCCCCTTTTGCGAAACGGCCGCTGGAACCCGGTTGCGCCACGGTCTTACAGTGGTTCAAGATTAAGGTGGCCCGCACAGGTCGGGAATCTCACCCCAATTCACCACCGATCAGGTCCCGGTGTAGACTAGCTGCCATGAGCGACACCACCCGGCGTGCTTTCCTGGAATCGGCCGGATCGCTGACGGCGGCATCCGCCGCGCCGGCCGAACAAGCCGCACCCGCACAGCCTCGCCGCGGCGCATACCGGCGGACTCCCTTCGCTCCCGCCAGTCGCCCGAAAAAGCTCAGCGACAACCTCTTCCTGTTCGAAGACACCTGCAACGTCTACCTGGTTCGCGACGGCGACGCCTGCGTGCTGGTGGATTTCGGCTCCGGGAAGATTCTCGATTACCTGGGTGAGCTGGGGATCAGCCGCGTGGAGTGGGTCCTGCACACGCATCATCACCGCGACCAGTGTCAGGGCGACTGGAAGGCCGTCGAACGCGGCATCCCGATCGCCGTCCCGCGCCACGAGCGTCATCTGTTCGACGAGGCCCGCAATTTCTGGCGCAACCGCCGCGTCTTCCATCTCTACTACGTGCGCAACGACTTCAACGCCATCGCCGAGAACATCCGCATCAGCCGCAGCCTGGCCGACTACACGATCTTTCGCTGGAACAAAATCGAATTTTTTGTTTTGCCCACACCGGGCCACACGCTGGGCTCCGTCACCCTGCTCGCCACCATAGACGGGCGCAAGGCGGCCTTCTCGGGCGACTTGATGTACGCTCCCGGCAAGATCCTCAACCTCTACGACACCCAGGTCAACTACGGCGGCAGCGAGGGCATTGATCTGAGCATTTACTCTCTGGCCCAGTTGCGCGAGCACAAGCCCGAGCTGCTCTGTCCTTCTCACGGCGCGCCGCTGCGCGATCCCGATGAAGGCATCCGGCGCACGATCGAGCGGCTCACGGAATATTACCGCTTCCAGGTGGGCGAACCCACGATCGCCAGCCAGCCCATCGTCGTCAGTCCGCACCTGATCGCGTTTCACCAGACCACGTCCAGCTTTTACGTCATTCTCTCCGACAGCGGCAAGGCGCTTTTCGTGGACTACGGCGCGCCCTCGGGCGTGCACTTCTCGAATTTCGAGCGCGCCACCGCGGTCAACGACCGCATTCGCTTCGTCGAGCACAACCTGGATCTGCTCAAGCGACGCTTCGGCATGAAGAGCGTGGACGTGGCCATGCCCAGCCACATGCACGACGACCACATCAACGGCTTCCCCCACCTGATCCGCAACTACGGAACGCAGATCTGGTGCTACGAGAACATGGTGGACGTCTTCCAGAATCCCCGCGGCTACAATCTGGGCTGCATTCTGGGGGAACCCTTCAAGGTGGCGCGCGCTTTCCGCAACGGGGAGAAGTTCCGCTGGGAGGGTTTCGAGTTCGAGGTGACCTACAACCCGGGCCACACCGAATACCAGATGGTGCTGTATGTGACGCTGGACGGAGAGCGCGTGGCTTTCACCGGCGATGCCTTCTTCATGCCCAACCCGCGCAACGACGGCACCATGCGTCACAACCTGATCTTCCGCAACTGGGTGGAAAGCGACAGCCACGTCAAGTCCATCCGCAACCTGATCGCCCACCAGCCCACCCTGATCTGCCCGGGACACGGGCGTCCGTTTCCGGTAGACCGCGCGCTGCTCGAAGCCACCGAGAAGAAAATGCTCCGCCAGCAGCAGCTTTTCGAAGAGTTACTGCCCGAGGGAGAAACCAACTCCGCGTTGAATCCGAGCTGGGTGAGCATTTACCCCTATCAGATTCTGGCTGCGCCCGGCGAGCGCCTGCATGTCGAAGTGCGCGTGCAGAATTACAGGCCGCAGACCATGCGCATGGAGATCGCACTCGTGACGCCGGCCGAGTGGCGGCTGGAGCCTGAGGTGCTCCGGTTCGACGCTGGGCCCGGCGTGATGACCAGGCGCCGGATCGCGGTCACGATTCCGAAAGACTGGGCGCCGCCGGCGCCGCGCTTTGCCATCGCGGCCGACGTGGTCCGCGACGGCAAGTATCTGGGGCAGATCGCTGAAGCGGTGGTCGAGATGCGCGGCTGAAGCAGGTCAGCGGATTCCGTACTCCTTCAGGCGGTACTGCAAGGTGCGCAGGCTGATGCCCAGCTCCTGAGCCGCCCGCGTGCGATTGCCGCCGTGGCGTCGCAGCGCCTCCAGAATGGCTTCCTTTTCGATTTCCTTCCATCGCACCGGGCGAGCCCCGGTTTCGCCTTTGGGCAAGGGCAAGTCTTCGGCGCGCACCCTGCTTTCGGAAAGGATGGCCACGCGCTCCATCATGTTTTCCAGTTCGCGCACGTTGCCCGGCCAGGAGTAGGCAAGCAGCGCCTGACAGGCTGATTCGTCCAGTTCGAGTTCCGGTTTGCCCAGGTTGCGCGCGGCCCTGGCCAGAAAATAGCGCGCCAGAGGCAGGATGTCGGCGGGGCGTTGGCGCAGCGGAGGAATCTCCAGTGGAAACGCGTTCAGCCGATAGTACAGATCCTCGCGGAACTTGCCTTCCTCGACCAGCTTCTTCAAATCGCGATTCGTCGCGGCGATGAGGCGCACATCCACCTGGATGGGCCGCACGCCGCCCAGTCGTTCGAACGTCCGATCCTGGAGAACGCGCAGCAGCTTGGCTTGCGAGCCGGCGTCCAGCTCGCTGACTTCATCCAGAAACAACGTGCCTTCGTGGGCCCGTTCGAACACGCCTTGATGCTGGGCGATGGCGCCCGTGAAGGCGCCCTTTTCATGGCCGAACAGCGCGCTCTCGATGAGGGTGGGAGCGAGGGCCGCACAGTTCAGAGCCAGGAACGTGGCCTGCGCGCGGCGACTGTTGGCGTGGATGCAGCGCGCCAGAACCTCTTTGCCGGTGCCGCTTTCTCCCGTCAGCAGCACGGTGGCGTTGGTGGGTGCGACCTTGCGCGCCAGCTCGACCACCTCGCGCATCGCCGGATCGTGAACGATCAGGTTGGGACAGGCAAAGTCCCCGGCCCTGGCCGGCGCCGCGCTTTCCGGCGCGGGCGGGCCGCTCAGCACACGCCGAACGAGCTTGCGCAATTCGTCCGGGCTGCGCAGGGGCTTCTCCAGGAAGTCCACGGCGCCCAGTTTCATGGCTTCCACAGCGGCGGGGACCGTCCCGAACGCCGTGATCATGACGAAGGGCGTGCCCGGTGCGAGCTCGCGGTAGCGACGCAGGATCAGCAAGCCGTCGCCGTCAGGCAGCCGCAAGTCGCACAGGACCAGGTCGAAGCGCTGGGACGCGCCGGCGAGCACGGCCTCCTGGACGCTGCCCGCGCTATGGATGCGGTGACCCTCGCCGCCGAGTATGGCCTCCAGCAGCTTGCGGAATCCCGGGTCGTCATCCACCACTAGGATCGTCGCCATGAGCCGGCCTCCTCGCGCACACTCTCGATCCAGGGAACGCGCGGCAACACGACTTCCGCGCGCGTGCCGCGGGGCTGGCGCGGTAGCAGACGCAACTGGCCGCCGAGGGTTTCCACGAGTTTTCGGCTGGTGGCCAGGCCCAAACCGCTGCCGAATGCCTTGGTCGTGTAGAAAGGCTCGAACAAGCGCCGGCGCGCCTCTTCGCTCAGACCGGGCCCGTCGTCTTCGATGGTGAGCGTGAGGCCGCTGCGTGAAGGGCTGATGGCGAGCCGAACCTCTCCGCCCTCACCCACTGCCTCCACGGCGTTCCGCACCAGATTGAGCAACGCGGCCTTCAGCAAGTCAGGATCGGTTTTCATTTGCAAAGCACTCCGCATGACGGAAAGGCGGATGGGCCGATCGCCGGTTAACTGCCGGGCGTTCGTTTCCAGCTCGGCCGCCAGGGCGTCCCAGCTCACCCAAACAGGCCTGGGCTCGACAGGCCGGCCGTACAGAAGCAGATCCCTGACCAAACGTTCCAGCCGCTCAATTTCCGGCGGAACCGGCGCCAGCAAGGCAGCCGTCTCAGGGCCGGCTTTCTCGGCCGCCAACTGCACGAAGCCTTTGATGGTAGCCAGCGGATTGCGAATTTCGTGAGCCAGGGTGGCGGCCATCTGTCCCAGGCGGGCCAGTTGCTCCATTTCAAGCTGCCGCTTTTCCAGTTGGGCCGTCCGGCGCAGGCTCCAGAGGGCGTAAAGCGCGAGCAGGACGAGCGCCAGGCCGCTGAAAGAAGCGACGACCACGTTGCGGCGCGCGGGAGCGAGCAGCCAGTCCGCAGCTACGGCGGCCAGGTCTATCCGGGCCACGTGCAGCTTGCCCGCTGTGTGAAAAGGGATGTAAGCGCGGAAGACTTCGACGTCGCCGACGCGCGTGTATTGGGTCCGGAACAGCTCGCGGCCCTCGCGGATGGCGGCCAGGGCCTCGGCATCCGCTCCCTGTTCGTCCAGCTCGAGAATGCCCAGATCCATCAGCGCCGGCTCTTCGTCCATCAGGGCCTCGAGCTGCTCGGCGGTGGGCTGGCGGCCCAGCATCTCCAGGCGGGCAGCCACCGCGGCCGCCCGGTTGCGCAAATAGAAGTCACGCAGCTCATTCAGCCGCGACAGGGTGGCCAGCGCGCTGGCCACGAGCGCCAGAGGCAGAGCCAGGGCCAACAGAAGCCACAACTGCCGCGATCGCAACCGGGCCGTCGTGCGCACAGCAACGTCTCATGTTCATGCTAGCAGCGGGCGGCTGCGCGGAGACGGGCGCCGGCTCGCATGCGAGCCTGGGCGGAAGGACTCAGGTGGTTGCGCTGCCCGCCTTCAGCCGGCGCGCGATCTCGGCCACGTGACGTCCCTGAAAGCGTGCGATGGCGAGCTCGTTGGCGCTGGGCATCCTCTTACCGTCGGCCCCGGTGATCGTGCCGGCGCCGTAAGGGGTGCCGCCACTGATCTCGCCCATGGTGAGCAACTCCTGGGCGGCGTAAGGCACGCCCACGATGATCATGCCGTGGTGCAGCAGCGTGGTGTGGAAACTGGTCAGCGTGGTCTCCTGGCCGCCGTGCTGGCTGGCGGTGGAAGTGAAAACGCTGCCCACTTTGCCGATGAGCGCCCCGGTCTGCCAGAGCGGACCGGTCTGGTCCAGGAAGTTGCGCATCTGCGCCGCCATGTTGCCGAAGCGCGTGGGCGTCCCGAAGATCAGAGCGTCGGCTTCAGCCAGTTGCGCGGGCTGGATGACGGGAACGTGCGCGAAGGTAGCCCGGGCAGCTTTGGCGCCGGTGCGCTCGAGCACATCGTCCGGGACCAGCTCGGGCACCTGGAAAAGAGCGACTTCGATACCGGGCGCCTGGCGTGCACCTTCAGCCACGGCTTCCGCAAGCCGGTAGACGTGCCCGTACATGCTGTAGAAGACCACGTAGACTTTCACGCTCATGGACTTGTCACTCCTCCTGGGTATTACTCTAAAACGTTACTTTAGATGCGAGGATCGTCCCGCGGGATCCGGCAGGGCCGTACGACCGTCTTCACTGGGTTGACAAGCCCCGGTCGGACGGCTATTCAATGGAGCATGGTGCGATTCCGCCCGCGATATTTATGGTTCTATTTGTCCCTGGTGCTGGGCTCGCTGCTGGGCCTGCTTTTGCTGGCCCAATCCATCGCGACTTACTACCAGGTTTCGCGCTTCATGATCGCGGCCGAGCTGCGACGCGAGGCGCAGCGACACGTCAACGCGCTGGAGAGGGAAGCGCGCCGTCTGAACGTGGCGGACCCGCTCGAGCTGCTCGCGTTGTTGCGTGAGTTGCGCGAGGAAGCGCCGCAAAGGATCGCCTGGATCCGGGTGATTGACGCGGCCGGCAACACGCTCGCGCAGGAAGGCGAACCGGTGGGAGAGCCGTTTCCGGCGCAACGCCTCTGGATGGCGTTCGAACTGGCCACGCCCATCTCCGAGGTTCGATCCACGCCGCGCGGCAACGTGCTGGTCACGGTGTTGCCGCTGCGGTTGCCGCGGCGGCCGCCCCCGTCCGCGGCCGCGACAGGGACCCCTCAGGCCCAGCGTCCCTTCGCTCCGCGCATGGGGCCTCGCTTCGTCGAGGTGGGGCTGTATGTGGCCGGAGGACGTGCGAATTTTGGCCGCTTGTTGACGAACCTGATCGTGAACTCCTCGGCCGCGCTCGGACTGGTGGCCTCCATGATTATCCTTTGGCTGCGCTTCCCGGACTACGTGCGCGGCAAACAACTCGAGCAGCAGACGGAGCTGGCCCGGCGCGTGCAACACGATCTGTTGCCTGCGCCCGACGTGCACTTGGAAACGCTGGAGTTCGCCGCGGGCTGCACGCCTGCCTGGCAAGTGGGCGGCGATTTCTACGAGGTTTATCCGAGCGAAGACGGGCGCGTGGGATTGGCGCTGGGCGACGTTTCGGGCAAGGGTTTGCCCGCTTCGGTGGTGGCCGGCCTGTTGCTGGGCGCCGTGCGGTTCAGCCCCTGGCTCGAAGGCCCGGCTCATCACGAGGCGGCCACACACCGTCTGAACGAACTGCTGCGCACCCGCACCGCGCCGGAGCGCTTCGCCAGCCTCTTCTGGTGTTACTACGAGCCCGGCGACGGCCTGTTGCGATACATCAACGCGGGCCATGTGCCGCCCATCATCGTGCGTGGCAACGGGGATGGAACGCGCGAAGTTCAACTGCTGGAGGATGGCGGTCCGCTGCTGGGCGTACTGAAGAACGCCGAGTATCGCCAGGGCTGCGTTCCGCTGCGCCCGGGCGATCTGCTGGTGATGTACTCGGACGGCGTGGCAGAAGCCCAGGACGCTTCGGGCGCGGATTTCGGCATGGAGCGGCTGCGCGCCGCCATCCTGGAGAACGCGGAGCGGCCCTGTTCGGAGATCCGCGACGAAATTTTACGGCGCGTGCAGGCCTTCATCGGTCGCAGCGAGGCGCAGGATGATCTGACGCTGGCCGTGGTGCGCGTGCGCGCCTGAAGCGTCGCGGATGAGGGAAACCATCTGCATCCAAGTTTTTGACCGACTGCTTGCAGAGCTGGCCTGACGCGTCGCAGATCAGGGAAACCTGCGTGCGGCGAAACGTTACAATATTCGGCTTGTGGCGTTGCCGGAAGCCGCGCGGGAATTCATGGACGTCCAGATCGGCAGGCTGCGACGTCTGTCCCGGCCGCGCCGGATCGTGTTTCCCGAGGGCGACGATCCCCGGATTCGCGCTGCGGCCCAGCGTCTGGCGCGCGAAGGTTTGGCCGAGCCGATCCTGATCGGCCGCGGCGGCGCGCAGGACGGTCTGCGCTACGTGGATCCGGAAACCTCCCCCGATGCAAACCGTTACGCCACACAGTACTACGAAAGGCGCAAGGCGCGCGGCGTGACCGAGCGGCAGGCCGCCCGCATCGCCCGCCGTCCGCTTTATTTCGCCGCGCTCATGGTGGCTGCGGGGGATGCCGACGGGACCGTGGGCGGCGCGGCCAACAGCACGGCGGAAACTGTGCGGGCGGCGTTGCATGCCATCGGGACGGCGCCCGGCGTCCGCACGGTTTCCGGATTCTTCATCATGGCCCTGCCGCGCCGCGACTGGGGTGTGCGGGGATTGTTGGTTTTCTCCGACTGCGCCGTGGTGGTGGATCCCTCAGCGCGCGAGCTGGCCGAAATCGCGCTGGCCGCCGCGGGTTCCGTCCGCACGCTGCTGGAAGCGGAGCCGAAGGTCGCCATGCTGGCGTGCTCGATGGAAGCCGTGGCCGACGACCGGCAGGCCGAGAAAGTCAGGCTTGCGTTCGAAGAGATCCGGCAGCGCGCGCCGCAACTGCAAACGCTGTGCGCGGGCGATGCGGCCCAGGCGCTGGAGGCGCAGGCGAACGCGCTGATCTTTCCCAATCTCAACGCGGGCAACATCGGCTACAAGCTGGTCGAACGGTTGGCGGGCGCGGCCGCTTTCGGACCTTTCCTGCAAGGACTGGCGAAGCCCGCCAACGATCTTTCCCGCGCCTGCACGGCGGAGGATGTGTACGGAGTCTCGATCGTTACGGCGTTGCAAGCCGCGGAGACCGCCACGGAGAAGCGGGGATGAAGGTTCTGGTGCTCAACTGCGGCAGCTCTTCGGTGAAGTTTGCGTTGATCGAAACCGGCGACGGGCGTGACGCCACGCTGGCCCGCGGATTGATCGAGCCGATCGGAGCGACGGAGGGCACGGCCTCGTGCGAGATCCCCGGAGGGCGCCGCCGGGTGCGTCCTGCGAGCATCCCGGATCACAACCGGGCGATCCGGCTGGCGCTGGAGATGCTGGCCGAGCCGGAGATTGGTGCGATCGGCGGCTGGGAAGAGATCGAGGCCGTCGGGCATCGCATGGTCCATGGCGGCGATCGCTTCCAGGAGCCTGCGGTGGTGACGGAGGCGGTCGTGCGCGCGATCCAGGATTGCGTGGCGCTGGCCCCGCTTCACAACCCTCATAACCTGAGCGGTTACTTCGCCAGTCGCGGCCTGCTGCCCCACGCCGCGCATGTGGCGGTTTTCGACACTGCGTTTCACCAGACGCTGCCGCCCAAGGCCTACACTTACGCGCTGCCGCACGGCCTGTGTGCGCGCTACCGCGTGCGCCGCTATGGCTTTCACGGCACCTCGCATCGCTGGATGGCGGAGCGTTATGCGGAGCTTCAGGGGCGTCCCGTGGAAGAGTTCAAGCTGATCACGTGCCACCTGGGCAACGGCTGCTCGATGTGCGCCATCGAGGGCGGGCGGAGCGTGGACACCTCGATGGGGATGACGCCGCTGGAGGGCCTGGTCATGGGCACGCGCTCGGGCGATGTGGATGCGGCCGCCGTGCTGCACCTGATGCAGTGGGAGCAGTTGAGCGTCGAGCGCATGGACGCGTTGTTGAACAAAGGCAGCGGCCTGTATGGAATTTCGGGAATCTCCAACGACATGCGTACGCTACTGGAGCATGCGGCGCGAGGCGACGAGCGGGCGGGGCTGGCCATCGAGGTGTTCTGTTACCGGATTCGCAAATACATCGGCGCTTACTACGCGGTGCTCAACGGGGCGGCCGCGGTGATTTTCACCGGCGGCATCGGCGAGAACGCCCCCGAGATCCGCCGGCGGGTGTGCGAATCGCTCGACGCTCTGGGCATCCGCCTGGATGAGGAGCGCAACCGCGCGGCCGTGGGTCGCGAGGCCGATCTCTCGGCTGAGGATGCGCGCACGCGCGTCTGGGTGATCCCGACCAACGAGGAACTGCTGATCGCGCGGGAAACCGTGCGGGCGCTGGAATCCGCAGGGAGGCAAACGCGATGAGGACATGGCGCGTGGCTGTGATCGGGCGGACGGGGCGAGGCGGCTACGGCCACATGCTGGATACGGTCTGGAAGTTCGTTCCCAACGCGCGGATCGTGGCCGTGGCCGACGAAAATCCCGAAGGTTTGAAGAAGGCTGCGGAACGGCTCGGCGTGCGGGCCACCTACACCGACTATCGCAAGATGCTGCGTGAGGAGAAACCGGACGTGGTTTCGATCGCGCCGCGCTGGGCCGATTGCCACCTGGAAATGGTGCTGGCGGCAGCCGAAGCGGGCGCCTCGATTTATCTGGAAAAACCAATGGCGCGGACGCCGGCCGAATGCGACCAGATGATCGAAGCCTGCGACCGCGCCCGCGTGAAACTGGCGGTGGCTCATCAAATGCGCATCTGCCCGATCCTGGAGCTGGCGCGGCAGAAGCTGGTCGAGGGCGTTATCGGCCAGGTGCTGGAGTTGCGCGGGCGAGGCAAGGAAGACAAGCGTGCGGGCGGCGAGGATCTGATGGTGCTGGGCACGCACGTGTTCGATCTGATGCGGCAGTTCGCGGGCGATCCTCTGTGGGCCGTGGCGCGAGTGACCGCGGGCGGCCAGGACATTCGCAGGCGCGACGTGCGGGACGGCCCGGAAGGTCTGGGACCCATCGCGGGCGACTCGATCGCGGCCATGTTCGCCTTCCCGGGCGGATTCACCGGATATTTCGCCTCGCATCGCAGCGACGACACCAGCGGCGTTCGCTGGGGGCTGGACATTTACGGCAGCCGCGGCATCATGACGATCCGAGCGGGCATGGATCCGGTGGTTCACATTTGCCGCAGCGAGAAGGGGACGGAGGCTCCTTGGGAGCGGCTACGGCTGCCGGGCGATCCTCCGCCACGCGACGATAATCAGGCCAATCTTGCGCTCGTGATGGACTTGCTCGAGGCGATCGAGCAGGACCGGGAGCCGCGTTCCAGCGGGCGGCAGGCGCGCTGGACGATCGAGATGGCGATGGCTGTGTACGAATCGCAGAGGACCGGCGGGCGCGTTCACTTCCCACTGCGCCGGCGCGATCACCCGCTGCTGAGCTGAAGCGTGAGGCGGCTCCCGCGGGGCCTCAGGAACGGGCGCGGCTGGTCAGCTTTCGCCGGGCGAGCAGGGCGACGCCGCCCAGAGCGAGTAACGTCCAGGTGGTAGGCTCGGGAATGGCGGAGATAGAGATCTGTGCACCGCCGCAGCAGTCGTCTGTGGCGTCCACATAAAAGCCGAACACGTCACCGGGCGACAATGACGGGATAATGACCAAGCCGTGTTGGGAGTTCGGTCCGGAATCGTTGGTCAACTGCACATAGGAGCCGTTCAGGTAGTAGCCGGCAGGATCGTAGGAGGGTCCCTGTCCGTCCCAAGTCTCATAGAACCAGCGAAACCACAGGTTGCTTTCCGGCGTGGTGATGTTCCAGGTGACCAAGGTGATAATCTGCCTGTCTTTGCCCGAATCGCTGCCCCACAAGGTGACGGATACGGGCGCGCCGCTGGCATCGAACCCCCCGTTGCCACCGTTGGTCTGTACCGTGGCCAAGGACGGATCGAACTGCCCGGAAAAGCTGATCGGGCCAGCACATGCGCTGACCGCGATAGCCATGACACAGAGCAAGGACTTTCTGAGCATCCCCCCTCGCTTCTCCCGAGTAGAATTTGTTAAGCACCAACCTATCATGGAAGCCGCATGGTGTCAAAGAATTTTTGCTTGTGCGGGTACTAGTACTCTCTGCGTCTGCCCTGGGCCGAGGCCGAGAACTCATTCTCCGAAGGCTTTCCGCGGATTCGTGACTAGCAACCGCTCCGCCCAGTCGTCGCTCAGCGCGGGTAAGAAGTGCGTGTAGATATAGGTGTAGCCGCGGAACGCGCCGCCCCCAGGCTCGCCCACGTGGTACCAGCCTGCATCCTGGCTGACGAGCACCTTGTCCAGCAACCCGGCGGCGGCCATGCGCCGCACGCAGGTCAAATGCCAATCCAGGCTGCGCTCGCGGATCCCATCGAACTCCACCCAGGCGCCGGCGCGCGCCAGTCGCTCGTGCCAGGCGTGGTCCTTCTCATTCTGCGCGTGGACCCACACGAACTTGCCGGGCGCAACGCCGAGTGTGCCGAGCAGATCCAGTTGCTCGAGCGCGGCAGGTCCACCGCCATCGGTATGGGAAGCGATGGTCAGGCCGGTTTCCAGTGACGTCAGTCCTGCAGCGCGGATAAGTTTTTTGTCAATCTCGTCGAGTGGGGCGCCGCTGACCCCTGTCTTGATGAAACGCGGGCGCACGCCGTCCACGCCTCGGCGAACCTCTTCGATCCAGCGGCGCGCGAGCTGCTCGGCAGTCTCCTGCCGCGCAAACGCGGGCACGTAACGGTGTTTGGCGGCGCCGTAGATTCCGGTGTTGGTCCAGATCTCGATGCCAGTGGCCTCGGCAAGTCGCGCGATCAACCGCGGGTCACGCCCGAGAAATTGAGGCGTGCACTCCAAGAGGCGGCGGCAGCCGAAGGGACGCAGCTCTTCCAGCTTGGGGCGCGCCACGCGGAAGACCGCGTCAGGGTCGTAACGCCCCGGGTGAATCCGGTCGGCGCCGATGAAATCCACCAGGATGTGCTCGTGGACGAGAATGCTGCCGGGAACGGGCTTGCCCTGGCTGGCGAGCGCCCAGCCGAGCAACAACTCGCGGCGGCGGATCATGGCCGGATCCCCTCGATGGAGAGCCGAATGCGGTAGAGGCCGGTTCGGGCGGTCATGTAGAGCGTACGCGCATCCTTGTCGCCCCAGGCGCAATTGGCCGGAACTTCGGGCGGCTGGATCGTGCCCAGGTGTTTGCCTTCGGGCGAGAAGATCCACACGCCGCCGGGGCCGGTGGCATAGACGTTCCCTTTGCGATCCACCTTGAGGCCGTCGGGCAGGCCGGGCGCTGATTCAGAGGTCACGTCATAAAAAACTCTGGAAGCGCCCAACGCTCCATCCGGACGGACCTCGAATCGCATCCAGATCTTGCGTTTCGCGTCGGAGTTGGCCACATAGAGATATTTCTCGTCAGGCGAGAAAGCCAGGCCGTTGGGTCGGGTCAGGTCTTTGGAGAGCAGTTGGAGTTTGCCGCCGGCGAGCCGGTAAATGCCGGAGAAAGGCAATTGCTTGGCTGGATCGTCATCTTGTTTGACGAGGCCGTAGGGCGGGTCGGTGAAATACAGCGCGCCGTCGGATTTGAAGACCGCGTCGTTGGGGCTATTGAGTCGCTTGCCCTCGAAGCGGTCGGCCAGGACGGTAAGCTTGCCGTCCTTGTCTAGCAGCCCGTGGATAAAGGCAGGTCTTGACGGCGTTGGGATAGATGGCGGTACCGCGGCGGGTGGGGTGAGCGGGCAGTGAAGCGGCGAGGTGGACACACCAGCGGACCGTGGCTTGCGGCTTGC
>Ga0308390_1001767_pt1 | contig 13715 bp, 9 predicted proteins | sample Hotspr2Sample149_FD_202358 | JGI IMG/M metagenome (GOLD analysis project Ga0308390, IMG submission 202358) | Hot spring phototrophic mat microbial communities from Mushroom Spring, Yellowstone National Park, Wyoming, United States - 20040719_149 ...
TGAGAAGCAAAGGCAAAACGCACAAAGAAGCTGTAATTGCCGTTGGTAATAAACTCGTTCACCATATCTATTCTATGATTATTCATAACAGACCCTTTTCTCAAAATTATTCATAGTTGACTCCTTTCTTTCCTCCTTTTTTTAATTTATATATTAACTCGTCTGCTGTCTTAAAATTATGCCCTGTCCCTGTTGTAAAATTTAATCCTGTAACTTCTACTTCTTTTCCTTGTTCTGTTGTTCCGCCGGGTCGTATATTTCCGTCGGGGTGTTTTCGTAACGCCATTTCAGCCATGCTTTCATTTTTGGTGGCATCGGCTGTGGGTTGGGTTCCCAACCCGGCTTGTGCTTGTAAGCTGTCGGGTCGTAAAATATTCTCTCCTTCCCCGTTATCCTGTTGTATTCCCTTACTACTCCGTCCGGAGATGTTGACCACATTATGTCCCAGTCCACTTTCCCATCCCTCTTCATATATATCACCTCCTTTCTTTCCTTCTTTTTTTAATTTATATATTAACTCGTCTGCTGTCTTAAAATTATGTCCTGTTCCTGTTGTAAAATTTAATCCTGTAACTTTTACTTCTTTTCCTTTATTAGGTCCTGATATTATTTTAAAATAAAAAGTTTTTTTCTTAAATTCTTCTCTTATTTTTTGGATAATAGCTTTCTGTTCTTCTAAAGGTCTTTCTAAAAATATTACAAATTCTTCACCGCCTTTTCTTATAACTTTTCCAGGAGCTACTTTATTAGCAATATCAGCAAAGTCTTTTAATACTTTATCTCCTGAATCGTGTCCGTATGTATCATTTATCTGTTTAAAATTATCTAAGTCAATTTGTGTCATAGGTTTATTTACCAGGTCAGTTTCTTCACCTGTTAATTTTCCTTCTGGGTCTAAATATCTTTTATAAAACTTATAATTTTTTAATCCAGTCAATTCATCTGTATAAGTTTGTTTTAAATCCTCTAATTTTTCTTTTAGTGGTAAATTCTGTTTTAATTTTTTTTGTGTATATGGGTCTTTTAAAACTTCAAATTCTTTAAGTTTTTTTTCTATCTCTAATTTTTCAAAGAGCTCTTTTTCTCCTTTACTATAATATACAAAATTTTTTTATAAATTTTCAGAAGGTTTTGCAATTTTTTTAAAATTTTCTAATAATTTCTTTTCTCTTGTAGCATTTACTGAAACAATATCTTTTATAATTTGATTCAAATCAGGTTTTAGTGGAAATTTTTATGTTCTAAATTCTGTAACAGCTAATTGTTTTAATTCTTAATCACTTAAATTTAGCAAAACAGGTGTTAATTTTTTTTCCTTTGCTTTATTTATTATTTTAGCTAAAGTTTTAACTTTTGGTTCAGATTGGCGAGATAATTGGAAAAGTAAAAATTTAAAAAATTTGAATTTAAATTCTGAAATTGAGAATTTTATAAAGTTTAGCTCCGTCCCTAATTTTTCTAATTTTTAACCCAACCCAAAACAGATTGTGCCAAAGCCTATAATTTTATTTTTATTAACTTTAAAAATTTATAAAAATTTTTTTAAATTAAAAAGTAAATTTTATTATAGCCTAAAAACCTCACGCTAACTTTTTAAAATTCTAAACTAATTCAGAATATTAATTTTATAAAATTTTTTAAAAGTTTATGGCCATTCTCAATAAAGAGGGGAGGATTTTCTAATATCACTTCTGAAAATTTTTCAAAATTGTGATTTGGTTTAATTTTTGGAGAATAAAGAATAAAAGGAACTGGTTTTTTTATATGTGTTCTTTTTAAGCAAGATGTAATATGGTCAGGAAGTAATAGAATGCTCAAATCTTTTTTTGATTTTAAAATTTCACCAACTATCATTTTATCAATTTTTTCAATTGCTTTAATTTTTTCTATATAATTTCCGTGATGGCTTGCCTCATCAGGAGCTTCAATATGAATATAAATTACATCATATTTATTCAAATTTTTTATAGCGAACAATGCTTTATTTTTATAATTAGTTTTGTAATCACCAGTTATACCAGGAACTTTTATTACATCCATTTTTAACAATTTAGCTATTCCTTTTATAATATCAACAGCAGATATGACAGCGCCTTTTAATTTATAATTATCATAAAAACTTTTTAAATTTTTAGGTTTTGAGCCTTCGCCCCACAGCCATAACATATTTGCGCTACTCTTCTTTCTCAATTTTGCAATAATATCTTTTGTTCTAAACATTATATCAATTATAATTTTACTATCTTTACCTTTTGGGAGGTAATCTTTTATATCTTTACCAATTATATCGTGTGGTGGAACAGTTTTTATATCTATTCTATTTTTATATTTTATTACTGCAAGATTTCTATATCCAACTCCTGAATAGAAACGGACAAAGCTATTAATATATTTATTTAGTTGTTCAATAATTTTCTTTGCTTCGTTATTATCTATATTACCACCGCTATAATCAATCATTAAATCATTTTTAATAGTAACGAAATTTGCTCTGAAAACATATTCATTATTATTAATTTTAATATCTTTTGCAAAGGCTTCCAATATACCTCTACCAATTTTATTACTTGCAGAATTTACGCCAAGTATACTAAAATTTGCAACATCGCTTCCTGGTTCTAAATTATCAGGAATATTTTTTACAACTCCTGTTATACCATTTTTAAATATAAAATCTATATTGGGCTTTCTTGCAACTTCAAGTGGCGTTTTATTTCCTAAATCAGGAATTCTTTCATCAGCCATACCATCAGGAACTATTATTATCAATTTGCTATTATTTCTTCTTTTCATAATTCTCAATTAAATAAATCCTTTGTGAAATCCAATTTTTTATAATATTATATATAACTTCCCTGTTCTGCTCAATTGACAAAAGATGATAAAAATTATTAAAGACAAAGAACTGTTTTTCGTCTGAATTTAATTTAGAAAAAAACTCTGAAACTTTTGAATGACTTGATATAACATCATCTCTGCTTTGAATAACCAAAACAGGAATATTAATTTTTTTTGCGAACCTAAATGTTTCGTTCATAGCATTGAACAATAAATAGTAAGATTTGGCAGTTAATGCCCTAACATTTGCTTCATCGTGATTTAATTTATTTTGCCATTTATAATCTCTTGTTAAAAGTTCAAATGTAAAAGGTAAATCAAATAAAAGATATTTGTTAAACAATGAATTAAAAAGGATATTAAACTTTTTTTTATAAGGAATATGAATATCAGTTCCAACAAGCGGTGACAATAGAATTAAGCCATCAAAGTATTCTTGATAATATTTAGCGAAATGTAGGGCGACAACGCCGCCAAGGCTTTCCCCTAAAATAAATTTAGGAACATCTGGATATTCTAATTCAGAAAGTTTTAATATTGCTAAAGTTTCGTTTATTAACAATTCAAAATTTTCAATATGACCTCTGTATGCTTTACTTTTACCAAATCCTGAGAAATCAAATGAATAGATATTATAATTATTTTTTAAAAAAAATTGCGAAATATCTTCAAAAACTAAGGAATGAACTCCTATTCCGTGCAACATTATTATAACAGGTGCGTTTTTATTATTGCAATCCCAATTTCTAAAAAAAATTTCAGAGCCTAATGAGGTTTTTAAATACTTAGTTATACATCTTCTTGACATTTTATTACTCCTTTACAATGCTTTTAAAAGCGCTCGCTCTACTATAAAATTAGCAAATATTCTTCTTGTAAGCATATTAACTTCATCTAAACTTAATCTTTTTGATTTTAAAATATATCTTTTACCAGTTCGGACTTCTTCTGGAAAAATTTTTATATCGGACAATGCTTTTTTAATAAAAGAACTTGCAGGGTCTGTAACCTCAGCACGATAATATACTTTAACCTCCCAAATATCTGAAAACTCTTTTTTTAATTTATAACCCGAGATTAAATAAGGCTCTCTGCTTAATTTTTTAACAGAATAATTATCTGTTACAGGGTCATAAAATAGGTATTCAATACTTTTCTTGATTTTATCATCATTTAAGTTTTTTCCAATTAAAATAAATAACTTTGAAAAATCAACTCTTATATTTTTTTTCGGCAAAAGAACATCTAAATCTTTTATATGAATTTCTGGATTTTTATTTGAAATGGCTATTTCATACACCATAACTTAATTTTCTTATCCCCTCTTTTAATTTTTTAACAATGTAATCTATTTCACTAAATTTTAATTTTGGATAAAATGGCAATGTTATAGTGCTTTCTCCAATTTTTTCTGCAACAGGAAAATCTCCTTTTTTGTACCCTAAATTTTTTGAATAAAAAGTTAATAAATGAATAGGAGTATAATTTATAGCAACACCAATTTTATTTTCTTGGAGATAATTTATAAGACCATCGCGTATTTTAGGTGAAACCCTTATTGTAAAAAGGTGGAATGAATGCTTTACATTTTCAGGACAAGCTGAAATTTTTATTTCTTCTACTTCTGATAATTTTTTAACATAGTAGTCATAGACAATTTTTTTTCTTTTCCAAATTTTTTCAATCCTTTCAAGTTGCGGAATTAAAAGTGCAGCCTGAATATCAAACATATTAAATTTATACCCTAAAACTTTTATGTCATACTTAACAAATTTTTCTGTATATCTCTTTTCTGCATCTTTATCCATTCCGTGAAGTCTTAAAACTTTAATCTTATCAGCCAACTCTTCGTTATTAGTTGCTACTGCGCCACCCTCCCCTGATGTTATATTCTTTGTTGCATAAAAACTAAAAGACGCAGCTTCAGATAATTGACCTGCTTTTATTCCTTCATATTCTCCTTCTATGCAATGCGCACTATCCTCCACTATTTTTAAATTATATTTATCACCAATTTCCTTTAATCTTTTAACATCACACATTACTCCGTATAAATGAACAGGCAGTATAACTTTAGTTCTCTCAGTTATATAATTTTCAATTTTATTTATATCAATATTTCCTGTCCCTTCATTAACATCAACTAAAACAGGTTTAGCATTACAGAATAGAATTGAATTAACAGTTGCAGCAAATGTGAATGGAGTAGTAATAACTTCATCACCTTCTTTTATACCGAGCGCTTTTAAAATTAAAAAAAGCCCAGCAGTGCAACTTGTAACCCCTACCACTCTTTTTACTTTTAAATATTTTGCAAACTTCTCCTCAAACTCCTTTGTAAGCGGACCTGTTGTTAAAAATATTGAATTTAAACATTTTTTTAAATATCTTAATTCTTTTGAACCAATATTATGTTTATAGAACTCAATTTTTTTCATACTTTTATTATATATTTTTTATTTAAAATGTCAATTGTAAAAATTAAGCTAAGTTATTATTTTTGCGGGGGGTAAAATAAAAAAGTTTATTTAAAAATTGAATGCTCTATGAATTTTAATATTTGCAGGAGTTATAATCACTAAATTTTTAATTATGTCCTCATATTTTAAAGATTGATAAAACTTTTTAAAAATTTTAAAAGTTTCACTCACAGAGCGTCTATAAATTTTTACTACAATAATTCCACCACATTTTTGAGGAGGAAATCTGAAAATCTTAGTAAAATCTTTATCCATAGTTATAATTACTCTCTTTTCATTGCATGCTAATTTATAAACTTCATTATCAGATATTCCAGATAACCCTGCCTCTCTAATGCTAAGCACATCAGCCCCAATTTCTTTTAAGTATTTAATAATAGGTTCAAATAAATTTTCATCAGCAAGAAATTTCAAGGTGCAATACCTACTTCTTCATCAGCAAGAAATGCAGCATACGCCAAACAGGCTCTAATATCTTCATTTGTTATATTTGGATATGCCTTTTTAATACCTTCAAAGTTCTCACCTGCTGAAAGAAGCTCAAGTATAATATGAACAGGTATTCTTGTTCCCTTTATGCAAGGCTTTCCATTACATATATTAGGGTCACATATTATTCTTTTAATTAATTCTTTCATAAATTTTCACTCAATCTATTTTTTATTAAAAATATAATAATATAAATTTTATCTGTCAAGTTTTGTGCAAGGTATGTTTTAAAATTCTTATAAAATTGAAAGTAAATAATAATTTTTTATTCCAGCTTTATCTATTAAATAAATATTATATATTGAAAATTTCCTCGCTATTTTCGTGTATTTTACGTTTATTTCGTCCTGTCTTGTTCTTTGCATACCCAAATAACACTTCCCCCTTTCTTTATACTTATATCACTAAACTTTTTACTCTTTCCAGTGACCTCTTCCTCATATCATCACTTACCTTTTCTTATATTCAATCCAAAATTCTTTTGCCAATTTTAATAAAATTTTAGAGGTAAAATACCATTTTCTCATTTATTACCCTAAGCAGCCTGAAGTAAATTTTGCGGATTGTTTTGAGCTTTAACACCCTACGTAAAATTTTGTTAACCATGCTTAGCTATTTTTGTAAAAATTTAATATGAATTTAAATAATAAAAAATTATTTTTAAGCTGAATTTTAGAAACCTTCAATCCTATATATTAATATACAATAGGCGGGAGAAATGAGATTGAAAGGATTTTTGAGAATAATATTGAAACAATTTTGGGAGATTTAGAGAATTCGGTATTTTTATTTTGTTAAAAATATGTCTATCAATATAATTTTTCTATTGACATTTTTGATAAAATTGGTATAATTTAATTAAATTAAAGGAAGCCGGGGTGGTGGAACTTGGCAGACACGCTAGCTTGAGGGGCTAGTGGGAGCAATCTCGTGCGGGTTCAAATCCCGCTCCCGGCAAATATTTAAAAATACCAATCGCCAAATCACAAACAAATTGTAATGACCAAAATCCAAAATTCTAAACAATAATGTTTGGAAAGTTGGAGTTTGTAATTTGGAATTTACATTTATGTTTGTTTGGAATTTGAAAATTTGAATTTTGAGTTTGTTTGGAAATTGGTGTTTATGATTTGAAATTTATATTTATGTTTGTTTGGAATTTGAAAATTTGGATTTAGAATTTGTTTGGAATTTGTAATTTGAGATTTGGAATTTATAATATGACTTTCTTTTGGGAGGACTAAAATTAAAAATTACAATTAAATTTAGCGCAAACCTAAAAACCTATGCCAAAAAACTTTTTAGGGCACCTTTAACAATGCTATACATCTTCTCCAAAGATTAAATAAATCAACCCTACCCTGCCAATTACTTAGATTCAGACTCTAATAAAATTATTGTTATACTTGTTGGCAGCAAGCTATCATTTATTTTTAAATCAGTAACAACATTTACTTCATAATCTTCCACAACTTTTGGTGGGTCAATCTTTTCAGTATAAAGTGAATTTGAGTATAATATTTTTTTAACTTTGTAAACACCTTTCGGGAAATTTACTAAATTTAAATTTACATCATTCTTATTTTCAAAATTATTTATAAATATAAACGAAAATTTCTTATCATCCTTTGTCTTCGTTAAAATATAATCTTGTTTATCCAGCACAAGTTCATCAAATAAATATTTATTAAAAATTTCAAAAATATAATAAGCAGTTTTTTTATTCTTTTCGTCTAATATATCAAAAATTTCTTCTTTCTCTGTTTTAATATTTAATTTCTGGTCAATATTTTTCATTATTTCTTCAAACTTTTTAGGGTCAGTAATTTTTAAATCTGGATACATTTTATCAATTTCTAATAAAAGTTTATTTTTTTCTAAAACATCTTGATAAGTTATTGCCTGAGGTTTTAAAGATAGAAAAACTCTTTTAAATTTATTTAAAAGCAAAGATTTAATTCCATTTGCAAGCCACAGAGAATAAAAGTATTGATATTTAACTTGATTAAATTTTAAATCGTAAATTAATTCGGCATCAAATGTTATTTCATTTTCCTGAAAAACATTTTTTATTTCTGCTGAATATTGTTTTAAGTAATTATTCATATTAGCAATTTCAATGATGTTATTTTTATCCGATGTGTTTTCATATTGGAATTTAAAGCTATAACTTTTTGTAAAATTTGGGTAATAATTTTTAAATTTTTCAAGGGTTTCTCTTTTAAATGTTTTATAGTTATCAATTAGCATAAAATATCCTGGTAAAATGAAAGTTGAGTCTGAAAAAATTTTTTTATTTTCATTTACAAATTCACTAATTGTTTTTAGAACACCAAGATACAAATCTATTCTCCCTTCGGGAAAGGCGTTTTCTGGTAGAACAATTTCAAATTCATTAATTGGCAACTTTAATTCTTGTTTTAAATTTATGAGTGCATCTTTTATAAATTTTGAACTTTTTTCAACATCCAATGTGCCTGTTTCTTTTAAATTTACATAAGTCCCTGGTAAATGGAAACTTACTATTAAAATAAAATTATTTTTTAAATATTCTTTTAATTTTTCGTTGTATATAAGAGAAAATCCGGATTCATTTACAGGAATAATAAATTTTAATTGTTTAAAATTTTCGTCCAAAAATTTATAATAATCGTCAACTATGATTCCAACAAAGTTTTTTGAAATTGGGTAAAGATTCAAAGTATTAAAATTTATTATATCATAATTTATTTTTTTATCCAATTCTTTATCAAGAGCAATATTTTTATTTCTGTCGCCCATTACAATTTGTCCTGTAGTTGGGATTGGTGTTGTTTGAATAATTTTTTTAATAATAGAGATTTTATCAATATCAGCGAGCAAAGAGATTCTTATATATTGATTTTCTGACAAAAGAGTTTTATAATTATATCTGTAGGAATAGTCAAGGGTGATGCCGAAATAAGATACTCCGAGTCCTGCTGTAATTTCTTTAAAATTGAACCCTGCTCTTAAAGCAAGTATTTTTAGAAGTTGATATTCAATTCCTGAGAAATATCTAATTTGTGGTTTGCTATTATTTTTTTGCCAGGATAAAAGTTCAATGAAATTTAAATCAAAAGCAATTGTTATTGGTTGTTTAACAAATTTTAAAAGATTTCCGGCAATTCCAAATCTTAAATTTAAGGGGAAAAATTCTTTTGTAGAAGATAGGCTCATTTTAGGTGGAACAATATTTTGGAGCATTAAGCCTGTGCTTAGGTATGGGAAAGGTTTATAAAAGCCTGCTAAATCCAGTCCTAATCCAAAGTAATTTCTGCCATAACCTTCAATTGAATGAAAGATAAATTTAATATTTGCGCCACCTGATAGGACGCCTTTAAAAGTTGGAGAAGCATAAGAGAGCAAGAAATTATTTATATTTTCAGAATAAGTTATACCTGTTTGGTATCCTCTAAAGTCATAACCAATATAATCATCTGAGAAGATACCGAGCCAGTTTATACCTGCTCTGCCGTATTTTAAAATAGGGTGTGAATATGATAATGAGTAAAGGTTTATACCCAGTCCTGGGAAAATAGGAGCGAATAATGCGCAGAATTGTTTAGAATTTAATTGTGAAAGTCCGGCAGGGTTAAAATAGATAGCTGAGACATCATCAGCAAGCCCTGTAAATGCAGAGCCCATACCGAAAGCTCGGGCACTATTTGCAGAAGTTGCTAAATATTCACCAGGTGAACCTGCGCTACCGGCATAAATTAAAATTGGCATTAAAATAATTAAAATTACTTTTTTCATAGTTTTTTACCTCTTTTAAATTAGTTTTTATTGATTTTAATGTTCTTTAGCCTCTTGATAATTTACTCAAACTTGGCGAGGATAAATCCTCGCGCTGCATTTTTTAAATTCCAAATTCCAAGCACCAAATCACAAACAAATTCTAATAACCAAAATTAAAAATTCTAAACAATAATTTTTGGAATTTGGAGTTTGTGATTTGGAATTTTTCAGAGCCCCCTTAAGAGTGCCCTGCATCTTTAATATTTCATCCTTAAGGATGAACTCTTATTTATCATTTAGCAAAATAATTTTTTGATATTTTACTTCTTTTGGTCCATTTGATGGTATAGCTATAAATTGCAAAATATAACCGCCGTCGCTTACATATCTGCCGTTATTATTTTTACCATTCCAAATTTCAACTTCACGAGTTCCAACTGAAATTCCGGCTGTAATGTTTCCTGAACCTTTAGGGTAATCTTTCTCATAAACTAAATCACCATTTAATGTGAATATTTTTATAATTACTTCAGACTCCTCGTTGTATCTTAAACTGTAACTTGCTTTTAAAACTTCTTTTAAAGGTGAAAATGGGTTTGGATAACATTTAAAATTTTCAATATAATCAGAAAATAAAATAGATGGTAAAATTATAAACAAATAAAAAATTAAACTTTTCATAATTCAACCTCAAATAATTAAGATTTCATTTATCTTTTAAAATTAAAATTTTCAAAAATTTCTTTTCAATTTGAGATGAAGATTTAGTTGTGATTTGAACAATATAACCGCCGTCACTTACATACCTGCCATCATTATTTTTGCCATTCCATTCAATCCAGCAAGGATTATATTGTGAAGATGAAATATAAGGAATTCCTTTTTGATAAGTTTTGCTATAAACAAGGTCACCAACAAGATTAAAGATTTTAAATTCAATTTCAGCATCTTCTTTTACTTCATATTGAATTCTTATAACACTTTCGCCTGGGAAATCTCTGCTTTCAATTGTATTTTTAAATGGTGAGAATGGATTAGGATAACCTATAATTGTATCTAAATTTTTAACAGGATTTGATTCAACAATTGCAAATATTCCGAATTTTGGTATATGGGCTACTATTTCGTTTTTATCATTTTGATAATAGGAATTAGGAACAATTTCCCAGTTTCCTGTGACCTGATTAAGTTTTGCTATTCTAATTTTATTTATTGAACAGTTATTTTTGAAGGTTGAACTTATATTAGAGTATTTGATTAAAACATCACCGTCAAATTCAATATCCTGAATTCCGTCGTTATTTATATCTCCCATAATAGTTGTAGTATTCTGGTTATAAGCATCAATTTTAAATATTGTATTTGTATAAATTTTAAAATTAGAGGGCAATTGTGAATTTGCATTCTTTATTAAAGGAGTTAGAGTAGTAATGTAATTTAAAACAATTGTAGCGTAATTTGGAACTGGCAATGAATAAGGAGGAATATTAGCTTTAAAAATAAAATCTGAGGTTGGGAAAAATACTGTTCCACCTGTATTACGCCATATAATTTGAGAATTTGCACCTTTAATAAGTGTATTGCCAATAATAGGTAATCCTATATTAGATATAACAAGTTTTGAAATCAATCCTGTATTAGATGCTGAAATAATTGTAGCCTTAAAAGTGGTGCCATCTGGAATTGGAGTTGAAAGTTGATAAACAATTAAGAATTCGTAATTAGAATTTGCGGTATTAGTTAAGTTTAGATTAAACTTTGCAATTCTGTTACTAAATTTTGAATAAGCCAATAAAGTATCTGCCAAATCGTTAGTAGCGTTTCTATTATTATCTTTAAATAGTATAATATTTGTAATTTGGCTATCCAAAGCATTGCCTGAATTAGAGATTTTAATCCAATGTGTTATAATATCTTCCATTGGAGCGATATTTAATCTAAATTGTAATATTTCAATATTTGGGTCAGATTCAACTACCTGAGAATAATTAGGAATTCCAATATCGTTATTAGTTCCTTCTGTAAAAATTATTTGACCCCAGGCTGAGGTTAGGAGAACACCTGTAAAGATAGTAACAGATTTAATATGAACTACTCTACCTGAATTAAAACCTGTTGCTGTAATGTAATTATTAAGTATTCTACAACTATATTGAGTTGTTGGTGTTATATTATTTATGAAATTATAAAGAACGAGGAAATTGGTTGAAGAATTAGGCAGGAGAATAAAACTTGAATTTGTGAAAGTAGCAAGTCCTGCTATGAATTGTTTATTTGAATCATATATTATATCCGAGGCATCTTTTAAGCCATTGTTATTATTATCAATTAAAAGAGTAAGGTTAGAGACTTCTGAAGTATTCAAAATGCCTTCAATTATTATTTGAGGAATTTTTACTGGTTCGGATTCAGATGCACTTAATTTAAATTTTAATACAGGAACATTTGTTTGTCCATCATAAACAAATCTATTTGATATATTATTTGTGCTTTCAGAGAGCTGAGCTTTTACATAGTATCTTCCGCTATTAGTGCTATTAATTAGATTTACAATTTCTTTTGAATTTTGACCAATGCCTTTAAAATTTGTTTTATAGAGGTAAATTTGGATATATTCATTTAAATTTAAAGATTTGTGGTCAATAATGAGTAAGAAATTAGTTACAGAATTATTAAATAGAGTCCAGGATGTTGGGAAGTTAAAATTAACCGGGTTAGTAATAGTTTGATTAGTAGCGACGGGGATATCAGATGCATCATAGGTTCCAATTGTTCCGTAATCAAGCAATAGGACAATATTACTGAAATTAGCGGGATTTGCACCATTACCGAAGGTTATATTAAATTTAATATTACTGAGAGAGACATTTTCGCCGTAATTAGATAGGGAGAAAGCGAAAATTTCTTTACTGGATTCGCCATTGCCGTTTAATTGTAAATCCCAGGCATTACCCTGAGTGATAGAAGATACATAAACAGCGGAACCAACGAATTTTCTTATACCTGTTGCAATTGTTTTATTAGAGATTGGGTAGATAGTATCAAGTCCTATTCCTGAAATCCAATTTGTCAGGATATAAGCGTTTATAGAATCTCCTGGATTTAAAGAGTTATGAGAGATAACGAGTAAAATATTTTTATAATTAGTTTCGTATATAGTAAGACCTGAGATATTAGAGAAAACTAATTTAGAAGAGGTAGGAGAAGGAGCGGTTGCGAGCAACTTGTCGGTAGCATTGTAAGTGCCAACTGTTGCTGTATCAAGGAACAATCTTGCATTTGTAATATTGGTGTCATTAAATGTTCCACCATAATTAAGACTTATAATTATTTTATTTAATTTAATATTTTCACCCACAGAAGCACTTATTTTAAACGAGATTATTTCTTTATTTAATTCAGGAATAGATAGAATTGAAGATGAAGCAGAATCGCCTGAGTTATTATTGAATACAAATAATTTTCCGGGAACTTCTTTTTTAATACCAGTAGCTGAGCCGAAAATAATTAAATTTGTGCCAAGGTAATTCGTAAATTCTGTTGTAACTCCTTCGATTTGTATAAATTTAGAATTAATATACGCTTTAATACCTTCACCTGAATTCATATTTTTATGGTCAATAACGAGAATAATATTTGTAGTGCTATTCTCTCTTATAGTGAAACCCGTAATATTTGTAAAGTAAAGTTTATTGTTTACAGGTTGAATATTAGTTGCAAGTAATGGCGTATCCGCAGTTGTATAAGTTCCATAAATTGAATTATCAATATAAATTTTAGCATTAGTGAAATCAGAATCAGTTGCCCCACCATTATATTCAAGACTTATTAAAAGCTTTTGTAAAATTTTATCTTCACCTATTGTATTGCTTAATTTAATAGAAATTATTTCTTTATTTGTTTCATAAACTGGGAGTAAAAATCTTTGAACTGCATTTCCATTGGAATTCATACTAATATAAATTTCGCCTGGAACTTCTTTGTATGTTCCTAAAATATTATTAGTTGAATAATTAGTAAACAGAGTATCTTTTCCAATTGAAGTTATTTCATTTGATTTTATTTTGCTTCTTATTCCATAGTTTACATTTAAAATGTTATGAGTAATTACGAATAAAATATTTGTAGATTTATTTTCAGGAATTGTTA
>Ga0308390_1001768_pt1 | contig 13708 bp, 8 predicted proteins | sample Hotspr2Sample149_FD_202358 | JGI IMG/M metagenome (GOLD analysis project Ga0308390, IMG submission 202358) | Hot spring phototrophic mat microbial communities from Mushroom Spring, Yellowstone National Park, Wyoming, United States - 20040719_149 ...
GTCATGCGCCATGTAAAAAACAAAATCCTCAATTTTGAAGAGTTGCATTTGCCTCCGGTTATGGAAAAAATCGCGGATTTTCCCCGCGGCCTGGTGCTGATCACCGGAACGACAGGCAGCGGCAAATCCACCACTTTGGCCGCACTGGTGGACTGGATCAACGCCCGCAAGCGATTTCACATCATCACGCTGGAAGACCCGATTGAATACCTGCACACAAACAAGAAAAGCGTGATTACCCAGCGGGAAATCGCCATCGATACCCAGGATTTCATGGTTGCCCTGCGCGCGGCCATGCGTGAGGATCCCGATGTGATTCTCATAGGTGAAATGCGTGACGCGGAGACGTTTACCGCAGCCATCGCAGCCGCGGAAACCGGGCACCTGGTGTTTTCCACCCTTCATACCACGAACGCCATGATGACCATCGACCGCATTATTGATCTGTTTCCCGCGAATATGCACCAGCAGGTGCGTTCGCAACTGGCGCTGCAGTTGAGGGCGGTGGTTTCCCAGCGGCTGATTCCGGCCGCGGACGGCAAAGGACGCATGCCGGCAGTGGAAGTCATGATCAATAATCCTGGAATTGCCAGTCTGATCCGGGAAAACAATATCAAGCAGATTCCCACGGCCATCATTGCAGGGGCCGAAGAAGGTATGCAGACGTTCAATATGAGTCTGGTCAGCCTGCTGAAACAACATCTGATCCGGGAAGAGGACGCCATGATCGCCTCGGACAATCCGGATGAACTGAAGATGAACCTGCAGGGAATCTTTCTGAGTCAGTCCCGCGGCGGTATTCTGAAGCGGTAGCGATGGTGGAATTCGGGAGAGTGGTTATGGGGCGGTACGCGCTGATGGGTCTGGTCATGCTGGCGGCAGCGGTACGTTCGTATGCCGCGCAACCCGCTTACGAAACCGGCGGGGACACGCCGGCGGTGAAGCGGATCCTCGTATCCCTTTGGACTGGCGCCGAAACCGTCGCGGAAGACGGGCATATGCCGCCGGAGTCGACATTGTCACTGTTTTTGCTGTCTGGGCAGGGTCATGGCTTTGTGGTGGTGTGTCCGGGAGGCGGCTATGGTATGCTGGCCTGGGACTATGAAGGGGAGGATCTGGCCCGGTGGTTCAACAAACAGGGGCTGTCCGCGGGGGTGCTGCGTTATCGCGTCAGCCCCAACCGGCATCCGGCCCCACTGGATGACGCGCGACGCGCATTGCGGCTGGTTCGGGCCCGGGCCGGCGAATGGGGGGTACGACCGGATCGGGTTGGGATCATGGGTTTTTCCGCGGGAGGTCACCTCGCCTGTATGGCGGCGGTACACGGTGAGCCCGGGAAACCGGACGCGGTGGACCCCGTGGAGCGGGTATCGTCCCGGCCTGATTTCGCCGTGCTGATTTATCCCGTGGTATCCATGTCGGAACCGTGGGGGCATACCGGTTCACGGGATAATCTCACCGGCGGGCATGCCGATCCGGCGCTGCTGGAGTGGCTGAGTGGTGAAAAGCAGGTGGGCCCGGAAACACCCCCCATGTTTCTGGTGCATTCCCTCGCGGATTCCGTGGTGCCCTGGCGCAACAGCGCGGAGTTGTACCTGGCACTGAAACGGCAGGGCATTCCAGTCGAAATGCATCTTTTTGAGCGCGGGGAACATGGCTATGGCATGGCGCTGCAGGACCCCGTAATCAGCAGATGGCCGGAATTTCTGGTTCGGTGGATGAAACGGCTGGGATAACGCTAAAGGTTTTGGGTCGGTCTGCCGAAAACATCCCGTGGAATCGCGCAGCGAACGCGGTTCCGGCCGATGCAAGGAGGCAAAGGCCTAACGACACGGAGGATCAACGTTATGGGTCTTCGCATCAACACCAATATCGCGGCGCTCAATGCCGCGCGCACCCTGCGCAACTCCACCACCGATCTGAACCGCTCCCTCGAACGCCTCTCCAGCGGACTCCGGATCAATCGCGCGGCCGATGATGCCGCGGGTCTGGCTATCGCGGAGGGGTTCCGCTCCGTGGTACGCGGATCGCGGGTAGCTGGCCGGAACTCCCAGGATGGGATCAATCTGGTGCAGACGGCGGAAGGCGCACTGACTGAGGCCGCCAACGTGCTCCAGCGCATCCGGGAACTGGCGATCCAGGCCGCGAACGGCACCAACAGCGACAACAACCGCGTCGCCCTCGATCTGGAAGTGCAGCAGTTGCTGGGGCAGATCGATGTGATCGCCCTGGACACCGAATTCAACGGCATCTATGTCCTGAGTTCGGCTCAGACGATTACGCTGCAGTCCGGTGCCCAGCCCGGTCAGACGCTCAATATCTATCTCAATGGCGCCAAGACCAATGACTTGGGCGTAAACACGGTCACCATTTCAACAATAGCGCTGGCCGTCTCCACGATCAGTACGGTGGACATCGCCCTGCGCAGCCTGAACAACCTGCGTGCGCAGTTAGGTGCTATCCAGAACCGTCTGGAGTTCACCATCAATACCCTGGCTATTCAGGAAGAGAATTCGGCAGCTTCCGAAAGTGCCATCCGTGACGCGGATATCGCCCAGGAAACGATCCGCTTTACCCGCAACCAGATTCTGGTTAACGCCGGCACCAGCGTGCTGGCTCAGGCGAACATCGTGCCCCAGACCGCCCTGCAGTTGCTTGGCGGCAGGTAATTCGCGCGAGACGGGTTCTGACGGCGCGGTCCTCCGGTTCCTTGTGGCTGCGTAGTCCTCCCTCGGTCACGCGCTTTCCGCAACGGTCGCACTCAAGGATACAGACAGCAATTCCGATGGCCCGTTCCGGCGGCATGCCGCCCCGGCAGCGGGCCGCGGTGTTTTCGTAGTACCCAGATTCTGACGATAAGTGCAACACCTGCTCAGTTTTGGCGTGAATGAGGTGGGCGGTCAAGGCGCGGGATTTCCGGATGCGCGCCATGGGGTGCATCCATCCGGGGAACCCGCGCGGTGACTGCCAGCCTGATCCATCCCCAAACTGACCACGTGTTGCGCTTACTGTTAGAATCTGGGGTTTTTCTTAATTTTTCAATTTTGTTGACAATATAACTGAACATCAGTTAAGATATATGAGACTGAAGGGCAGGGATTGAATTTCCTGCCTGCTTTCCGCAATGGCTAATGAGGCGGCCGGAAACCCGCCGGGATAGGAGTATCCTTCATGCGTGATCGATGGGTATTGTTCTGGCACATCTTCGGGTTCACGGCATTCTTCACGCTGATCGGTCTGCTGATCTCCCTGCTGGCCGAACCGCGTTCCACCCGGGTGCCAGAAGTAACCGGCATCGCCGAAGGCCCAGCCGTTGCCGCCATTGCCGATGCTTCGCTACGGGTTGGTAACATCACTCGGGTCTGCAGTGATTCGGTGGCTATGGGGCTGATTATCAGTCAGGACCCGGTTGCGGGGGCCAGAGTCCGGCGGAACAGTACTGTGAATCTGACTGTCTCCAGCGGTGCCTGTACCGTGGCCGTTCCTGATGTTACGGGCCTGACGCGTGCCGAGGCCGAGACCGCACTGGCCAATGCGGGACTGACAACTGGATCCGTAACCTCGACATGCAGCAACACGGTCCCGGCAGGGACCGTGATTGCCCAAACTCCTGCAGGGGCCACACGTGAATCCCCTGGCACCGCAGTCAATCTGGTGGTTTCCTCGGGACTGTGTCCGGTTACTGTGCCGGCGCTGGCAGGATTAGCGAGAGCAGACGCCATAGCGGCCATATTGGCCACGGGATTGAACGTAGGTAATTTGCACGAACAATGTGATGACGCGGTGGCGGCGGATGCGGTGATCACCCAGGATCCCGTGGCGGGAACTCAAGTCGCCCCCGGAACGGCGGTCAGTCTGACTGTTTCCACGGGTCTGTGCCCGGTAACTGTCCCCGACGTGACCGGCCTGGAACAGGCCGCGGCTGAGATGGCCATAACCCAGGCGGGATTTTCAGTGGGGGAATCCACCCTGACCTGCAGTGATGTTGTTCCTCAGGGTGCGGTGATCACCCAGGATCCCGTGGCGGGAACTCAGGTCGCCCCGGGAACGGCGGTCAGTCTGACTGTTTCCACGGGTCCGTGCCCGGTAACAGTTCCCGACGTGACCGGGCTGGAACAGGCCGAGGCCGAGACAACTATAACCCAAGCGGGGCTTTCAGTGGGAGAATCCACCCTGATCTGCAGTGATATTGTTCCTCAGGGTGCGGTGATCACCCAGGATCCCGTGGCGGGAACTCAGGTCGCCCCGGGAGCGGCGGTCAGTCTGACTGTTTCCACGGGTCCGTGCCCGGTAACAGTTCCCGACGTGACTGGCCTGGAACAGGCCGCGGCCACATCCATACTCACCGCAGCAGGTCTGTACTCCGGAACAGTTACGTTCGAGTGTGATAATTTGGTGTCTGCTGGCGCAGTCACCCGTCAGCAACCCGCCGCCGGTACCCAGGTTGCTCCCGGGTCAACGGTAGATATCGTGGTTTCCACAGGTCAGCCGATAGTGCCGGATGTATTGGGCCTGGAACTGGCTCAGGCAGACACGGCTATTTCCGCCGTCACCGGATTGAGCGTGAACTTTACTTTTTCCTGCAGCGATACGGTGCCGTTGGGGCTTGTTGCCAATCAGAACCCGGCTGGTGGCACTACTGTGTCCTGCGGTACGGTGGTCGAAGTAGTTCTTTCCACCGGTGTGTGTCCGGTAACCGTTCCCGACGTGACTGGGCAGGAACTTGCCGCAGCAGTTGCAGCCCTGGAAGAGGCTTCACTGCTGTATACCGCCGTAGAGGGATGCAGTAACAGTGTTCCGGCTGGAAGCGTTGCAGAGCAGGATCCTGCGGGCGGGGAAGCCGTCCCGCCGGGAAGCGTTGTGGCACTGGTGGTGTCGAACGGACCCTGTCCGGTGGAAGTGCCTGACGTGCTGGGGCAGGAACTGTCTGTAGCTCTGGAGGCTCTATCTCAGGCTTCTCTGGTGTACGTGGTTACCCAGGACTGCAGCGACAGTGTGCCTGCGGATCATGTGGCAGCCCAGGATCCCGCTGGGGGCACGCTGGTGCTTCCGGGCAGTCTGGTTACTCTGACCGTATCGACAGGTATGTGCGTGGAGATACCTGACGTTACCGGCCAGACCCTGCTGCAGGCCGCACTGACGCTGGATCAGGCGGGTCTCACGCTGGGCACTCAGACGCAGGAGTGTGACGGGTCTGTTCCGCAGGGTCATGTACGGGCCCAATCCCCTGCAGCAGGAACGCGGGTGATGGCTGGTACAGCGGTTAGTCTGTCGGTTTCAACTGGACCGTGTCCGCCGCCCAATGACCTGTGTGAGAACGCTTACCCTCTTCTTACAGGAGTAACCACCTACGGCACCCTGTTTAATGCTACCCCCACGGAGAACATCTCGTGGAGTTTCGCTGACATCTACGACGTATGGTATGTGTGGATTCCCGAAAGGGATGGCAATGCCGTGATGACCACCTGTGGTCCGGGCACCACGTTTGATACGGTTCTGCGGGTGTTCGACACCTGTCAGAATCTGTTCCAGTATACCTCCAATGAGGACAGTGATTTCTGCGATAACCCGCAACACTCGAGGCTGACTTATTCGGTCAGGGCGGGTACCCCATACTTGATCCGGGTTTCGGGCTATGCCCAGACCTTTGGTCTGTTCCAGATCGAGGTATTCTTCGAGGAGTAGTCTTTTCGGGCAGGTTCTCGATGTACCTCTCCTGACATCCTTGCCGGCGTACCTGAACCCTGATGGATTTTCAGGCAGCCGGCAAGGATGAAACGGAAGGGGAAGTATCAGCGTCATATAGCCGGGATTCAAATGCCGTTGGTGGAAAGGGGTGCGATTTGGCTGGCACGGCTATTCTGAATCGGAGACGGTTGGGTTAACCCCAGAATTGCAGGCGCGGGGGCAGGGGCAAAAAATGCGGCGGGTCTTCCGGATCACCGTTATGGTAACGTATCTGTTTCAGGGACCGAGCATGCCCGCCCACAGGAGTTCAGCATGATGTACAGGTATGGGATCCGACTGAGTGATAGAATGGCTGGTGTGCTGGTGCTGGGGCTAATGCTCGCACGCGCGGCTTTCTGCGTGGAAAATCCGGCGCAGGTCCTGCCGCTGGACACGGACTGGCGGCTTCAGTCTTCTGCGGAAATCCGGGCGGATGGCGCGAGTCTGTCGACGGAGGGATTTGACGCTTCGTCGTGGTTTCCGGTGACCGTTCCGAAGACCGTGCTGGGGGCGCTGGTGGAGCACGGTGAGTACCCGGATCCCTATTACGGATTGAACCTCAAAAAGATCCCGGGATACCAGGATGGGCTGTGGCTCGAGATGCCGGCGGACAGTCCGTTCCGGGCGTCGTGGTGGTGGCGGACGGAATGCATGGTACCGGAGTCGTGGCGGGGGCGGCACATCTTTCTGCAATTGGATGGGATCAATTACCGCGCGAACGTGTGGCTGAACGGGAAGCATGTTGCCGGTCCGGAGAAGTTGTCGGGCATGTTCCGGCGGTTTGAACTGCCGGTGACGGAACACATCCGGTTCGGTGGCGCGAACGCCCTGGCCATCGAGACCATTCCGCCGGGACTGCTGGACGCGTCGGGCGCGCGGACCAAACAACTGGAAGCGACCACCGGCTGGGACGACCATAATCCCCAGCCGCCGGACATGAACACGGGCCTGTGGCAGCCGGTCCGGCTGCGCGCGGACGGTCCGGTCAGTCTGCGGCATCCCTACGCGGAAACCCATCTGGATACGCCTGGGCTTGACCGGGCGACGGTTATCCTGTCCGTCTTTGCACGGAACAACACGGACCAACCGGTTGAGGTTCAACTGTCCGCGGTCATCGACGGCGTGGGGACGATCCGACAGACGGCAACCCTGGAGCCAGCGGAAACCCGGGAGATTTTTTTCCGGCCGGAGACCTATCCGGAACTGGAAATTCGGCAGCCCCGGGTGTGGTGGCCCGCTCCGCTGGGTCCGCAGGAACTGTACACCCTCCGGATAACGGCTGAGACGGACGGAACCGTATCGGATGCCTGTGCAACCCGTTTCGGTATTCGGGAAATCACCACGGCCCTGAATGAGGAGGACTGGCGGTATTACATGGTGAACGGCCGCCGCATTCTCATCCGCGGGGGCGCGTGGATGACCTCGGACATGCTGCTCAACCTGAGCCGGAACCGGTATGAAGCGCTGATCCGCTACGCGCGGGAGGCCGGTCTGAACATGCTGCGATCCGAAGGATTTTCGATCCGGGAGACGGACACGTTCTATGACCTGTGTGATGAACTGGGCGTGATGGTCACCCAGCAGTTGTTCGGCCGGAGCATTCCCGATGAGAACCTGGCCATCGCCTGCGTTGAGGATACCCTGCTGCGCATCCGGAATCACCCCAGCCTGGCCCATTTTCTGGGGCATGACGAGACCTTCCCCACCGAAACCCTGGATCATGCCTACCGGGATCTGATCACGAAGCATCGGGTCAACCGCACCTACCAGCCTCACTCCGGTACGTTCACCATCAGCACCCGGAAAAAGACCGGCGGCACCCGCACCGGCACGCGGGAACTTTGGACCTACGCATCGCCCGCCCACTACTACTGGATTGAACGCAAAGCCGACGTAGCCTGGGGATTCGCCCAATCCGGCGGTATTGGGGGTGTGCTTGCCTCGCGGGACAGCCTGCGTCAGATGCTGCCGCCGGAGGATCTGGACCGGCCCATGGCCACCGAAGCGTGGTCATTCCATACCGTGACACAGGGTGCGGAGTATTTCGACGCCGTGCTGAAGGCCATGGAACGGAGTTACGGTCCTGCGGCTGATTTCGACGACTTCTGCCGCAAACTGTACGCCATGAACTACGCGAGCGCCCGGGGCATGTTCGAAGCCTACGGCTGGAACAAGTACGACGCGACGGGTATCACCACGTGGAAGTACGACGCGGCCTGGCCCGCGGCCATGACCTGGCAGTACGTGGACTGGTACCTGCGGGCGACGGCCGCCTATTACGGCGCGAAAAAAGCCTGCGAACCGCTGCACGTGCAGTACGCCTACCGGGACGGAACGGTGTGGGTGATCAATGGCCTGAGGCAGCGGTTTGATCATCTGCAGGCGCGGGCATGGTGCGTTGGTCTGGACGGCGCCGCGGCAGGCAGTCCGGCGGAGGCTGTCGTGTCGGTGGAGGAGGACGGCAAAACGCGGGTTTTCCCCGCGCCGGAACCGCCAGAACCCAAACCGTCCACCTGGCTGCTGTGTCTTGAACTTCGGGACGGGGAGCGGATTGTGTCGGAAAACCGGTACTGGCTATCGTCCACACCGGACATCCCTGGTCGGGACCGTGAACGGGACGGCATTTTTGAGACCCTGCCCCAAAGCACGGCAGATTACCGGGCCCTGGCAACCCTGCCGCCTGTTCCGGTAGAGGTCACCTGGGAACGGAGTCAGGATACCAGCGGTGAAGTTCGGCTGCACGGGCGGGTCCGGAATACCGGAGACCGTCCGGCCTTCCTGGTCTGGCTGAAGGCCCGGGCCGGCGTGGAGGGTCCGGAGATCGGACCGGCCTACTGGGAAGACAACTGTCTGATCCTGCTGCCCGGCGAAGCGAAAGCCGTGTCGTGTGTCATTCCCGCGTGGGCCCAGGGAGCGGATCAGGCTGTAGTCGGCATCGAGGGCTGGAACCTTACGGAATCGCCCTGAACGGCGTAGACTTATCCTTCATGGAAGCCGGCCGGATCCGCTGATGCCGCGAGGAAGGCTCCCGGACCGGCCTGATCCGGAAAACGCCGGCGGAAACGTCGGTTCATCGCGTCGATCAGGTCCGCGGCGCGTTGCCGCTGCACCAGGGCAATGACAAAGCCGCCGAATCCCGCGCCGGTAAGCCGCGCACCCAGGGCGCCCGTGTTCATGGCCGCTTCCACGGTTTCATCCAGTTCGGGGCTACTGACTTCGAGCAGGTCGCGGCAGCCTTCATGAGAAGCCAACATCAGCGCGCCGAAAGCCTCCATGTCGCCCTCGTACAGGAGGTCCCGGGCCAGTTCCACCCGGCGGAACTCTTCGGCGAGCCATCGGACCCGGGCACGCAGGCATACCGGCTCGTCGGGCTCGGGCAGCGGATCGAACCACCGGGCCCGTACCTCTTCCACCGGAAGCCCCAGGCGCAGGGCCACATCCCGCGGACCGGCCGGATCCTCCGGCAGCGCGCGGTCCGCCAGCGCGAGCACTTCGCGGGTCGTCAGACACGCCGGTCCCAGCCAGAATTCACCGAAGTACCGCAGGGGAACCGGTTCCCCGAATTCCACGGACAACTGACGCGCCATGAGTTCCGCGGCCAGCCGGCACAGCAACGGCTGCATGTTGTATCGTGCCCGCGCGGATCCGCTTTTTTCCGCGCGCCGTCCGCTGTCGCACAGTACAAAGACGTGGGAATCGGACAGCGGCACATGTTCCACCCGGGGCGGCAAAAAATCAATGCGGCAGACATGTCCGAGGCGGCCGCGCAGGATGACCGTCTGGTCCATGCCGCCGCCCCGGGTTCCCACGTACTGTTCTCCCTCGGCCAGCCATGCGGCCAGCGTGGCGGGCTCGGGATGTTCGTTTTCCCCGGCCAGCGCCGCCAGCGCCAGGGCTACCACCAGCGCACTGGAAGAACTCAGACCCGCGGCCGGAGGAATGTTGCCATCCACCAGCACATCCGCGCCACGGCAGACCCGGCCCAGTTTCCGGTTGACAGTCTGCCACGCTGCCCGGGCATAGTTGTCCCACGCGCCAGGGGGTGAGGGCGGAATATCCGTGGCACTTTCGAAATCGGCCGGCGCGAACCGCGCATGGGTATTGCGCAGCCGGATCAGCCGATCCTGTCTGGGTGAAAAGACGAGCCGGATTTCGCGGTTCAGGGTCATGGGCATCACGGGCAGGCCGGCATAGTCCACGTGCTCGCCGATGAGATTGACGCGGCCCGGCGCGCGGACGCACCGCGGAGATCCGGTTCCGCCAAACACGTCGGCGAACCCCGCTTTCAGACGGTCCCAGGATGGCGTATCTGGTTCTGTCATGGGGCCCCCTTCTCCGCGCTCTCCTAGCGGATCGGCACCGCGCGGATCCGCGCTTCGAGGGTCCGCGCGGCATCCACAGAGTCCACCACGCCGAAAGACAGGGCGAATTGCAGCGACACGCCGGGTTTCAACTGTCGCGCTGTGCCGTCGCGCAGTTCCGCCTCGATGCCGCTGACGCCGCAGGTGCACGGCTCGAGTCCGCAGACGTATTCCTGTTCGCCGGTCATCTTCCACTGGGTGAAGCGGGGCAGCGTGTCGGCCCGGTAACGGACCACCACGCCGAAAGGATCGCCGGGCGCGCCGGAACAGGCTGCGTTGAGCAGGGCCGCGGTCACCCAGCCGCCACGGTCGGGGACCATTTCGTGGAAGAAGACCTGTTCCTGCCAATTGCGGCGGGGTCCGGTCATGGTGTGCCACGCGTCGATGCCTTTTTCGGCTTCGGCATCGCGGGGGATCACCCGGCGGCTGGGGCAGATCAGTCTGGAGCCCTCATCGAGGGCGGGCCAGCCGATGTTGCAGTGATACAGTAGCATGTAGGGCGTCGTTCGGAACCCTTCGTTCACGAGCGTGTCCTCCACCATCAGTTCGGCCCGGTCTGCCCAGGCGGTGATCCGGCGGCGCAGCACCAGATTCTCGCCAAACACGGAAGCCTCACGCATTTCGCCTTCGATCCGGAGCACGTAATCGCGTCCTTCCCAGCCCTGGCGCACGCACAGATTCCGGGCGGGTGTGTTGCTGATCCGGCCGTGGAGACCCCGCCCTGACAGGGCGCTGTCGGAAGCGGGTATGCCCACATTGATCAGGCCGCAGGTGGTCAGCAGACCGCCGAAGTAACTCCGCAGCCAGCGGAAGCCTTCGGGCTCGAAGTACTGCGGCGCGACATCACCGGTCACCGACCGCCAGCCCATGGGCCGGCCCCGGTAACGTGCCGCGGCGATATCCAGACCGCGGTCGGCGATGATCAGGGCTTCCAGGCCGGCCGCGGTGTGCAGGTGAAACGCCCGCGCGGGCCGTTCGTTGCCGTCATCCAGTTGCATGGGCTTGATTCCGGCGAGCTGATCCATGCTGCCCATCCGGCGGCGCAGTTCCGCCATGTTCCATGTCTTGCCGTACAGTTCCATCACGCTGTCCTCCTCCGTTGCCGTCCGGATCTGCCATTCCGGCCAGCACCCGGATCAGCATACTCTACCCTATGAGGTAATTACTACCCGCCCAAGGGCTGACGCAGAAAATTAGGCGATCGGCCGTTGCTGGGGTCATGTGGATGATGCTGCCAGGGTCGCCGAGGTGAGCGTGGATCCGCACATCCGCACCGGGGCCATAGGGGTAGGGGATGAGCGGAAGACACAAGGTCTGCCTCCACTGGGTGGTATTTTTGTCGGGGGCAGACAGGAGGTCTACTCCTACTGTAACTTGTCAATATTTTATTCATGCCTGGTTATTTTCATTATTACTAAAAGGAACTTTTTGAGCGTAATGACAGGATTTGCGTTCCATATCCCACCTGGCGCCGAAACAGGACGGTCCATGAAATACTGCTTGTCAAGAAATTACCTGCGTGTTAGAATATTATGAACGGCGCGGGTGACGGCGGAACCAAAGGAAAAGGATAGGGGCGATTTGGCGGATCGGCCATTAACAGATGGACCTATCCTGACGGCGCGGCTGTCAGATAATCGGGTACAGGTGCTTGTGGACTGTACCGCCCGGAAAGGAGAAGAGGAACCCCTTGTTCTCCAACTCCGCGATGAACTGGTACGACTTGGCTTGGGGGATACGGCATCTGAAGAAACCGCGACGGCCGCTCTTCGGGAGGCTCTGGCTGCCATCCAGGGAAGTCAGATCATCCTGCACAACGTTCCTGTCCTGCAGGGAGAGCCACCCACCGATCCGGTGGATGCCCATCTCGAATGGGCAGACAATTTCTTCGACCAGTCTTTTATTGTGGACGAAACCACCGGCCAGATCAATTACCGGGAAAGGGCGGGCAAACTTTCGGTGATTGCCGGCCAGAAACTGGCCGTCTATGTGCCGGCCGTCGAGGGGGCTCCAGGACGGGATGTGTACAACAAACCCATTCCGCCCCGAAAACCCAAAACGCTGAGTGTCCGGCTGGGACCAGGGGTGCAGTATGATGAGGCCACCCGGGAATACACGGCATTGACTTCGGGCCGGCTGCGGTACAGCGGCGGCGTGCTGGCCGTGGACAATGTGCTGGTGATGGATACGATTGATCTGGCTTCCGGCAATATCCATCATCCCGGCATGCTCTCGGTCATGAAAAACATTGAGAGCGGCTGCGTTGTTGAAACAGATGGGGACATCGAGGTCACCGGCTACATCGAAAATTCGGAAATCCGCTGTGGAGGTACCTTGTCGGTCCGAGGCGGGATCATTGGCGGGTGCAACGTTCGGGTAAAGGGAGACATCCACGCCCGTTTTCTCCAGAATGTCGAGGTGCGGGCCCTGGGTTCGGTGATGGTGGAACGGGATATCTCCAACGCCCGGGTCTGGGCGAGAGGCAAGGTAAACGTCCTGCGGGGACGGATCGTCGGGGGCGAAGTAACCGGCCATGGCGGGGTGTATCTCGACCAGGCCGGCAGTGACGGGGCCGTGCTGACGGATATCATCGCCGGCGAAGATTTCTACTGGAAAGAACAGAGTGAGCCCCTGCACAAAGAGGCCAAAGAACTGGAAGACACGCTGGAACGGATCACGGAAAAACTGGATCCCTTTCTACACAAAGGGGTCCGGGTGCCCGAGGCTGCCAAAGCGGCCGTGAAACAACTGCTTGATAAAACTACGGCCATTAAGGCCAGACTCGCAGAGATCGAGCACACCCTGGAAACCCTTTGGGAAGAATCCCAGGCCATCCGGGTCAATGAGGTAATTGTGCGGCTCAAGGTTTGCCCAAACGCCCGATTCCGGGTACTTGGATTGACCCTTCGGGCCACCGAAGAGGTGCCTGGTCCCGTGAAAATAGGGATCGCCGAAGGGGACATTCACTTCATCGAAACAAAACTCAAACGGTAATTTTACGGTATTTTTACTTTGTACTGCGGCGGGCATTTCACGGGTTACTGAGTCGGCGGCATCCCGGGCAGCCAGAACGTGAACAGACAGTACACCGCCAGCAGCGCCAGAAACCCCGCGGCAAAGGTCCAGAGCAGCGTTCGGTCCTCCCGGCGGGTCAGGTTCAGATATCCGCCGCGCAGACCGCCCCAGACCCCGACGGCCATCAGGGCGGCCCCAATACCGAACTCACAAAGCAGAGGCAGTATCCGCGAGATGGTCATACCCCATCCTTTCCAAAACAAACGGTAAAATCATTTTACAAACTTTATTATATCAGGACTTGGCCCGGTAGAGGAGGTGCCATGATGTGCATCCTGCGCGGTGTCGGCATGACGGGGTTAATTCTATGTCTGCTGCATGGCCTGACGGACGCGGCGGAGATCCCCTGCGGCCACGGTAAGCACGATCCGTTGCTGATTCCGGACATCGTCGCGGACAAAACGACCGCTTCGCAGGGGACCATCAAGGCGGTCGAACCGGTCAATCCATCCGATTTCCATGAAGTGGCGGACACCGGTTCGGGCATTACGCTGACCTGCTATTTCAAGGACCCCGATGGCGTGGGATTCCGGGATCCGTCCTCC
>Ga0308390_1001781_pt1 | contig 13616 bp, 11 predicted proteins | sample Hotspr2Sample149_FD_202358 | JGI IMG/M metagenome (GOLD analysis project Ga0308390, IMG submission 202358) | Hot spring phototrophic mat microbial communities from Mushroom Spring, Yellowstone National Park, Wyoming, United States - 20040719_149 ...
TTGACGCCGAAGCCGTCGTTGACCAGCAGTCCTGGCACACGTGCGTCCTTATCGGTGCTTTGGAAGAACACAGTCGCGGTTCCGGGCGGAATATACAAGCGAAAGTCGCGCCGCAAAATCGCCTCGGCGTATTCGGAGATTTTCGGGGCCATGTGGGGGTCGTTAATGATAAGAGTCGCCACTTCGTCTTCGCTAACCGGCGTATGAGTTACCGATGACGGCGTGTAGCTGGCCTTGAAGAACCCGCGCCGATGGGGAGCAATATCAATCGCCTTGATCTGCTCGGTAATCCGATTGAACCTGCTGGCAAGCTGGCCGGCCATTGCCTGCGACTCCGCTGTTGGACTGTCTGGTGACACAGTGCAGGCAATGGCGTTCCAATTGACGACGAAGCGATGCTGGCCCTCGATGTACGTTTCGGTGAATGTTTGGTTGATCGGGTAAGGAATGTCGACGAGTGCTCTCAGGGAGGCTTCGCCTACCTCCAACTGAACAGTGGCGGAGGACTTGGAAAGCCCTAGCTCATATCTGCTGCTCCCGTCTGCATAACTGGCGGTGGCTGCCAGTCTCACAGTGCGCGATTTATCGTGGGCAAATACACAATCATCAAATCCTCCCAGGCTCATGAAGTGAAGGTTGAAAAATCCGTCGGCGGTCTGATTGGAATTCAATATGAAATTGCGCAACACCAGCAGCGCATACATCAAGCTGGACTTCCCAGAAGCGGTCGGGCCAAACAATATGGTAAGCGGTCGCAGCTCAACGGTTGCCTTTTCAATCGAACGGAAGTTCTCAATATCGATCTCGGTGAGCATTGCTTTTCCCCATCGCGGAGCCGGCCGACGTCGCCCTGAGGCGGCTCGCTATTGCTTTTGTAACGCTCTCGGCTGGTCTTTGCGCACTTTGGCCCGTTGCCTGTCTGTCAAATCCCAGGCTACCAGCCAGCGCGTGGATGTGGGTTTCAGGCCAAGTTCTTTTTGCAGACGCTGGTCGAAGTCGGGCATGTGCGCCCCGCCATAGAAGATGGCGATTTTGCGTTTCCCGGCTTCGATCTGTTTGTGCAAGACTTGCATGGCGGCCTTGTTCCGGTCGGTTATCAGGGCCGAGCCTTCCGGCGGATCGAACACCGTTAGCGAGCCGCCCATTTCCTCGAACTGCTCGGCCATGACACGCTTCAGCGCCAGTGCACGGTTCTTGTCGAAAAGCGCCCGCAGCAAGTCCACATCGCTGCTCTTGGTGGCGCCCTCTCGGGCCATTGCATAGCCCATGATCCGCAGCATCATCGTCAACCAGCTTTCGCCCCTCTGGCGCATGGCGGCGCTGAACTGTTCAGGAGAAAGATCGGCATGCACCAGATTATCGGCCGTGTAATCGATGTGTTCCAGTTGGAACTCCAACTCCAGCATAGACTTCAGCAACTGCTGAAGCGCCGAAATCGGGTGCCCGGCCCTCTGGCCGCCGCCTTTGGGAATCCGAGTGCCTTCTGGGGCGACAAGTTCGTACAGCACGCAGTCGTAACTGGTGAACTGCTTGTTCAACTGCTCGTAGTACGATTTTTCACCAACGTGTACTACCGAGATCAAGTCCACGACAAGCCCGGGGTACTTCGCTGCACTCTGTTTGTCCTTTGGCTCGTAGCGGACGATAGCGGTTTCCAAGGCCACCGGCGAGCCGTTGCTGTCGCGCCGCGTGCGGATGAACTGCTCGAACTTCTTGGCCGCCGCGGAATCTGCCGTCTTGCCCGGCTTGACGGCCGGCAGATCCGCCTCTGCCGCCAATTGGGCCGCAGGCACAATCAATCCGGGTACTATTGCCAACCAAACGACAATACCCCCCAACCACGCAAGAACGCCGACGATAATGGCTCGGCCGGTCATTACTATCGTCTCCGGGTGCAATTGTCAGCGGATCAATTCAGCTACAGCCAACCACATTGTAATCGATCCATCGATGCCGCGCAAGGGGACGTCGGCTATAGCAAAAAGGGGATGACAAGCCTGGCACCGCACGGATCGATGAACCGTCGAGGGCATCGCTTTTCAGATTTGTGATGGTTCGCTCAAGCCGGGCCGCCGAAAGCTGGATTGCCTAAGATTTGCGCTGGTTGGTTCAAGCTCTGGCGTCGAAAATTGGATCACCACGCCCTGCGCACGCAGGGTCGCACGCGCGTTTTCATCTGTGCGAACAAGCGGCCTTGTTGGCACAAATCGGCGCTGCGGAGTATTGCCGCGTTTGAAACACGGGCTGCACGCCGGATGAAATCTCAGAACTTTTCCCGCAAAACAACCCGGTCGTAAAGCGCAAAAACTGACGTGCGTATGCTTTTCGCCAGCAAATCGGCCCACGGCGGTTATAATTGAGCAGTTTAGCCCGCGCGATACTACCGCGCCGGTGGTACGGTGCCGGTGGCCTAACGCGGTCTATCGAGATTGGCAATATTCACCCACACAAAGCGCTGGAAAATAGCAGATCAGCCGGTCACTGCCTTTCGCGAAGGTCAAGAGGTACGCAACCAAATGGAGCGACGCGCTGCGTTCGCGTCCGTTGGCGCAGGATGCACAGCCGCGACGGAGCGCGGCCCTCCAGATCGCCAGAAAAGATACCCGCACCGCGGGCACATGGTCCGAAGTAAGAGGCTACGCCCTTGGTTGTCTAACCGTTCGGCCTGTGGCGGTGATCGCCGGGTTATCCATTGCGAAAGCACACAGCCTATAAGACATCCACCATGACAGAGTTACTGGCAGCATTGATGGGCCTGGTCGAGGGGCTGACCGAGTTCATTCCGGTTTCTTCTACTGGGCATCTGATACTGGCCGGTTGGCTGTGCGGCTTCGAGCAGGCGGTGGGAAAAGAGGTTGCCGATACGTTCGATGTGTTCATACAACTGGGGGCGATCCTGGCCGTGGTGGCAGCTTATCCTGGCCGGTTCGTGATTCTGGCAGACGTGCGCCGGCGGTCGGGTTTTGCGGGCTTCGGCGGAATAGCACTGCTGGCCCTGACTACTTTACCAGCCCTGGTGGTCGGCCTGTTGGCACGCAAGGCGATCAAGGCTCACCTTTTCAACCCGACCACCGTGGCCATCGGATTGGCCGCCGGGGCCATCTGGATACTGTCCGTCGAGTGGCGAAAACCAAGTAACCGTTCGGTCGGACTGGATGGATTGACCTGGAAGCACGCTTTGGGCGTGGGGATGTTCCAGTGCCTGGCTTTGTGGCCTGGAGTATCGCGGTCGGCAGCGACCATCCTGGGCGGCATGCTGTGCGGCATCGATCGCAAGACCGCCACCGAGTATTCGTTCTTCGCCGCCGTGCCAGTGCTGACCGCAGCGGCCATCTTCGACCTTTACAAAAGCCTGCCGGTGCTGAGCTGGCAACACGTGCCGGTCTTCGCTGTGGGCACAGTAGTGTCTTTCTTTTCTGCCTGGGCGGCGGTGAGGCTGCTGATCCGTTATGTCAGCCGACACACGCTCACGCCGTTCGCCTGGTACCGGCTGGTCGTTGCCCTGCTGGTGCTGGTGCTGCTGTGGGGAAAAACGCTTGGCGACTGATACGCCGGAGCCTGAATTGATTCAGGGCCGCGTCACGCTGCGCCGGGTTCTGTTTGCTGTATTTAGCCTGTGATGAATACTACAACCAGCCACCGGACTGATAGTAGCCAGCGATACTCCGCCGCAGGCAAGACTTATTATAGTGCAGGCGGTTCTTTGGTACCTTATTGATCTTTGCGAAAGGTAGTGACCCGCTGAAATGACGCTTTTCTAGTAGTCCGCGTCCTCACGTATTGTGAATGTCAATAAGTGGCGTCCGATTGGCTGCACCGCCTGCCGCGGAGAAGGCGGTGGCGCCCCTCCGGTTTGACCGAATCGCCAAGCCGGGCTATAGTTAGGGTTGGCGTGCTGGAGGTAGCATGAAAGCTCAACTGTTGGACGCATCTGTAGTCGTGGTGGCGCAGGACCACAACCCGACTATACTCCACCCGGCCTTCCTGGAGTCGCAAAAGATCGTGCCAAGCGATTGGCAATTGGCGGAGCCGCCGATTTGTACGCCGCCTGCCTCGGTAGTCAAGTATGCCAACGGTGTTGTTTTCGTGGTTGACCTGAATCGTCTTCAGGTGGTGGATAAAGCAGCGGCGGAGGAAATCCTTGCCGGTCGTGTTCGTGATCTGGCCTGGGCTTACATCGACCGTCTGCCGCACGTTCGTTATACGGATGTAGGAATAAACTTCCACGCCTTTGCCCAGTGCATTGATCCGGAGCGATTTCTCGTAGAGCGTTTTCTTAAGCCGGGTCTGTGGGATTCTGCCCCCTTTGAACTCCAGTCACTCGGTGTGCGGCTTGTTTTTCCGAGGGCGGGGGCAACGCTACTGTTGTCGTGCGACTGCGGGACGGTCAAGATAACGGATAAAGGGGAGCAGAAGGCCATTCTGGTCGGCTGCAACTACCACACCCATCTTGTCGGGCAGAACGTGGACCAGGCGAAATCGGCTATTGCGCGGTTCGACGAGTGGGTGGGCGATTTCGCTGGCGTATTGAAGGCGATTGTCGATCTGGAGCTCTAGCATGGCGACGGATTTGGTGGAAACGCGAAGTGATAGTTGCCCGCCTACTCTTCAGACAGTGGAGTTCATCCAGGATTGGCGGCTAAGCACCAACGCGCGTGCAGCGGAATCTTGCCTGACCAGCCCTGGCGAGGGGAAGGCATGGTTTGAAATGGTTTTGAGTGTTGCCGGGGATTCGCTGCGCGCGGCCGAGAGGGTACTGACGTCGGCACCAAGTACTGGGTTTTCCACGAGTACGACGTCTGGACCGCAGCCAAACTCGCTTGGGTTAGGATCGGTAGGTGTGGCGATTGCGGAGGTGCAACAGAGCCTGATTAAAAAGTGCGAAAGTCTTTGGGAACTTCGTCGGCGCGGTGCGCCGCAGATGGAAGAGGAAGCCTGCGATTGGGAGGCTTTCGTTGAACCTCCTAGCCATGCGCCAACCCGGCAGATCACCTTCCATCTGGTCCGACGTGGTTATCAACAACCCCGCATCGTCGCAGACTCGGAGGGCTAGGCCAGATGTCCGCCTGCGTGCCGCCCCAGTACCCGTGGTACGCGGCTGTTTCGGGGGACGGACTGGAGCAGGGCGACATTCTGCGCTGCTGCCCAGTATTCCAGATTCCGCCAGAAACCCTGCGCCCTGACACCACCGATGTGAAGGTAGAAGTGTTCCAGCGCAATGTGATTATCATGTCGCAATCCTGCGACTTGATGATCCGCGACGGGGGAAAATGCAATCTGGACGAAGTGATCCTGTGCCCGATCTACTCGAAGAGCGAACTGGGCTCTGATCCCCGATTCGGTAAGGAAGAGGAGTGGGAAAACGCGCGCAAGGGTCGGTTTCCGGGCTACCACGTGCTCAACAAATGCGAACTGGCGGGAATCCGGATGGATTTTGTGCTGGTCGACCTCAGGCAAGTTTACTCGTTGCCAGTAGCGCTGGTTCGCCAGTTGGCCGCTGCGCAGAATCCTCGCATCCGTTTATTGCCACCATACCGTGAGCATCTTTCCCAAGCGTTCGCAAGGTTTTTCATGCGCGTTGGCCTCCCGGTCGACATCCCGCCGTTCGGAAGGCGAACTGGCCAGTCGGGCTGAGCGCCACTCAATCGCCATGCACTGATTGCAGTTGCTCAATGCAGTGAGCAGTTGCTCAATGCAGTGAGCAGTTGCTCAATGCGGTGAGAGGTAAATGCGCTGCGTTTGTCAGCGGCCCGGCTGCCACGGACTCCAGCAGGTGCAAGTGGCGCCCGCCAGAAAAGTCGAAACCGCGCGTGCATACCGCCATTTCTCCCTGCCCTTACAGATAGTCAGGGTGGCCACTGAGTTCGGCGGCTGGCACCGGGCAAAGCAATCCTTGCTGTTACGGTGCGCGATGGCGCCGGTCGAGCGGCAGGGCACTCAGGCGGTCTTGCCCAGATTGCCCATCTGGTTCAGCTTGTTGTACAGCGTCTTCAGACTGATGCCGAGTTGCTCGGCGGCCTTGGGCTTGTTGCCCTGATTGCGATCCAGCGCTTCCTGGATGGCCTGCATCTCCAACTCGCGCAAAGTGCACGGCCCAGTGCGCTGGTGCGGAACCGAAACGACAGCCCGCCGGGCCGACAGGCGGTCGGGAAGATGTTCCACGCCGATCGGCAAGCGATCGCAGAGTATCAAAGCGTGTTCGATCAGATTGGCCAGCTCGCGGACGTTGCCCGGCCAGTGATACGTCTGTAGCATCTCCAGGGCCTGTGGGGTAAAGATGGCGTCTTCGCTGCCGACGAATCGGCCTTTGCGAATCAGGAAGTGGCGTGCCAGTTGGGGGATGTCTTCGGTTCGCGCGCGCAGCGGCGGCAAAGGTATTTCGAAGGTATTGATGCGGAACCACAGGTCCTCGCGGAACTGTCCGGCGGCGACCATTTCGTCCAACCGGCGATTGGTGGCGCAAACCACGCGGGTATCGCAGGTGATCGCCTGGTTGTCGCCCACCCGACGCAACTCGCCGCTTTCCAGAAAGCGCAACAGTTTGGCTTGCAGCGGCTTGGGCAGCTCGCCGATCTCGTCCAGAAATACCGTGCCGCCGCTGGCAACCTCTAACAACCCTACTCGGTGTTCATCGGCTCCGGTAAAAGCCCCTTTGCGGTGGCCGAACAGCTCGCTTTCGATGAGCGTTTCGGGCAGCGCGCCGCAGTTGATGGGCACAAAGGGCATTTCGCGGCGGAGGCTCTGGTCGTGAATCGCCCGGGCCACCAGTTCTTTGCCGGTGCCGGTCTCTCCCAGCACCAGAACGGTGGAATTGGTCGGTGCCGCTTTGGCGATCAGTTGCCGCACCCGGTTCATCGCCGGCGAATCGCCGATCAGTTCCGAGCGGCCTTCGATGCGTTCCAGCCGCTGTTTCAAGGCCCGATACTTGTTGGTCAGTTCCCGCTTTTCGGCCACGCGGCGGAGCACGGCCTGCAACTCCACTAGCGTGCAAGGCTTGGTAAGGTAGTCGAACGCACCATGGCGCAGCGCGGCCACGGCCGACTGGAGCGACGACTTGCCGGTAAGCACGATGGCTTCGGCATCGGGCGACAGTTGCTTTGCGCGGGCGATGACCTCTATGCCATTCAGTCCCGGCATGTCCAGATCGACCAGCAGGCAATCGTAGGCATTGCGCTCCAGGGCGGCGACGGCGGTCAGCCCGTCGGGGCAGACCGTCACCTCGTGCCCCATGCGCGGCAGCTCGATGCGCATCAACTCTTGCAAGGGGCGTTCATCGTCGGCAAACAGTATTTTCAGACCCTTAGGCTGCCTGGCAGTGGTGCTCATAGGCGTTCTGTTCCTCGGCAAGCGGTAAGACGACGCGGAACGTAGAGCCGCGGCCCGGCCCGTCGCTGTGTGCCGTAATGCTCCCCCCGTGGTCGGCCACGATGCGGTAGCTTATCGAAAGTCCCAGGCCGGTGCCTTGCTGGCCGGCGCGGCGCCGGGTGAAGAATGGCTCGAAGACGTGCTGAAGCACGTACTGGTCCATGCCGCAACCGTTGTCGGCCACGATCAGCTCGGCCATACCTTGCCGGGCGGAAAGTTCGACGCGCACCAATCCGCCCTCGTCAAGGCTGTCCAGGGCATTGACCAGCAGATTGAGCACTACCTGCTTTATTTCCCGGGCGTTGACCGACGCCAGCAGCAGCCCACGACGCACGAACTCGATCTGCTTGTGTTGATACTTGCCGATGTGGCGTACCATGTCGATGACGTCCTGGACCAGTTGCCCCAACTCGGCGGTCTGCCGCGAGACAGGCCCGATCCGCGAGAAGTCCAACAGTTTTTCGGTCACTGCCTTGCAGCGGAAGGCCTCTTCCTGGATCATCCGCAAGTAGCGCTTGACCACGGCGCGCTGCTGTGCATCGGCTTGTGCACCCCCCTGCCAAAGTTCTTCCATGCGACTTTCTAGCGACTCGGCACACATGGCGATCGAGGCCAGGGGGTTGTTGATCTCGTGTGCCACGCCTGCGGCCAGAAAGCCCACGCTGGCCAACTGCTCGGCGCGGACAACCTGCTTGGTGCGTTCTTGCACCTGGCGATCCAGGTCATCGCGGATCTGGCAGAATCGGGCGGTCATGTCGTTCAGCGCCTGGGCGAGTTCGGCGGTTTCGTCCTGGGTATCGAGATGAATACGGTAAGAAAACTGCCCTGCGGCCACCCGACGGGAACCGGCGATCAGCTTCCGAAGCGGTTCGATTATCCAGGCAAACAGCAGCCGCACGTAAACCAGGAATAGCACGCCGGCCAACACGCTGGCGATCCATGTGGCGATGATCAGCGTGCGATATTGCCCGCGTACTTGCTCTGCGAATCCGCACAGTTTTGCGTGCAGGTGACTGGGCAACTGGAAGCTCAGTTCCTGCAACCGGGCCGCCTGGGCGTCGAGGCCGTCGATTTTCTGCGTGTCGAGTATCCACTGGCTATCTAGACTGTCTTGGTGCAGTTGGTCCAGCACCGCTTCGATCTGCGCCAAGGTTGCCCATTCGTGCTGGCAGTCGCCGATTTGTGGGTCGGGGTCTACGGTGTTTTCCAACTGGCGCCGATAAGCGGCAACCGTCTGCTCGATTTCTGCCAGTTGCGCCCGGAATTGCTCTCGGCCTAATAGCAGTTGAGCAGGCAGTCGCTGTGACTCGGTGTGGGGGAACTGGGCGGCGCGGAAACCTTGCAGCTCGCTGAGCGTTATGCGCAACTGTCCCACGCCCCGGCTCAACTCGGCCGCCACCGGCAGCTCGTTTACCCGCCAGGAAAGGCTTTTGACCAGACTGCGATACGCGTAGGTAGCGTATAGCCCACTGCTAGACAGTATCGCTACCATGACCACCAGAAGCCCCAGTCCGGCAAGCAGTTTGAGCCGGATGGGCCACCTGACCGTGAGCCGCGCAATCAGCCTCGGCAGCCCGGCGGCATCCAACAGCACCTCGATGGGCAACGTCAACAGCCGGCGCATGCAAAGCGACCTCCATGTCGCGTACTATTTGAAGCGCGATTCGCCCGTGGGCTGGAGAATGTACCGTTGAGTGTGCAGGCGAATCAATACGCATCCGGGGGGAATCGGGCAAGGTCATCTCCGACATCGCTCCCCGCCGCTTATCCCGCATGGTCGGCGTGTTACGGCAAACTCTCGGTGCGATAACGTTGCCAGACTACGAAAATGCGGCCAAGGTAGCAAACAAGCCACAATTTCCCCAGTTGACATATCTTGCCGGTATTAACATCTGCAAAAGCCGACGTGCACCCGTCTGGTAGCCCGCATCGATCAACCCCCGGTCGTCCCCAGGATTTTGTAATGCCTGCCCGACGCAGCGGAGGGTTGACACGCGGCCCCGCGTAGTACAGATTGTCGGGTTCTAGCGCGGCGGACAGCCGGTGGTAGTTCACGCGGTCCGGGCGCTTGGGCGATGCTCGGCTAGTGCCGGCTGGCAACCGCCCGCCTTCCAGCTAAACGGTCAACACGTTTTCCCGCCAGAAACTGTGGGAGTCGAAAATGGAAGTCATCGTCACCCGCGACTACGAGGAAATGAGCAAGACGGCGGCCCGGGTGGTCGCACAAGTGCTGAACCTCAAGCCCAACGCGGTGCTTGGCCTGGCGACAGGCTCTACCCCGTTGGGGCTTTATAAGGAACTGATACGGATGCACCGCGAGGAGGGGCTGGATTTTTCGCAGGTAACCACCTTCAACCTGGACGAGTACGTAGGGTTGCCGCGTACCCATCCGCAGAGCTACTACTACTTCATGCAAGAGAACCTGTTCAAGCACATAAACGTGCCCAAGCAGAATATCTATGTTCCCTCGGGGACGACCAGCAACTACGCGGCGTTTTGCCAGTGGTACGAGCAGCGGATTCGAGAGTGCGGGGGGATCGATTTGCAGGTGCTGGGAATCGGCAGCGACGGACATATTGCCTTCAACGAGCCTTCCAGCTCGTTGGGGTCGCGGACGCGAATCAAGACGCTCGCGCGGCAGACCATCGAAGATAACGCCCGCTTCTTCGGCAGCCCCGAAGAGGTGCCGGTATATGCGATAACCATGGGCGTGGGCACGATCCTGGAGGCCCGCAAGATCATGCTGCTGGCCAGCGGACGGCAGAAGGCGCCGGCGGTTGCGGCGGCCATTGAAGGGCCGGTCACCAGCATGATCACCGCCAGTGCCTTGCAATTGCACCGCGACGCGATGTGCATCATCGACCGCGAAGCCGCCAGCCAATTGAAGATGCTGGATTATTACGAGTGGGTGCAAGCCAAGATGCCCAACGCCCCGTAGCCGGAGTGGGCAAGCTGATGGGCATGGAACGCCCGATGTGCCGCAGATTGTAGCCGGCGCGCCCGATCCCCGCTATGCCCACAACGATTCATGCGGCAGTGCCCAAATGCCGCTAATGGAGGGGCGTGCTGCGGTCGCGTGCGTTGGCGCCGGGTGCGGCCACGACGGAGCGCGGCCCTCCAGATCGACCGACAACTTGCGCAGACAATGTTCACATAATACGCCATAGCACACTAACATTCCCACCAAAGAGTCTGGCATGCGTTTGATACTGTTTGATCGACCTGGTCCGGAACGATTGGGGTTCGAGCCGCTTGCGCTATCGCGCCCAATCTGGGAACTGCGCTGCGGCATGACCAGCCTGGGAGCGAAACTGCTCTCCAGGCTGTGCCCATGGTGGAAGCCGGAGCCGGGCGGATCGTTGCCCGTTGCATCCGCGCTGGCGGCCGGCGGTGAAGCGGCGGCCGGTGCCGGATCGTCCGCAGCAAAGGTCTTGTCGGCAGGCTGTTTCGTGCCCGATTACATGGCCGCCGCGTACGGCGCGCGCACCGATTGGCCGGTGAACGATCCTGCGCTATTGCGCGGCGATGATCTGCTGCTAGTACACGGCCGATTGAAGGCCGATCATTTCCACTGGCCGCTGGACGGTCCGAGCATGCTTGGTGTGGATAGCCAGGGACGGGTGGTTGCCGCCCGCATCGCCGCGGCCGACCTGGAGTGGTTGGATACATCGACGATCGACGCCCTTCTGGCTTCCGCTCCACAGCACCTGCCCACGGCCGATCAACCCTTGAGTGCCTGGAACTACACCTGGGAACTTGTGCTGGCCAATGCCGAGCAGATCACGGCCGATTTCGGGACTTTGGGGCGGACAGGCGTGGAAGGCGTGGTCGAGGAACCTTGCCCGATACGCGGCAATCGCAAAGATGTCTACATCGCCCGCGGAGCTGTGCTGCACCCGATGGTAGTCATCGACGCCGAACACGGCCCGGTGTTCATCGACGAAGGGGCGCAGATACATTCTTTCACGCGGATCGAAGGTCCGTGCTACATCGGGCGGGGTAGCATCTTGCTGGGAGCCAAGTGCCGCGAGGGGAACACCATCGGCCCGATGTGCCGCGTGGGCGGCGAAGTGGAAGAGTCGATCGTCCACGGCTACTCCAACAAGTACCACGATGGTTTTCTGGGGCACGCTTACGTAGGCGAGTGGGTGAACCTGGGGGCGCTGACCAGCAACAGCGATCTGAAGAACGACTACACCAGCGTTTCGGTGATACTGGATGGCCGCACGCCGGTCGATACCGGCTCGACCAAGGTCGGCGCGCTGATCGGCGACCATGCCAAGACTTCCATCGGCGTGCTGCTGAACACCGGGGCTTATGTGGGTGCGATGGCCATCGTGGCGGCCACCGGCAAGCCGCTGCCGAAGTTCATCCCCAGCTTTGCCTGGTTCCTGGAAGGCGTGGTCACAAAAGGATTCGGCAAGAAACAACTGTACGAAACGGCGAAAATCGTCATGAGCCGCCGCGGTTGCACCTGGACGGCCGCCGAGCAGGCCATGTGGGACGAGGTATACAACCTCACGGCTCCGGTGCGCAACGAGGCCATCAAGCGCGGCCGCCGCGCATTGGCCGGCGGACAAGGCCCACAGCAGTAACAGCGCAGCAACAACAGTCAGAGGTCAGCAACAATCGTTTCGATCCGTTTGCTGCCGGCAGACTGGGGTGCACCGCAGGGCGGCGACGGCTGTGGGCTGCCGGTGGGAAGCGGTGGCGATGTAAAACGTCGGCTTGGGCAAATACTTGTGAGGCTACCAGCGTTCGATTACACTCGTTTTAGACTTGCGGTATCAAAGTTGTTACGCTTCAGTCTGGGTGTTAATTGTGGCGTTCTCTGTGGGGAGTGCGATATGTCGGATGTAGCCGAAAGAGTCAAAAAGGTAACGGCCCGGGTGCTGCGGCTCGATCCTGCACAGATCAAGCTCGAGCATCATTTCACTACCGACTTGGGCGCCGAGAGCGTGCAATCGGTCGAGCTGGTGGCTGGCTTCGAGGAGGAGTTTGGCATCGAGATGGACGAAGACGCCGCACTGGCTGTGCAAAGCGTGGGAGAGGCCGTAGAGTTCATCACCAAAGTTTGCAAAGAGCAAGGCGTGCAAGTGTAACCGCGTTGCTGGCCAAGCCGGATAAGATAAAAGCAGCTATTGGATCTTGATAGGACGTTGGCCCACTGGGCCGGCAACAACGGGGCGGAATATTGGTTGGGCAGGAACTATAAGTCCCCAGTTCCAAGGAAAGGAGCATCATGTCGCAGCAGTACAAGTTCCCCTTGGCCGATCGGACCGAGCCGAACTTGCTGGAAGAGATTTTCGATTACAGTCTTCCGCCGAAAATTCGCTTCGACGGCCCCGTGGTGGAGTACATCGACGGAAAACCGGTGGAGTTCGACCCCCAGGCTTTACGCACGCGCGACATCTTCATCACCGACACCACCTTCCGCGACGGCCAGCAGGCCCGCCCGCCTTACACCGTCGATCAGATGGTTCATATCTACGATCTGCTGGCCAAGCTGGGTGGTCCGAATGGCGTGATCCGCCAGACCGAGTTCTTTCTTTACACCACCAACGACCGGCGGACGCTGGATCGCTGCCGGGAACTGGGACATCGCTATCCGGAATGCACCGGCTGGATTCGCGCCGACAAAGGCGACTTCCGCCTGGTGCGCGAGGCGGGTTTGAAAGAAACCGGCATTCTCACCAGTTGCTCGGATTATCACATCTTCCACAAATCGAAGTTCAAAAGCCGCCGCGAATGCATGGAAGCGTACTGCGCGATCGTCGATGCCGCATTCGAAGCCGGTGTGCGCCCACGCTGCCATCTGGAGGACATTACCCGGGCCGACATCGAAGGCTTCGTCATGCCATATTGCGAACGGCTGATGCGCATGAGCGAGCAGGTGCCCGAGGAACTTTCGGTAAAAATCCGCCTGTGCGACACCATGGGCTTCGGCGTGAGCTATCCCGGCGCCGAACTGCCGCGCAGCGTACCGAAACTCGTCTATAAACTCAACCGCGAGGTGGGCGTGCCCAGTCACCGGCTGGAATGGCACGGTCACAACGATTTCCACAAGGTGCACACCAACGCCGTTACCGCCTGGCTGTACGGCTGCGATGCACTGAACTCCACGCTGTTTGGTTTCGGGGAGCGGACGGGCAATCCGCCGCTGGAAGGGGCAATCATCGAGTATATCTCGCTCAAAGGCGATCTGTGCGGCATCCAGACCCAAGTGATCACCGAACTGGCCGATTACATGC
>Ga0308390_1001786_pt1 | contig 13599 bp, 13 predicted proteins | sample Hotspr2Sample149_FD_202358 | JGI IMG/M metagenome (GOLD analysis project Ga0308390, IMG submission 202358) | Hot spring phototrophic mat microbial communities from Mushroom Spring, Yellowstone National Park, Wyoming, United States - 20040719_149 ...
AAAGCACCTTTCCTTTGCTATAATCTGCTTCATTAGGGCGCGTAGCTCAGTTGGTCAGAGCGCACGGTTCACATCCGTGAGGTTCGAGGGTTCGAGCCCCCCCGCGCCCACTCAATGTGGGTATTTCTTCAACACCCGCTTTGCTTTGTTTATCGGGCTTAATGTTTCTTTATCCGTGATCATGGTCAGAATACCAGCATAAAATAACGCTCAGCACAGATGATCAATCTTCTCACCCCTTAGGAGAAATATGCCACAAGAAACCACCCGTAAAGTTGTTGTGACTGGAGTACTGGGGGCTATCTCGGTGCTGCTGGGCTGGACACACTGGGGCTTCATTCCCTGGTTCAGCGGAGCTTCCCTGACTATCATGCACGTCCCGGCAATCATCGGCGCTGTTTTGGAGGGACCTCTGGTAGGCGCTGCCATCGGTCTGATCTTTGGCTTGTTCAGTATGCTGCAGGCAGCCATTGCCCCAACCGGACCGGCAGATGTCTGGTTCACCAATCCCCTGTTGGCAGTTTTGCCCCGTTTATTCATTGGTCCGGTCGCCTGGCTGGTATGGACGGCTCTTAAACGCTGGCCTGCCGCAGGTATGATCGTAAGCGGCATTGCCGGCAGCCTGACCAACACGATTCTGGTCTTGGGAATGATTGGAGTGCTTGGATTTCTGCCGTGGCTCGCACTGGGACCCATTGCTGTAGCGAATGGACTACCTGAAGCAGTCGTTTCGGCTTTGTTTACCCTGGCGATCGTCGCCGCCTGGAAGCGTATTGAAGTTGGAAGTAAACGCGGTTCAAATCTTTAGTCTCATATGAAAGAAGCCAAAGCGATTAAGAAAGTTCCCGGCGGTAAGCTGGTACGCGTGGATATAACATACAGTGAGCGGCTGGAAAGAGTCAAAATCACCGGTGACTTTTTCCTGCATCCTGAAGATGTTCTAATCATCATTGAAGATGCCCTGACGGGCGCCCAACTGCCTCTCGACAAATCCAGCCTGATTGAAAAAGTGCAAAGTATCTTGGAAAGGGAAAAAGCCGTGCTGGTTGGTTTTAGTCCACAAGACCTGATCGATATTCTGGAAGAGGCGGTGCAATCATGAAATATCGCATGATTCCCTTCCGCTATTTCAACGCATACATGAATATGGCGTTGGATGAGGCAATCATGGAAGGCATTCGCACTGGCACAACCCTGCCAACCATTCGTTTGTATGGCTGGGAGCCTTCCGCAGTCTCTATTGGATACTTTCAGGGACTGGAATACGAGGTCAATCTGGAAGCCTGCCGTCTGCAGGGTGTAGATGTCGTTCGCCGCATCACTGGCGGCGGAGCGGTTTATCATGATCGGGATGGCGAAATCACTTACAGCCTGCTAGCGCCGCTTGCGCTGTATCCGGATGACCTGATCCAGTCCTATCGTCTGATCTGCGGCTATCTGATTGAAGCACTGCAGCTTCTGGGAATTGAAGGCAGTTTTCAACCTATCAATGACATTATTGTGGATGGCAGAAAAATCTCCGGCAATGCCCAGGCGCGCAAACAGGGGGTTTTACTGCAGCACGGCACCATACTCTATCGCGTAGATGTCGAAAAAATGTTTACCCTGTTAACCGTCAGCGAAGAAAAAGTATCCGATAAACTTATCCGCAGCGTTAAAAAACGCGTCACCAGTATTTCAGACATTCGTCCGGTCTCTTTTCAAGAGGTTATCACTGCCCTGGAAACCGCTTTTCGCAACAATCTGGAAACAGAATACGGTGATTATACCGAGCGGGAACTTCAGCGCGCCCGGGAACTTGCAGAACAAAAGTACAGCACTTCTTCATGGGTTGCCATGCGGTAACCTCACAGGAGGTCAAGCCAGAAGCATCTCTACCCAATTTGTCATTTCATATCCTTCAGTTCCACTCATCTTCGTGAGCCGCCCAATGGTTTGCGTTAGCCGCTGGTGGGCGGGGGTGGATTCGGCTGGGGAGCAGAAAAAGCCCGAAGCCAGAAAAATGCTCGAAAACGGCGCAGAATCCCACCAGTCGGCTGCACGCTTTGTTGGCTGGCTTGAACGCAAGACTCGCTGGCTGAAAAAGACTCCACTCAATTTATCGGACAACATTATTTTACACAATTTCAAATCTAAAAATTTCTAATCCTAACTTTTCAAACTCGGACTTTCCAGAAAGAATATTTTCGTAATTACGCCTTGTAAATTGGAGGGTTGTATCTTGATTTGGATGTGTCTTTCCTAACAGAGCGCAAACTTGACCAAGCGTTTCTCTTTGAAAGACCAATACTGACTCAAGTTGCAGAGAAACAAATATGACTAACGCATACTCATCAACCGAATCAGGAAACTTGATGGGATGCTCATTAATCCAATTTCTCGAGGGATTGCATAAATATTTTACCTGAACTAATCGCTGATTCGGTTTAACAAGGTCGTAACCCTTTTGAACACGAGAATCGGTGAGCGTCGCGTTTAGAAGTTTTCCAACTAATACTTCACTGAATTCTGCAAGCGGGTCTCGACAAGACTTTGAAAGATTGAGTTGCTCCAAAAAACGGCTTCGAGATTTTGAGTAACTTTCAAATTGCGACAATAACTCAACAACATCGCTAGAAAATGAATTTTGACTCTCTGTCATTTCAACCTAAACCCTACTTATGCAATGTGTTTTTTACCTTAGCCAGCCAACTATGGTTTTAACTGCAATTTGCCTTATAACCAGCTATCGTCTGTATTCGTCAAAAATACGTTATCATTATTTTATCTTACCACCTAAATTGCAGAGATTTGTTGTTTGCTCTACCATATTTTTTTCATCCGAACGTCAGACGGCGTATTTTCGAGGAAGAGGTCGAAAAAGTCCTATTTGTATCTATACGAAAAACAGGCTGTTTTACCGCCATATATAGGGGGATGTTTTGTTTTTCAACACTCTCATATAGCCGCGGTTGCCGATTAAATGCTGAAGGTATTAGGCGTGCCAGCTCCATCAGTTCGCGAAAAGCTTGCACTGAGAGTGGAATTTCTGAATGATAACGCCGATAGCTGCGACACCTCAGCAAAAGTTCGCTAAGCATAGCATTCCCTCCCCAAAACCGAAAGTTTAAACCAAAAGCAAAACCACTGAGAACATCAAAACCACCATCACCGCCAACGCATCCCGCCAGCTAAAATGCGCCGCAAATAAAGAAGTGTGCGCTGATTCGCCATCGTACCCACGCGTTTCCATCGCCAGCGCCAGGTTCTCGGCGCGGTGAAGACCAGTCAAAAAGAGCGGCACCAGCAAGGGAATAACCTGCCGGGCACGCTGGATGAGACTGCCGCGGCGGCTGCCCCACTGGGCACCACGCGATGCCTGTGCCTTGGCAATCCGTTCCGCCGCCAGCGCCAGAAACGGCAAAAACCGCAGCATCACTTGAACCATCATCACAAACATGCGGGCAGGAACACCAACGCGCTGCAATGGTGAAAGAAGCGCCTCCAGACCGTGAATCATCTCCGAAGTTGAAATGCAATAGGTTGCCAGGCTGAGCGTCAAAATCAATGCCGAAAAACGCAATAACAGCGTGACGCCTGCAAGCAAACTCGCCATACTGACACTGACCCAGTGCCATTGAAAAATCAGTGTATCTGTAACCAAGGGACGGGGATTGAAAAAGACCTGCAACACCGCCAGAAGCAGCAAAAATGGTAACGGCGGCAGCAAATTACGCAACGCGTACGCCCAGGGGACACGAGCCAAAGAAAGCAATGCCAGCAATCCCATCAGGGCAATCATCAAAGCAACTGGGCGCCCCGTCAAGGTCAGAGACAACAGCAAAAACACCGCCGCCAGGATGCGAACCCGCACATCCAACCGATGGATCCACGAGCCAGTTGGCAAATACTGCCCAAGATTCACATAGCGCAGAAACTCAAACTGATTCATAAGATGATCGAACCAGTAAATGCTCTATCTGAACCGCCAGCTCCCGCGGTCTGATCAATCCAGGAGGCAAGTGCCAGCCGCGTTGGCGCAGCGCAGCGGCAACCCGCACAGCCACGGGCGGCTCTAAACCGAACGCGCGCAATTCATCCACCCGGTCAAAAACCTCGCGCACTCCTCCCCGCATAACATCTTTACCATGATGGAAAACGGTCAGCTCATCTGTCAACTCGGCAACCTCTTCCATATGGTGGGAAGACAAAACGACGGTTAAACCTTCACGCTGTAATCTCTTCAGCTTGGTGAGTAATTCACGTCGAGAAAGCGGGTCCAGACCTGCCAATGGCTCATCCAGAAGCAATAACCTGGGACGTAATGCAAGGATAGATGCCAGCGCCACTTTACGGCTTTCCCCGCCGCTCAATGTAAATGTCAAACGGTCTTTATAGCACTCAAAATCCAATCCAACTATTTCCATTGCCCAGCGAACATCAGCCCTGATCTGCTCTTTGGTTCGCTTAAGCAACCGCAAGCCATAAGCAATTTCATCGCCGACATACTGCTCAAAAAACTGGGTCTCCGGAAATTGAAATACCAGACCTGCAAAACAGCGTACAGATTGCAAATCAACATCTTTTTGATGCAGCAGAAAACTTCCCACGCGCACATATCCGGCTTGCGGCAATAACAAGCCGTTCAAATGCTGAAGCAAAGTGGATTTTCCAGAACCTGTTGAACCCAAAATGCCATGAGCACTGCCTTCTGCAAGATGAAAATCAACGCCTTCCAGAGCGCGCTGCGCCAGCGGAGTACCCGACAGATAAGTGTGTTCCAGCCCCTGCACCTCAACCAGGGCAGATTGAGTAGACAGAGAATGAGATTTTGGAGGAGAAAGTTCAACATCAGGCGTCTTCCCGCCCGTATAATCAGGCAACGCCCGGATTAAATCATCCACCCGCAACAATCCGCCGGGAAGGTTAAGCGAAACAGCTTTCAGCGCCTGCACAGTTTGTACGGTTGCCGGTAAGCCCAAACCCATCTCTTCAAGTTCCTGAACATGGGAGAACACCTTTTCAGGCTCATCGTCCATCACCACCCGCCCCTGATGTAACACAACTACACGCCCAGCGCGAGCAGCCTCGTTCATAAAGTGAGTCACAGTGATAATGGTGATTCCCTCGTGATGCAGTTGGTCAATCAGATTCAATACAGTTCTGCGCCCCAACGGATCAAGCATAGAGGTGGCTTCATCAAACACAATACAGCGCGGGCGCATCGCCAGAATGCCCGCCAGCGCAACACGCTGAATCTGCCCGGCAGATAGGAGATAAGGCGGACGGTGCCGCAATTCCCACATCCCCACTGCCTTCAAAGAATCCTCAATGCGGCGCCGGATTTCGTCAACTGCCAAACCTAAGTTTTGTGGGCCAAAAGCCACATCATCTTCCACACTGGTTGCCACAATCTGATCTTCAGGATACTGCATGACCATGCCAACTATTGAACGAATGCGCCGTTGGTGATGCGGATCGCGGGTATCCATCCCTTCCACCCGAACAGTGCCCGCGCTGGGCAATAAAAGGGCATTAAGATGACGCGCCAGCGTGGTCTTGCCTGAACCATTAGCGCCAATCAGGGCAACATACTCACCAGCCTCAATTCGCAAGGAAACGTTTCTTAATGCCCTCATCGGCTCTGCCCCCCCTGCGGGATATTGGAACGACAGATTTTCAATCTCAATCAGAGCGCTCACGGTCTTCATTTTACCTTCTTCTGTTTCTTTTGTGTGACTTGAGAAACAAAAATATGACCAAAGGAGGATTGAATGAACGAAAATGACTCGATACAATTCAGAGATAATATAGTCCGTTATAATATCAATCTCTACTGAAGCTGTGCTATTGACCTTCTTGTACATTCCAACCAGCCTTTAGCCATGAAGGAACGACGACAATGAAAAACCATTTCAACAATCAAGTGGCAATTATTTCTGGGGCTTCGAGCGGCGTTGGACGCGAAACAGCTTGTTTACTGGCTGAAAAAGGCGCCCGCGTTGTCCTGGCAGCACGTTCAGTTGAAGCATTGGAACAACTTGCCCGCGAAATTACGCATAAAGGCGGTCAGGCGCTGGTAGTACCGACGGATGTCACAAAAATCGAACAGGTAGAGCACCTGATACAGACCACTTTAGCGCAGTGGGGGCAGATAGATATTTTGATCGCTAACGCCGGTCAGTACATTCGCTGTCCGATCAGCGAACTGACCCCGCAGATTATTGAGCAATCTATGGCGGTCAATTTTTACGGCAGTTTGTATCAGGTACTGGCGGTTCTGCCGCATATGCGCTTGCGCCGCAGCGGTCATATTGTGCTGGTGCTCACCATGGATGTCAAAACCCCCCTTCCACGAGACGCCCCTTATGTGGCAGCCAAATCGGCAATGAGCGGCTTGGCAGACGTTCTGCGCCAGGAATTGCACGGCAGCGGCGTTCATTTAACGGCCATCTATCCTGGCCGCATTGATACACCGATGATCGCCAATCTAAAATTTTTGCCAATATCGGCAAAAATTCCACCTGCAACAGTCGGGCGCGCCATACTGAAGTGCATTGAACACCGTAAGGTGCGTCTGCTGTTGCCTGCTCAAGTTCATATCCTTAACATGCTCAACTTCTTCTCACCCACTCTGGCAGATTGGGCAGTGCGGCTTTTCCGTCTGGAGGGCTGGGAGGAACATTAGAGGTGTAAGCGATGGAAATTTCGACAGTTTACCTACCCCGCGCAGCACATCCCTGGCTGCAAAAAAACCGTCTGGTGATCAAACCTGGTCCCTTAACCCCGCTGTTAGAAGAGGTGCTGACAGGGCTGAAAGAACAATTCCAAAAACAGGGACATGTCCTGTTGGATAACCCTCAGGATAAAGTGGATATCTGGATCACGACCGCTGTGTTCAATCAGCCGGTCAACTGGCGCGAAGCGCCGTTGTTCTCTGCCAAACGGTTATTCAGGCTGGCAGATCACCCTACTGTGTTCACATTCGTACAGATGAGCCGGGAGCAATTCACAAACCTGCTGGAACACTTCGAGAACGGAGCCGCCAAAGAAGAACCTGATCCCGCAGATTATCGCTTCCCAGGACTGGCGAGCAACGCTTATTTGACCTTACATGAGCAAGGCAGACGCGCCGGGGCAATCCTCTCGCTGGTGCGTCTCCTTCAATCGCAAACGATGAGCGTGCGAGTCATCCTGGTGATTGGCGAAAATCAGATCGAAGAAGCCTATACCTTCGACCTGGTTGGCGCTCATCCAAGAACAGTGTACGACGGAAACAGCGAACGGTTCTATGAAGATCTGGTACTGCGCATGATCACCGCTACCAGCACGCGCGAAGTAACGCAGCACCGGGTTGTCGGCAATCCAATCCCTCAGACAATCTGGCAAACTCTCAGCACGCCAGCCGCCATGCGCCGGGCAGGAAAAGAGCTGGGAAAGCGGCGGTTCTTCACCCGAATGGTCGAAGTCGGCAACCTGGTCAACATTCCTCTCTTTAACCATGCCATTGCCAGCCAGTACAGCGAGGGATGTTTTGCCACCTGGGATACTACCCTTGATGCATTGGTCACCACCATCACTGGCAGCGCTCGACCTGTGGAGAAAAATAACCTGAGCGACGACGAGCTGGCTGTGATTGTTTCCATGCGTGAAGATGGTTTGGGTGCGTGCGTGCGCCATGTGGAAGGAAAGCGCAACGATCCGCCTTCTTCTGAAGCAGTGGAACTGATCGGCATGGACAGCCGCCTGCCTCGTATTCGCTTGGGACAGGAATGGGAGCTGCAAAAAGAAGTACCGGTAGCGCGCTCCAAATTACATGGACACCGCGGCGTCAAATCCTTTGACCCCAATCTTGTAGAACACGTTCATCTGGATGCGCCCTATTATCATTTTCCAGTTTCCTGCTCTACCGAGGCGCAAGCAATCGGCATCATCTCCGCCTTTGCTCGCTCTGAAGCGCTCAGATACCCCGAAGATGCCCGCCAGCTGGTTTTTACCATCTTGCCAGGGCATGGTGTCGTGATCGTTGAAAAGTGGGTTGCTGGCAGAGCTCCTTTACAGTTAATCTGGGAAGCCATGGATAACAAATGGCTGGAGATAGACAATCATGTTCCTCAGGGTCCCTTTGACTATGTGAGAGATAACACGGGACGCATGAGGCTTGTTGAGGAGTAAAATTAATAAAAAATTGGTATGCGTTCTTTCTGGATTGCTCAATTCATTGTGCTTTTGGGGATGGCATTCCTTAACAGCGCTTGCCAGCCTGTCTTGACACGCTCACCAACCCCCACAGCCGATCAAGACGTATTCAAAGAAGCCCGTGCCAGAATGGTCAAAGAAACTATCGAAGGGCGCGGTGTTGCTGATCCCGGCGTGCTGCGCGCCATGCGCACTGTGCGCCGCGAACTGTTTGTTCCACCTGAGTACATCTCGCAAGCCTATGCAGATCACCCGCTACCCATCGGCTTTGGGCAAACTATCTCTCAACCGTACATCGTTGCCTGGATGACTGAACTGCTGGAATTGAAACCCGGAGAACGCGTGCTAGAGATTGGCACGGGTTCCGGGTATCAGGCAGCAGTTCTGGCAGAACTGGGCTATGTTAGCGTCTATAGCGTAGAGATCATTCCTGAACTGGCGGAGAGTGCCGGTGAGCGTCTGGATCGCCTGGGCTACCAACAAGTCCATGTGAAAACCGGCGATGGATATTTTGGATGGGCAGACTATGCACCCTATAACGCTATCATTGTAACCGCCGCTCCCGACCACTTGCCCCCGCCGCTTGTGGACCAGCTCGCTCCACACGGCCGCATTGTCATCCCAATTGGTCCTCCAGGGGGCTATCAATCCCTTTGGAAATTTGTCAACGAAGGCGATAAACTCAAAGCCTATAATCTGGGCGGCGTTTTATTCGTCCCGCTCACTGGTGAGGGCACCGGTATTTCGCCTCCTGTAAATCCCTGAAAGGGCATACATCCCTCCTGCCAATGCGTAACACAGTGCGCTACACCACAATACCCAACGGAAACCAAAGCTTAGCGCCAGCAGCGCCGCCAGAACTGCTGAAACCACCGAGGCTGAGCCATTAATGCCCCACGCCCAAGGAATAAGCAGTGTGCCCTGTGAAATGCTTGTCAGGTGACGTATCCCCGCAGGAAATGGCACGCCCATACACAATCCCAGTGGAGCCATCACCACACCAGACATCAGCAAGCGCGCCCATAGATTCCACTTAAGGGTCAATGCAAAAAGTTTCGGCAAAATCCATGGCAAACTCAATAAGCTACAGACCAAAAACAGGAAAACCAACCTTGTGTCAACCCGGTATCCCCAGCGGCTACCCAGACCAGAAAAGAACAGCAAAGAAAACAAAACCACAGAAACTGAATACGCTGGATGTCCCAGATACAACATAAAGCGCTGTATCAAAGGAATTTCTACCAGCAAAAAAGCCAAGCCCAGCAAGCCGAAGTATAGCAAGATCGGCAACCGTTCCGTTGAACCCAACGACAAATGAGGACTGCGGCGAATCAGCATCGGTAGCACAATCCATAACCCTGTTAGCAGCAGAACAAACGCCAAGATGATCAAAATCACAAAATAACCAGCGCCGCCAAAAGGCTGCCAGGTTTTACCCATTTCCGCCCATAGCGCTCTCACCTGCGACCACTTAAAGAAATGTCCAAAGAAGGGACGATCATCACTAGGGGGCGTGATGTCAAACGGATACTCAGCCAGAAATGCAGCACGCCGCTGGGTATCCAGCAAAGCTTGACAGGCTTCGTAATCCACTGCATCTGGCAGAATATTGTAAATGTTTGTCTCTTCTCTGGCGAGACCGGGCAGATATGAAAGATCAAACCATTTTTCCTGTGTAAAGCGCCGTATTTGCTCCAGTTCCCATGGTTCAAAGGGCGTCTTCTTGACCAGCAACGTGGAAAGATTATAGCCACGCCACATTGCCAGCCTGCTATATGGTTCAAGTCCAGAACGTTCCAACGCTGTCACAGCCAGGGCAAAGGCACGCAGCGACTCAGAAGGCGGCGACTGTTCCCAGCGTGCCACCACCAGCAAGCCATCCGTTTTCAGGACACGCAGCATGTCCTCAAATGCCTCGATGGTGTAACGATAATCCTCCGCTAAACTATATGCCCCCGACCGCACCGGATGGTAGGATGATGTCAGTGTCAGTACAACCACATCAAAAAGCTGCTCCGTTCGGCGAAGATAACTTCGCTCGGTTTCTACCGCGACCTCGACGCCCGGTGCAAGATAAACTTCCTTTGCAGCTTCAATAATCAAGGGATTGGCTTCCACAACTGTCACCTGTCCCGCACCCAGCGCTTGCGCTGCCACCACATCCAATCCCCCGCGCCCTTCCAGAACCAAAACCTCCGCCCCAGGCCGTAAGGCATACACAACCGCAGAAGGAAGATAAGGAACAAACGATAAATCATTGCCTTTTCGCACAATTCCACTTAAGTCGTCACCATCTACTAGCAAACCGTCCTGTGGTGGAGGCGCCTGGCGGTACTGAATGCTTAAGCCGGGCAGCGAACGAATGCTGGGACTGCGGATGACATCCACCCTGGAAAAGGAATTCCAGCGGCGATAAATGGTCTGCGCGTTTGGCATCCGCAGAGCATACGAGAGTCCTTTATAAGGTGAAAGATGCAGTTGATATAAAGTCCATCCTTCCCCGCCAGTAAGTCGTAGGGCAATATCAGGAACAGTGAGCGCAAATAATAGCCCGAGCAGAAATATAAAAGTAAATGAATGCCTTCTCAACCTGACAAGAGCAAAAACGCCAGCCAGCGCTGATAACATTGCGCTGCACACCACCACCCCCTCACCGCCCAGCCAGGAAGGCAACACAAGCGCTAACAAACATCCGATGGCAGACCCTGCCAGGTTGAAAGAATATGTCTTACCGGCAGCATCAGGAAACTGCTCCAGCAGTGTACCTATCACCAAGCCAGTAAAGAAAAACGGCGAAGCCAGCGCAATCAGGTGCAAACAAAGAATGACAGCCTGTCGGAGATCCCAGGCGATGCTGAACGAATCAAAAGGTAACCAATTGGAGAGCAAATAAGAAGACAACATTCCCAAGCCGCTGGCAAGCGACAACCAAGCTGAACGCTTCAGCGGTTCACCCTTTCCCCAAGAAGGGGAAAGCGCCAACCAGGTACCACTTACCCCGTATCCTAAAAGCGCCATGCTGATCATCATGAAAGCAAAATGATAAAACTGCGCGACTGCAAACAACCGCGTCTGATTGACTTCAAAAAGCAAACCGGCGGCAGAAAGCAGGAAAATGAGCGGGTAAATTGCTCTATCCATCAAAGAGCCTTGTTTGATTCTTCCTTACCGAATCATAGTGTATTTGTTTAAGCTGAAAAATACCATTGCAAAAACCTTTACAAAATTACAATTGTATGTACAATAGCAATAATTTTAAAACGACATCGCAGGTGTAACTTATCGGATTTACTCAAAAGGCTTGTGCTTCTTCCATCCGTAGCAGCACCTCCAAATATATTACCGCAAATCGAAACCGCCGTTCCTGTCAACGGCGTGTGCTTTATATCGAAATCCTGCTTGATCGTATCATCAAAGCACATTATTTGTGTTATTCAGTGGTTTTGGGCTCGACCACTGACAATACTTCTAAAGTAAGGAGCAAAGATCATGAACCAAATATATTCCCCTTCCTCCAATCCCTACAACCCATTTCAGGTAGCCCAGCAGCAACTGGATGAGGCAGCCCAAATCCTGCAGTTGGATCCAGCAGTGCACGAATTTTTGCGCTGGCCTATGCGCGAGCTGAAGGTCACGCTACCAGTGAAGATGGATGACGGCAGCACACGCATCTTTCATGGATTTCGCGTTCAATATAATGATGCGCGTGGACCCATCAAGGGCGGTATCCGTTATCATAGTGAGGAGACGATAGACACGATCCGTGCTCTGGCAGCCTGGATGACTTGGAAAACTGCCGTGATGGACTTGCCGCTAGGCGGCGGCAAGGGAGGCATCATCTGCGATCCCAAGATGTTGTCAGCCGGCGAACTGGAACGCCTTAGCCGCGCCTACATCCGTCAGGTGGGACGTTTACTTGGTCTGGAGAAAGATGTGCCAGCGCCAGACGTATACACTACCCCTCAGATTATGGCATGGATGGCAGATGAATTTTCCTTCCAGCGCGGCTATACAGAGTTTGGCATGATCACTGGCAAGCCTATAGCGCTGGGCGGTTCAGCCGGACGGGGCGATGCCACCGCGCGCGGCGGGATGTACTGTCTGCGCGAAGCCAGCAAAGCGCTTAAACTAGACCTAAAAGATGCCCCTACTGCCATTCAAGGATATGGAAATGCCGGTTCGTTTGCGCACAAACTCGGCAAAGAATTGTTAGGATTAAAAATCGTTGCAGTTTCAGATTCGCGCGGAGGGATTTATCATCCCGACGGTCTCGACTATGAGCAGGTATTGGCGCATAAAGTCAGAACCGGCTCCGTGGTGAATTTCCCCGGCGCTCAATTTGTCACCAATGAGCAATTGCTGGAACTAGACGTAACCGTTCTCATTCCCGCTGCGCTGGAAAACGCCATCAATGCCTCCAACGCTGACCGCATTAAAGCCAAAGTTATCGCCGAACTGGCAAACGGACCCACAACGCCGGAAGCGGACCGTGTGCTCTTCGCCAAAAACATTTGCGTCCTGCCCGATTTTCTCTGTAACGCCGGCGGTGTCACTGTTTCTTACTTTGAGATGGTTCAAAATTCCTATGATTATTATTGGGAAGAAGCGCTGGTTCATGAGCGGTTAGATAAGAAAATGACCACTGCCTTCTGGACTGTGCATGAAGTAGCCGAACGCTACAAAGTTCACTACCGCACGGCGGCTTATCTGGTTGCGGTAAACCGTGTAGCAGAAGCAGTTCGCTTGCGCGGCTGGGTATAACCTACTTCCTTGTTTTTTTGAGCTGTCTAGGACAGTAAAGTACTGTCTTGGACAGCTCCCAGAAGAAATGGAGGAATATACCCATGTCCATCATTCCACCTGAATCTTCCAAAATTCTGGAAATCTATCTATTGCTTGCCCAATATCCTATGCTTGCTTCGCCTATTCGCCGCCGAATGCGTGAAGAGCTGTTTCGGCGCGGGATTATCACGCCAGAACGCTTTGAGGAGGAAGTCAGAGAAAAAGCAATCCTCTCGCAAAAGCGGGAAGGGGTTTTCGATCCCCTGCGTGAAGAAAGCGCTGAACAATGGGAACTGCGTTACCACCGTATCCAAAGAACGCTGACCGACTTTTACTTTGCCTACAATCTGCCGCTGGAATTGCTCCATCAAATTGTGGACAGTGTCCTGGCAGACCGAACCAATGGAGAAACGCAGCCTGTTTCATCTAATCTCACCCTGCGCTTTAACCCTGAGCTTGCGCCGCTGGAGATGGTGTTGCGGCAGGCTGAAGAGTTTGAAGCGCTTCCGCCCGATCAGAAAGCACAGGTAGAGCACCATTTACAGGAACTGCGCGTTGTGCTGCTCAAAAGCTTGTTTAGCGATCAATTGGCGTTTATCCATATTGCCAAACACTGGTTCACCACGGCTGACTTCAATT
>Ga0308390_1001790_pt1 | contig 13585 bp, 13 predicted proteins | sample Hotspr2Sample149_FD_202358 | JGI IMG/M metagenome (GOLD analysis project Ga0308390, IMG submission 202358) | Hot spring phototrophic mat microbial communities from Mushroom Spring, Yellowstone National Park, Wyoming, United States - 20040719_149 ...
GCCAATAAAATCAAACTTAACCTCTTCATAGAAATTATTTTACCTAAAAAAGGTTAACTAAGGTTTTTCTTTTTCAGCAACACTTAGTTAACTCGCTGAGACTGTTCTAAAAATCCCTTATCGGGACCGTCCCTCCAGCCTCTAAAGGGACTAACCTACTCCTCACCCTATCCCACACCCCTTCCACCAACACCGGCTTCAGAGGGGACAAATCCCTTGGTAGAATTCGTCCAAGGATAGGGAAGAGGATGGCTACCCTCAGAACTTGCCAAGCACTTTGAAGGGTAGTTTTTGCTACCCTTCCCTGCTCGGGATTCCTTCCATTGGCTCCCTCACAGGAACTTGACTCGCTCTGAAGGCTTTGTATGAGATTAGTCAGTAGCTTCCTTGCTTTCTCTACTATTTTCGCTTCACTTTCTAAGGCAGTCCTTTTGTATTGGTTTGTCTCCTTCTCTAAAAGTTCTCTAAGTTCCTTTTCCCTCTCCTCATACCTTTTCAGTGCAAACTCCAGATATGTTCTGTCCTTCAAAAGCTTTTCGTAATTCTCAGGCATGTCCTCTTTAAAGCCCAGTGCCCTTCTCCCTATCACATAAGCACCAGCTATGTCTTTATCTATGTTCAACTGCGGTGCATACTTTAGCATACCTATAACTGATGTGTAGGCGGGATTGACCTCTACTACTTCCACTCCCTTTAACATTGCTACCCTCTTTAGCTTTTGCAAAAACTTTTTGGCGTTCCACTGATGAAGTCTTTTTCTTAGTGTAGCTTTTCCATCTCCACGCTTCCCTTTTCTAAGCTTTTTCAAATTCTCTACAGCTATTGCTTTACCTTTCTGAATGGCTAAATCCAGTAGCTGATGGGCTAATATCCATTCTTGGTGGTCTTTGCTGTTTTGTGAAAGTCCTAAAAGGTGGTGTAAGTTGATGGTTTGATAGCTTACCAATTCTCCAGTTTTTGAAACTTCCGCTATGGCTAAGTGTATGGGCGATGCGTTGGTGTCTATGGCTATTACTCCGTTCTCTTTTGTGTGTTTCACTTTAGGCGTTGGAAGTTCAAAGGATACGCTTCCATAAATTTCTCCCTCCCTTAGCTTTAACTCCACTGTATAAGGAAAATAGCTTTGGGTTTGCCAGCTTTCTAAAAGCATAGCCATAAAAGTTATCCACTTATCTTTGTTGTTGCTGGGTTCTCTTAACACTTTGGCATAGATAAAATCTCTGTTTCCTGTTGTAATCCTAAGGCAAAGCTGTCCGTTTAGGTCTTCAAATCTCGTTAGCCTGTTTCCTTTCTCTGCTTTTGACCCAATGCTTACAAGTGTTCCCTGCCTTTGTTCTTTCCATTGCTTTTTAAGTCCTTCCCTTGCTTTACCTGTAAGGTGATTTTTGCAAAGTTTTTCAAAAAGTCTTTTGCCTCCAAACACTACTGGTTTATCTGTGGGATATTGCTTAGCTTTGTATATGGCTGAATCAATATATTTTGTTGGTAATTCAGGGAATAGCTGTCTTAGTCCGTGATATATTTGGGCGTGTGGGTTTCTTGTTTTCTCTTTTTCCAACTCCTTTAGCATATTGTATGCTACACGAATGGCAGAGGATTGCTTACGCATAAGCTCTATGAGTTTTTCTTTGTCTTCCTTTTTTAGTTCAAGCTTAAACTGTAAGCTAACAAACATCAGGGTTAGATTTTAGCCTTAAAACTCTTCTGTGTCAATGGGTTTGTATTTTTAGAACAGCCTCGTTAACTCGCTTGACATGAGTAAGCCCTTTGAATAAAATAAGCACCCTAAACTTTTTAGGAGGTGAAGCTATGCTGAGACCGTTAGTTTCTCCGACTGCTGTAGTATTAGCTTTAGCGGTGCTTTTGGTTGGGCTATTTGTCCTAAGCCCTGATTTGGCTTTTGCTGGATCGGGTGGTACGGAGTTATCGAGTTGGTATACTGAGATTTCCAACGCTTTAAGGGGTATTTGGGGTAAGTTGATAGCTATGGCTTTCATAGGCTCCAGTCTTATGTTTTTCAGGGAGGGCGCTATTATCCCTGGCATTTTTCTGATATTTGTTGGGCTTGGTGTGGGCATGATCCCCGACATAGTGGACGCAAGGTTTTCGCTAACTTTCTAACGTGGCATTTTTAGAGTAAAGCCATGCAGAGGTATTATGTTCCCAAGTATATAAACGCCCTTCCGCAGATATTGTGGTGGGAACTTGATGAGTTTTTAATCTTTTTGGGTGGGGTGATAGTGGGGATATGGACTAATCATGCTTTTTTGGGTGCTTTAGCGGGTGTGGTTTTATCCAGACAATACATGAAGCTGAAGTATAACAAACAGCCCGGGTTTTTATTTGCTTGGCTTTACTCTAAGGGGCTGTGGGGCAAGAGGGGGCTTTTGCCTGAGTATTGGGTGAAGGAGTTAATGGAATGAGGGCGGTGGGTTTATTTCTTTCTGTTTTTGCTTTGGTATGTTTGATTGTCCAGCAAAGTTTTGGTCGTAATTTTTTGGATAGTGCGATAATAGAGTATGACAAGCCTGTTAGCATAAAAGGTAAGGAGATGACCACTTTTAGTGGGGGTGGGATAAGGATAAGGTGGGTGGATCAGAATTATGCGTTGTTTAATGCGGTGCCGCCGTCGTTGAAGATGGGGTGTGGTGGGATTGATGTTAATCTTGGGTCTTTAGGGCTTTTGAATTTTGACCAGTTTGGCAAGCTTTTTGAGGCATTGATGGGACCTGCGGGGGTGATGTTTGCGGCGCAGCTGGCTTTAAGTGCCTTATGTCCTCAGTGTGCACAGGTTCTCCAGCAGCTTATGAACTTGGCTAATCAATTGAACCAGATGCAGATAAGCAAGTGTGGTGCGGTTCAGATGGCAGGCGTGTTTGGTCAAAGAGTGGGAGAGTGGGTTCATAACAACATCCTTGGAGGGGGTACAGATTCTTGGGTAGCAAAGTTTGATAGTGCGGTAGCGTCTGTGGGCAATTATCTTGGTGTCCTTAATCAACAAATATCCAGGCTTTGTCCAAACGGGAAGTGTGGGGCGGCGCTTATGTTAAGGGGAGGGTGTATTGTGGATGCGGCGGTAGGAGAAACTTCAGTGGCGAACTTTTTGGGTTTGGACAATCGTTCTTTAGCTGCTGTGGTGCGTGGCTATTTGGGGGATGTGTGTTTCCCTGGGCGGAGTTCTATAAGGGATGCCTTCTCGGGCGTGCCGCAGGAGCCCGCATCTTATGCAGGAATAGGAGACCCGCAAAAGTTTATTCAGACCCTTGCAGGGATAACGGGGACCAGTGATAATGGACGGATTACAAACATTAATTGTGAAGATGGGTATACCTACGGGGAATTTCCTTTTGTCTCTATAGGCTATCAAGGGAATATAGAGTTTAAACACTATAGTGTCCGTATAAACACCACTATTTGTGCGGAGGCACGTAGGCTGTCGGATCGGGTTTTTAATGCTGTTCAAAGCAGGTATCCTTTGAGTGTGGAGGACAAGGCGTTGCTTTCGGCAATGCCAGTGGGTGTTTTTAAGCTAATCAACTACGGGTCCGTGTATACTGGCTTTTTGGATGGCATAAAGGAAGACCTTGCTTACTATATAGCAGAGGAGGCCGCTATTGGGCTACTTCAGAAACTCAATCAAAAAGTAGCAGAATGGGTTGCCGTTTATCAAGCGGGCTCAACACAGAACGATAACGGTCAGCCTACACCCGCTTGGGAGGCGGCTCAAGATCTTTTGAAAAACGTAAGCGAAGCCCAGAAGGAGTTAGCAAGGTATCGTAGGTATACGATGGAACAGTTAAGGCAGAAGGTTCAAAGCTATCAGGTAGCCAATCAGATATACAATGATATGTTGGCACAGATGGCGAAGTCTCCCATATATGGGAACATGGTATTTTCAAGGCTTATAGGTTTAGGTCCTGTGGGGAATAGGTGATGGCGTTTACTGTTTATTCGTGGGGTTATGGAGATAGCATGGTAAATGTCCTACAGGGCGTTGCCATGTTGTTTGGGAACGATGGGAGTTTTTATGGTATTGCTAAGGTGGCGGCGCTGTTTGGATTTATTGCAACCCTTCTTGCGTATTTTTCCGCCCGTGCTGCGGCGGACCCGCTGAGGATTGTAAAGTTTTATGTAGTGTTTATTGGGGTGGTCTCGGTATTTTTTGGCATGACTGCCAACGTGCAGGTTCACGACAAGGCATTGAACCGGACTTATGCTGTTCAGCGTGTTCCCTATCCTGTGGCGTATGTTCTTTCTTTTATGACTCAGGTAGAGGATGCTATAGCAAGGCAGGTGGATAGTGCTTTTGGGATAGGGGTGGACCGTTGTGGGTCTCAGAATATGGGTATATTTGCCTGTAGCCAGATTATGGCGCAGGCATCGGACATGAGGGTAGTAGACCCGTATCTTTACCTCAATCTTACCAATTTTTTTCAGGACTGTGTGTATACGAACATTTTGGATGGAAGCTTAGATGCCCATCAGCTTGAGACTTCAAACTATCTGTATGGTTTGATTTTTAGCAATTTACATCCAGCAAGGTTTACTGTTCTTTACGGGCAGGGTCAATGCACTTATCCTTGCAGTGCTCCTTGTGGTGGTGGGTGTTCTATGAGTTGTGTGGATGCGGGGGCTTATTTGAGGAGTGCCCTTTCCCAGTGGGTGAACACTCAAGGGCTTAATGCCCTTTCTGCGGCGGTAGGGCAAACAGTTTTAGCGGACCTTTTGAATACAGTTCCATCCAATGTTATGCGGGTAAGTCAGACGGGAACTGGGTTTTTAATGCAGTCGGTTCTAATGAACCAATTTAAGGAGACTTACAGTTCTTGGGCGGCGTCTCAGGGTGTGGGGCTAACAGAACAGGGGCTATTCACAAAAGGGCAAATTGAGAAGGCAACTGCAAACAGGTATTTACCCTTGATAAACGGAATATTGCATGTTTTGTTTGCATCTCTTACTCCTGTGCTTGTGATTTTTATGCTTACACCTTTAATGCAAGGGGCGGTAATGCTTGCTTTTACTTTTGGCTTGTGGATGATAGTCTGGAGGTTTGCGGAGGCGGTGGTGAATGGCTTTTTCTACTCTAAGCTTTTAGGGAACTTTTACAACTTTGCCCAGCAGAATGGATGGGATTATAATGTGTTGAATGCACCCGTAATATCCGCATTGCTTGTAGACCATATATCACTTGGAGGTTCTCTGTATTGGCTTGTGCCTACTGTGAGTTTTATGATAGCAAGCTTGGGAGGGTATGCCTTTCATAGCTTTGCCACAGGGCTTGGAGGGGTTGTTCAGGGCACAGCCCAAGCATCGGCGGGTGATGTGGCGAGAGGAAGCTTCAATGCAGGGCAGGTAAATTACAGGAATGTGTCAGCGGGAAATACAAGTTTGGGGAGTTTTAGTGGGTGGACAACGGGTTTCTTTACAACCACTGGGCTTCAGGAGAATGTGGGGAATATTACAAAAAAGGGGAGCTACATGCAGGTGTCTGGGAGTAAGGTGGGAGATGTGGGTGGAGTGGCCTTGCAATCACGTTTAAATGGGGACAGTGCTGGGTATATGGCTTATCAGTTTACAAGTCTTGCTTTAGGTAGGGATGCACAAATGGTTAACTTTGAGGCAGACACGAGGGGAGGAGTATTGGGTTTTACTGCTATAGGAAAAGATGGAACAAGCATTTCATACAGACCAGGTGAGGGAGGAACTGGTGTTCTGTCTATAACCAGAAACGGGAAAACCATTACAACTAAGGTAAATAGCGATGGTTCAATAGAGGGAATTACTACGGGTAAACTATCTGATGGTATAGTTGCGATGTTTGGGCAGTCTTTGTCTCAGTCGTGGGCTCAGGAGTTGGCGAATGTTAAAAAAGATTCTGACACGCTGTCTAAACTTATTAGTCAGGCTGATGGAATAAGAAAGTCAAAAGATCTGGAGAAATTCTATCAAAATGTAAAGGAAGCATTGAGCCAAACAAGAACTGAGCACGCAAGGGAAGTTTTAAGCAGGATAGCTGAGACGATTGAAGAAGCACTTAGGAAAGAACGAGGAGTGAGAAAGGACTCAAAAACGGGACAGAGAGACGAGTTTACTCATCAGGAGGGAGTGAGAGCAGAACGGGGAATTGGGGTTGATGGAAATTATAGTGGGGCTTACGATGTGCCCGGTAAAGGAGGAAAGGGAGGTAAACCCACGCTCACGAGAGGGGTATCTGGACGTAGCCCTGTGCAAGGCGGCATATCTAGGGGAAGTAGTTATGCTGATAGTCAGACCTCATATAATAGTGAAGAAGTCTCCAGGTACACGGACATTAACAGGTCTAAAACCGATAAAAAATCCCAAGAAAAGGCTTCATCTGACGCCCAACGTAAAAGCGAACTTGATGCATTAGGGAGAAACATTAGGGATGGGATTTCCTATGCTTTGAGAACTGGAAGTTTTGAGGAGGTTGGGCAAACTATATCTAAGGCACTACAGTATACTCAGGAAAACCTTGAAAGCTATAAAAAATCCCTTCAGGCTAACGACTCTGCTGAATTCAGATCAGCCCTACTACCTAAGGTGTTTAACCAGCTAAAGCAAGAGGAGGCACAAAAACTACAAAATAGTGGATTGTCTAAAGAGGAGATAGAGGCTAAGGCAGCCATGAATGCACTGGCAAGGCTTGATGATATGATTGAGAAAACCCCGAAAGATGTGTTCAAATATTTAAACAGTGTTAGCGGATTGCCAGATGCAGAGGGATTAAAGGAGAAGGTAGAGGGAAAGACACCTCAAGCAGGAACAGTAGGGAACCCTCCTCCTGAACTAAAACAGCGAATAGAAAATGCAGAAGAAAAGCTTAAAGGTGAATACTCTTTAAATGCTTTTGCAGTGAACAAAAGGCAAGCGGACGCTTTGGCTAAAAAACTTACACAGCTAACAGGAAGACAAGCTGAGGTAATAAAGACGGGCAAAGGATATATGGTAAGCGTAGGCGGTTTCCAATCTGAAGACATAGCTAAAGGATTAGCCCAAGGTTTAGGACTGAAGAGTTATCGGGTTGATCCTGCACCTGCTAAAAAGTAAATTACTTTTCAAGTTCTTCCTCTTCTTTCTTACGCCTCTCGTATTCTTTCTTGCCTTCCAGTAGGAAGTAAACCTGTATCATAGCATCTACAATCGCCAATAACCATATAATGCCCAGCGAAAATAGTATAAACTTAGGCATCCTTGTAAAATCTTTGAAAGAGAGGTAGGCCCAAAAAAGAATTATTCCACTAAAGATCAACCCAAAAAAGATACGAGAAAACGGAGCAGCAATTAACTCTCCCCACCACTCCATCTTCGCTATCTTCTCCGTCCTCCCATGCATTATCTCCTGCTTAGCTAAGCTATCTTGTCCCTTTAGCCTGTGTTCTATCCTCTTGAGAATTTTTTCTACACTACCCTCTCCCTTAGCCACACGCCTCAATAGTTCCTCCCTCAGCTTCTCATCCTTGACCTCTTCCATAATCCTCCTTATCAGTTCCCTGTCGTTCATGGCTAATACCTCCTACAGTATTTATTTTAGTTAATATTAAGTATCTGGTATAGCAGTCTCCATAGGGTTAACTAAGTCTTGGAAAAAAGTAAAAGAGTTAGTTAACCCTCTATGCTTGGATAACTAAGCGTTCTGCAAAGGTCGGTTAACTCCCTCTACAGGGTTAACTAAGTTTGTGCTTTTTGAGTAAGGGTTAGTTAACCGCCCTGAAGCCTTGAGTTTGTGGTGCTATAGTAGGGAGGGTCCAGGAAAATAAACACGCCCTCTCCCTGGGTATCGCAAAATGCCTTTTATCATTCAATCTTCAAAAGTAGTTCTGGGTTTAGCACAAACTCATCCTCTTTGCGTATCTTTTCCATTAACTCCACAAGGTTTGAGACCTCATACCTTTCACGAATCTGCATGAAGAACTTCAAAAACTGAAGCTTCTCCCTTTGAGTTCCCTTCTCCTTGAGTTCTCCAAAGACCTGCACCGCATCAATCTGATTGCTTTTTGCAAGCCTTTGGGCAATGGCAAAGTTGGTAGGCATGGAGAACTCTTCAAAGTAGATGTCCCTCAATGTCTCATAGACCTTCTGGCTTTCCTTTGTGCTTCTGAGAAAATACCTCAGCATCCTCACATCGTCTATAAGCTTTCCTTTCACCACTCCCTTTTTGAGGGTCTTTAGTGAAAGTTCCTCCACCAGCTGTGCCTCCTCTTCACAGACCGCCTCCACCGCCGCATCATCCCACAGTTCCTCATACTCCAACTCCATTAACACACCCTTTAGGTTTGGCTGGATGTAAAGAACCTCCTCCTCCAGTGGGCTGGAGACAAGCATGTTAAAAGCATCCTTCATTCCCTTCCCTGCTAAATACCCCACATAGCCTATGTCCCAAAGCCCAGGACGCCCTGCCCTTCCCGCCATCTGTAAAAACTCCCGCTTAGAAAGAGGTCTTCCTGCCTTTTGTAGCTGACAAAACACAACGCTTTTAGCTGGAAAATTCACGCCCAACGCTAAAGCATCTGAAGACACCACCACTTTTATTAGCTGGTTTCTGAAAAGCTTCTCCACAAAGACCCTCTCTTTGTATCTCATGTCTCCAAAGTAAAGCCCAACTCCATGCTTTGCCGCTGAAAGCAAAAGGGTGTTTGTTATGCTTAGCCTTTTGGCTATTTCTTTTGCCCTTTCCCACTCTTCCTTTGTTGGAACCGCCTTTAAAGACCCAAACAAATTTTTCAGACTTTGAACAACCTCTTCTGCCAAAGACCTGCTAAAGACAAAAAATATGGCTGGGAGATAGTCCAAAAGACCCTTACTTAGTTGCAAGGGAGTATGCACAAACTCAAGCTTTACAGGACGCTTCTGGACATTGATAACATGCATCTCCCTCCCGCTTAGCTGTTTCAAAATATCTATGCCCTTGTCGGTAATGGTGGCAGACAGAAGTAGTAGTGAAGAACTGGGATGGGTTTTGCGGATGCCCAACGCATATGCCCGTGCCCTTTCTGGGTCTTGGAACATGTAATGAACTTCATCTATGATTACCCTCTGGTCTGGAAGCTTAGAGAACTCCGAGGTGTATATTTCCTGCGTCATGCAAAGAACTTTAGCTTTGTCGTTCAGCCTAACATCACCTGTGAGTAGCCCTACATCAAGCCCAGCCCTTTTGAGTTCCAGCCATCTTTCATTTGAAAGGGACTTTGTGGGTGCGGTAAAGATAACCCTCTTGGCAGACTTTTGCCCAGCCCAGATATAACTTGCTATGCTTTTACCCGCACCCGTAGGGGCGGTGATGATGAGATTGTTGTGGCTTCTCGCATCTAACTGCCACGGAAGAGGGCTTATTTCCTTACCGTAGAGATTGACTGAAATAAACATGGCTCTTTTACCTTAAAATTATAAATCTATGAAAGGTAGAAGAGGTTTCTCTTTAGTGGAGTTGATGTTTGTGGTGTTAGTTATGGGCACCCTTTTGGCAATAGTAGTTCCAAGACTTTACAGGCAGGCTACAAACACTGTAGATGGTTCAAGGTTAATATCAAGCTTCCAGTATATAGCCCAGGCTATAGGCAACTACGCTTCAGATAAAGGGCAATATCCAAACCAGCTTGCTGACTTAAACGCAGGGGGTTATAAGTATCTACCTGAAGTAAGTATAAGTGGGAACACAATTACATTGGATGGGCTTGATTACAACTATGTGCCCTCGGACTCCGCGTGCAGCGGAGGTCCTTCTTTGTCTGTAAGCGGATTGCCTACTGAGGCATACTATGAGGTAAAAAGCTATATTGGAAGTGCAACAAAGTGGAGGACTGATAATGGGAGTAAGACTATCAAGCTTTGTTTATAAGCGTCGGAATGGTATAAGTTTAGTGGAGGTGATGTTGGCGTCTTTGGTGTTCGCTATAATAACCGTCATGCTTCTTAGGAATTACATAACAGAAAAGCAAAGGGAGGTATACAGAAGTTTAGCCCAGGTTATTGTAGCTTTTGACAAGGGGGTTTTTGATGCATCGCTTGCTGTTCAGTCAGTAGATTCAAATCTAAGACCTATTCTATTTGGAACTGGGAACCCAAGTGGCAATGATTTCTCCATAGACTACACTCCTTCTCAACTTGTGGAACCTTTGCGAAACACGAGGAGTTGGACGTCTCTTCTTCCCAATTCTGACCGCCTAAACGCAAGCGTGCCCGTCAATCTTTTAGACCCAAGATTGCAGGCGGATAAACTGGTTGGAAAGTATGTCCTGTCTGCTTGGTTTAAAGCGGTGGACGCAGACGGTGATTCATCCAACGGCATATCTCCAAACCCAAGCACGGGTGGATACAGGTATGCTTTGTTTGAACTGGAGATAAAGCATGCAGACGGAAGCCCTCTAACGGATGCGGAGACGGATATTCTTTATGCCTTGTTAAAGGATAAGTTCTGTGTGGATGCGTCGGGCTTTGGCCACTATGCGGTGGCGGGAGGGAGATTTGGCAATCAAGACAAGAGGTGCCCAAGTTCGCAGGTTTCAGCTAACTATTACGTAGTGGAACTTAGATGATGGAAAGATTAATTAACGAGTATCTGCCCAGGGTAAATTTTGTTTTACTCGTGGTGCTTGTTATCATGGTATTTGTAGTGGGGCTTAACTACTTTATGGGAAAGCGGGAGAAAGGCAAAGGTTCTTCTGTGGAGGAGGTAAAGCAAACCCCGATCATAATAGTGGTGAAGGATGGGATTTTCTATATGCTTGATGGGAAAGAGGTATTCATTGAGAGTTTATCTCCTTTGGTTATCAGGCATCAGGACAATGTTTTTAGGAGGGAAGGACGATTTTACCTATACACGAAGGGCAATGTGATTTACATTTTTGATATAAACAACAGGAAGTTGGTAGGAGAGAGAAAAGGAGGTGGACGATGATAAGGATTGAGGAGAACAAGAAAAATATCAAAGTAGGCGAGTATTATGTGCAGGTCAATGGTGTATATGTAGTTGGCGATAGAGGAGATCTGTGGCTTCTGTGGAGGCTTTATATAGCGGATGGCTACAAAAGGGTTGTGTTTGAGGAAAAGCTTGGCGGGAAGGAGGGTGTAAGGTATCACTACTTTTCCTTTGAGGCAAAGATGTATAGGGTTTACGGTTCTATTCAGGGGCTTCTGGAGCAGTTTGGAGATGTGTATGTGCTGGACTTGGACGATGTCCCGCCCAACAAAAAGTCCGTAAAGAAGCCGTCTGAACTTTTAAGTAGAAAAAATGTGCTAATTTTTGTAGTTTTGCTTGCCGCTATAGTTGGAGTTTGGACAGTTTCTAAAGGGACCGTGGAAGAACTTAAGATGGTTCAGCCTCTGCTACCTCCTCAAGCTTCTCAAGCACCTGCTTATGTTCCCTGCCGCACAAACCTACCCAGTTTTGCCAAGTCCTTTGAATATTCAGACCAGGTTGTTAATGGCAAGATTATAAAATCCCTTCAGGACAAGACGGTGGAGGCGCCTTTGGAGTTGGTGGAGGTAAGGGCGGTGGAGAAAGCACAGATAAGTCTGCCCGCTACTGTGGATGAGAAAAGTTTCAATATGCAAGACATGAGGGACAAAACGGTGTTTAGCATGAGTGGGTATGATAACTGTTTGATGTTTATAGATTTGAATATGGCTTTGCCTCTGGTGGTAGAAGAACTGACTATGGGAAGTTGCAGGCTGTCTTTGGAGAAGTCCTGCATTGGAGGAGGATGATGCTGGAGAAGATGCGGATTGACCTGCGTAAAAAGTATGATGATGCGGTTGTGGAGGTTGTGGGTAGGCTTTATGGGAAAAGGTCGGATGTTTATTTGATTGATCTACTTAAGGAGATGTATCCAGGGGAGGAAAGATTTGAGGAGGTCAAGGCTTTAATCAGGAAGGGAGAGGATATTTTTACCGCACTACACAAAAAGCATCTTATCTCTTCCCAAACTTACGAGTATTTAGTTTCAGCCCGCAGGATAAGGAACCTTAAAGAGTTTGTGAAGGCATACAGGGATAGCACGAAGGAGATAAGGGAGGTGGTCAATAGCTTGAGGCGTCAGCTTATATCTCCCGCAATCGCACTACTTATGCACTATGCGGTCTTTTGGACGATGCTATACAAAATATTGACTGCCTTTCCTATAGACAAAAAGGTTTTATCCCTTTTGCCTTCTTACTTTCCCTTTTTGATTTATATGTCTAAGAACTCTTGGGTGTTTTATGCATACTTTGCCTTGACGCTTGGGACCGTGCTGGTTCTTTACCTTAGCCAAGACAGGTTCAACCCTGCATATAGAATGTCTGAGAAGATGAAGTTTTATCTGTATATTTATCAATCCACAAAGGCGGGCAAAAAGGTAGAAGAGGCGGCAAAGGCTTACAGAGGGAAAGCCATAGATGTCCAAAAGTTCAACTTTGCAATGGATGCGGGAAGACCTCTTGGAGAGGCAATACTTCAGTCCATGAGGTATCCTGTGTCTCCAGTGGAGAGAACGCTTCTTATATCCGCCTTAGAAGGAGATGAGAGGGAAATTTCCAAAAACATAGAGGATCTCTACAGGGAGATGCTGGATATGACAAAGGTGGTGGTTTCCAGAATTGGGAACATCTTGAGTTTTACCGCTATGGCTGTTGTAGCTGGAATGCTGCTTTTCTTCTATGGCGGGTTTTACCTACCACTAATAGAAGCCATAAGAAGTGCTTTGGGGTAATATAATATATACCCTTTTTAGGAGGTTGGGCTATGAAGGGAAAGTTTGGTGTAATAGCTTTACTACTTTCAAGCATAGTTTTTGCTGCGCCTGTGTCTACACCAAATACGCTGAACGACACTCCAATTATTAGTGGTGGTGGAAGTGGTGGTGGTGGTGGTGGAAGTGGTGGTAGCGGCACGTGCAGGAGAGTAGACCTGACTAATGCAACAAGCGACTATGATCTACAACCCTGTGAGGAAGCAATAATAAGATTTACAAATAAGCGGTATGTGCCATTGAGGATTGCGACGGGTAATGATCGTCTTTATGAGATATTTTTGCAGTTCAGTGTTGATTTAAATTTACCATATGCCTATGTATATCTAAACCCCAATAACACCACTTACGCATCAAGCTTTAGTTATACGTCATGGTGGTGGAGCAGTGGTGGAGGCTATAGTTGGGTGGGTTATACGGTTTCAGATCCTGCTTTTAGGCTATTCAGCCAAACACCGAACTCTTACATTATTTTAGATACAACAAGAAGAATTTTAAGGGGATTTACAGGCTATGAATCTGGAGAACACCCTCATGTAGGTTATGGTATTTTTGCAAGTAAATGGCACTCTAATTTAGTTTCTTGGACTTCACTTGGGACTTTTTTTTTCCCAAGAGCAATGTCAGGCTACATCTTAGTCAGGAGGTTAATATGATGAAACTCTATGCCTTTATTCACCCAGACTTAAAAACTCTTTGCTAAGGGGCTTATCCGCCGACTTACATCTAACAAAAGCTGGTGTTTTCTAACAGCCTGTTAGATTGCGGCGACTCCGGTAGCCCGGACTTACCCGACCCACTATTCTGCAAGCTTTTTAGTAGCCTGCAGAATTCGTAGT
>Ga0308390_1001792_pt1 | contig 13579 bp, 12 predicted proteins | sample Hotspr2Sample149_FD_202358 | JGI IMG/M metagenome (GOLD analysis project Ga0308390, IMG submission 202358) | Hot spring phototrophic mat microbial communities from Mushroom Spring, Yellowstone National Park, Wyoming, United States - 20040719_149 ...
CTACTCTTTCTTCGGTTCTTTTCTGAGCTTGGGCCAGTTCTTCTACTCTTTCTTCGGTTCTTTTCTGAGCTTGGGCCAGTTCTTCTACTCTTTCTTCGGTTCTTTTCTGAGCCTGGGCCAGTTCTTCTACTCTTTCTTCGGTTCTTTTCTGAGCTTGCGCTAATTCGCTCTGGAATTTCGCTAATTCTTCAATTCTTTTTTCGGTTCTCTTCTGGGCTTCTGCCAATTCTTTCACAATGTTTTTAAGTTCTGTAAAATCTTCTTTAGTTACATGTGCCTCCCTTATTCTTTCATCAATGATTTTTACTATCTCGCGTTTTAACTCCGGTGTTATTCTAAATCCATTTTTTTTGGCTACTTGCATATTATTTCCTCAATATTCAAAATTCTTTAAAAAATGAACAGCTTCGTTAATAATCCAATCAGGAGTTGATGCTCCTGCTGTAATACCCACTAAATTTTTACCTTTTAAAACATTTTTATCTAATTCATAAATATTGTCAACCATATATGTCTCTGGATTTATCTCTTTACATATTGAATATAATCTAAAAGAATTTGCACTATTTTTACTACCGAGAACAATCATAATATCCACTTCTTTTGCCAGCCTAACAGCTGCATTCTGTCGTTTTTTTGTTGCATCACAAATTGTATTAAAGATAAATAATTGTGAAGTTTTGTCAACTAAAATTTTTACAACTTCTTTAAAAAGTTCAACTGATTGTGTTGTTTGTGAGAGGAGTGCAATTTTCTTGTCGCCAAAATTTCCTAATCTTTCAAATTCTTCAATTGTTGATAATATTTTAAAGTTCTTAATATTACTCGTAATAGTTTTAATCTCGGCGTGTTCTTTATCGCCAAATATAAGAATAAAATAACCTTCTTTTTCTAACTTTTCGGCTACAAGTTTAAACTTAGCAACATAGGGACAGGTTGCATCATAATATTTTATATTTCTCTTTATTATTTTATTTCTTAAATTATCTTCTATTCCATGCGCTCTTATAATTAAAACAGAATCATTAGGAATTTTTGAAAGGTCTTTTACTATTTTCAAATTTTTGTTATTAAAATATTTTGTTACAGAGCTATTATGGACTATTTCGCCTGTTGCAAAAATATTTTTATAGTTATATTTTTTTAAAATTTTTTCAGTTAATTCAAAAGCTCTTTTAACACCGATACAAAATCCTGCTGAATCAGCAACTTTTATTTTCATTTATTTAAAAAACTCGTTTTCAATAATATTACATAAAATATGAATAATAACAGAATGAGCCTGTTGAATTCTGGCAGTATCACTTGAAGGAACTATTATACTTATGTCAGCAATTTCTTTTATTCTTCCACCATTATTTCCTGTTAAAGATATTGTAAATATTCCCATTTCTTTTGCTATTTTTACAGCTTCAATAATATTTTTAGAATTTCCACTTGTAGTAATTGCAAAAAGAACATCATTTTTATTACCCAGAGCTTGAATTTGTCTTGAAAAGACAGTATCAAATGAATAATCATTACTCCAAGCTGTTAAAATAGAAGTATCAGTTGTAAGTGCAATTGCTGGCAGAGGTTTCCTATCTTTTTTAAAACGTCCAACTAATTCTGCAGCAAAATGTTGTGAATCCGCAGCAGAACCTCCATTTCCGCATATTAAAATTTTACCTCCATTTTTTAATGAATCAATAATAACTAAAGCTGATTTTGAAATCACTTCAATGCAATTTTTTTCTAATTCATTTATAACTTTAATACTTTCACCTATTTCTAATTTCATAAAATTTAAAATTTTTTCTTTTTCCATTTAATTATCTCCTTAATTTATAATTCTTTGCCAACAGCGTATTCAACAGTAATATCATTAACCTGAATTGATTTTATAACATTGTACCAGTCAATTATAACAATTTTAAATTCATTTATAAAATCATAAATTGGTTTTTTAATTGAAAAATTTAAAGGTGGATTAACTTTCTTTATAATTTTAAAAAACCAAAATTTTTCATTGCATTCGCCACCAAATATTATTTTGTTATTTGATTCGGTTTTTTTAAATTTTATCTTTATATCAAAATTAAAATATATCTCATCTGAAATAATTTTATAGCCATCATTATAAAGCCCTGTCCATATAAATGTCCATATCTTTCTATTATAATCTGTCATTTCTTCATTAAATAAATTAAATTTTTTATTTATAACTTCTATAAACATATTTCTCAAATTACTGCCCCAGCAATTTATATTCATTTTAAAACATACTTTATCCAATCAAGATAATTTTTGTTTCCTTTAGTAATATCAAATGCTATTATTTCAGGAACAGTATAAGAATGTATCTCTTTTATTTTTTTAATAAGTTTTTTTAATTTGCTTTTTTTGGTTTTAAAAATTATTAAATCTTCAGTATCATTTTGAACTTTATTTTCCCACCAGTAAAAGCTATTTATATTTTTAACAATATTAGCACATGCTGCCAATTTATTTTCAACAACAGATTTAGCAATTTTTTCAGACTCAGATGCTTTAGAAGTAACAAATACAATTTTAAAATTTTTCATTATCTTTTTTCCGCATCAGTTAATTCTTTTTGTCTTGCCTCTATTATCCTTTTACTTAATTCAAATGGCACCTCTTCATAATGGTCAAATGATTTTTCAAAACTTCCGCTTCCCTGTGTAATTGATTTTAAAACATTTATATATTGGTAAAGTTCTGCTTCAGGAACATATGCTTCAATTACTTTTAATCCAGCCTGGTCTGACATTCCAAGAATTTTAGCTCTTTTACTATTTAAATCTGAAATAACATCACCCATATATTCTTCTGGTATATAAATTTTTAATTTCATAATAGGTTCAAGCAAAACTGGATTAGCTTGAGATGCAGCATTTTTAAAAGCTAAGGAACCTGCAATTTGAAATGCAATATCAGATGAATCAACAGGATGAAATGAACCATCATATAAAATGGCACGAACTTTTATAACAGGATAATTAGCCAATACGCCTTTGCTCATTGCCTCTCTTATTCCTTTTTCAACAGCAGGTATATATTTTGCCGGAATTGCACCACCAAATATTTTATCCACAAATTCAAAATCATTTTCTGAATTTAAAGGCAGTGGCTCCAATTCAACCCGGCAATCTCCATATTGCCCCCTTCCTCCTGTCTGCCTTTTATATTTACCCTGTGCCTTTGCCTTTTTCTTTATGGTTTCACGATATGCAACTTTAGGTCTTTCTGTCTCAACTTGAACATTAAATTTGTTTTTTAAATTTGATATAAAAATATCAAGCTGAATCTCGCCCATACCTGAAACTATTGTCTGCTTAAGTTCATTATCAACTCTTATTTTAATTGTAGGGTCTTCATCCATTAATTTGTGAATTGATGTGCTCAATTTGTCCTCATCAGCTTTACTTTTGGGAACTATTGCTATTTCCAATAGAGGCTTTGGAAATTCTATCTTATCAAATCTAACTTTCTCTTTTGGGTCACAAAGCGTATCACTAACAGTGGTTGATTTTAATTTAACTAACACTCCAATGTCACCTGCTATAATCTCTTTTGTCTCTTTTTTCTCCTTACCTAAATGAAAATTTATTTGCCCTATTTTTTCATTTACATCTTTTGTTGAATTATAAACTTCATCACCACTTCTTAAAATTCCTGAAAAAACTCTAATAAAATTTAATTCACCTACATGCGGCTCTGTCAGTGTCTTAAAAATGAAGCCCTTAAAAGGTGAATTTATATCAGCTTTTACTTCTTCATAATCATTTTTTGATATATTTAATGCTTTTATATTCTTTCTTTCAACTGGTGAAGGGACCGAATCAATAAAAAATTGAAGTAAGGGTAAAAAACCGATATTAAAAAATGCTGAGCCACAAAAAACAGGAAAAATTTTTGAATCTTTTAATGCTTTATTAAAACCATTTTTTATTTCTTCTTCTGAAAGTGTCCCACTTTCTAAATATTTTTCAAGAAGTTTGTCATCTGCTTCAGAAATAGATTCTATTAACTTGGTTCTATATTTTTCAAATTCTGATTTTAAATTTTCAGGAATTTCTATTCTCTCAACTTTATTATCTGAGTTTTTATATATTACACCTTCATAAATACTTATAACACCTTTAATTTGGCCATTTTCCTTGTAAGGAAATGTCATAAGTGTTAAATCTTTTTTATAAATTTCTTTTAATTTTTCTAAAGCTGATTCAAAATTTGCATTTTCTTTATCTAATTTATTAATAAAAATTATTTGAGGCAATTCAAACTTTTCAGCCTCTTTAATAAGTTTTAAAGTCGTAAACCTAATTCCTGATACAGCGTCAACAACTAATAAAGAAACATCCGCAGCCCTTATAGCACTTATAGGTTCACCTATAAAATCTACATAACCGGGAGTATCAATTAAATTTATCTTCTTATTTTTAAAATAAAATTGAGCTAATGAAGTTGAAATTGAAAGTTTTCTTTTTATTTCTTCTTCAAGATAATCCATAATAGAATTACCCTCATCCACTTTACCTAATCTTGAAGTTACACCTGCACTATATAAAATTGCTTCAGCAACAGAAGTTTTACCAGAAGCACTTTGGCCTAATAAAATAATATTACGAATATCAGAAGGAGTAATTTCAGGCATAAAATTACCTCCAAAATATAGAGTTTATAAGTAAAAACAAAAAATAAAGTTAAAAAATTTTAAATTAAATATTCAGCTATTTGAACAGCGTTTAAAGCCGCGCCTTTTCGCAAATTATCAGCAACTATCCATAAATTCAATCCATTCTCAATAGAAGTATCTTCTCTAATACGGCCTACAAAAACTTCGTCTTTATCTTCACAATAAATTGGAAGCGGATATTCAAGTTTGTCCGGCTCATCAATCACTTTTACACCTTTTGCTTTTTTTAATAATTTTATTGCCTCTTTTCTTGTTATCTTTTCATAAGTTTCAATATTCACAGATTCACTATGTCCTATAAAAACTGGAACTCTAACAGTTGTTGCGGTTACTCTTATATTATCATCGTGCATAATTTTTTTTGTCTCTTTAATCATTTTTTCTTCTTCTTTTGTATAACCATCTTCAAGGAAATCACCGATTTGAGGAATACAATTAAAAGCAATTTGATATGGAAACTTTTCGGGTTTTATTTTTTCAGGTTCATTATTTAACAAGGCTTCTGTTTGACTTCTGAGTTCAGCCATTGCTCTAAGACCTGCCCCTGAAACTGATTGAAATGTTGTTACTACAATTCTTTTTATTCTTGAATAATCATATAATGGTTTTAATGCTACTACCATTTGTATTGTAGAACAATTTGGATTTGCAATTATACCTTTATGTTTCTTAATATCTTCCGGATTAACTTCAGGGACTACCAGTGGGACATCCTTATCCATTCTGAAAGCACTGCTATTATCAATTACGATGAAGCCATCATTTGCAGCGATTGGTGCAAAAACTTTACTTCTTTCTGCTCCTGCTGAAAAAAGAGCTATATTTATATCTTTTTTGCTATAACCCTTAAAAGATTCTTCTGTTAATTCCTCAACTTCTATTTCATCATTGAAAACTTTCATTTTTAAACCTTTTGACCTGCTGGAAGCAAAAAGTCTTATATTTTTTGCAGGAAACTTTCTTTGTTCAACAATTTTAATCATCTCTCGCCCAACTGCTCCTGTTGCTCCTACTATAGCTAAATTTATAGCCATATTTTTTAACTCCTTTTTAAATTAGAATTTTTATTTAGATTTATCTTTTATATATTTTACAATTGTATCGCCAACTTCTGAAGTAGACATTCCCATTTTACCGGCTGCCATTGATTCCATTTTGCCCATTGTCCATATAACAGCTTCTTCTAAAAGATTGGCAGACTCGTTTTCATTAAGAAACTGAAGCATCATATGACCTGCCATAATAGCAGCAATTGGATTTATAACATTTTTACCAGTATATTTAGGAGCCGAGCCACCTATTGGTTCAAACATTGAAACGCCATTTGGATTTATATTACCACCAGCAGCAACTCCCATTCCACCCTGTATCATTGCACCTAAATCAGTTATTATGTCTCCAAACATATTTGAAGTTACTATTACATCAAACCATTCAGGATTTTTTACCATCCACATAGTAATTGCATCTACATGAGCATAATCAACTGTTATATCAGGATACTCTTTTGCAACTTCATAAAATACTCTTTCCCATAAATCAAATACATAAGTTAAAACATTACTCTTTCCACATAAAGTTAGCTTCTTCTTTTTATTTCTTTTTCTTGTATATTCAAATGCAAACCTTATTACTCTCTCAACACCAAATCTTGTGTAGACCATTTCCTGAATTGCAACTTCATAAGGCGTTCCTTTTTTTAAAATTCCTCCAGCACCTGTATATACATCCTCTGTATTCTCTCTAATTACTACAAAATCTATATCATCAGGACCTTTATCTTTAATTGGTGTCCAAACATTGGGATAGAGTTTTACAGGCCTTAAATTTATATACTGGTCAAGTCCGAAACGAAGTTTAAGTAAAATTCCTTTTTCTAATATACCAGGTTTTACTCGCGGGTCTCCAATTGCACCTAAATATATAGCATCATATTTTTTTAACTCCTCTAATTCTTCATCCTCTAATGTCTTACCAGTTTTTAAATATCTCTCAGCTCCAAAATCATATTCAGTAAATTGAAATTCTATTTTTTTTACTTCCCCAATTGCTTTTAAAACTTTTACTCCCTCTCTTATAACTTCTTTACCTGTTCCATCCCCTGGTATTACTGCTATTTTATACATTTTCAAACTCCTTATTAAAAAAATTAAATTTAAAAATATAAATTTTAAATTGAAATGGCAACATTTTTTAATTTTTTGATTTTCTAAGCTTTTTAGCGATTTCAACAAGATTTCTTATAGAAGGTATAACTTCCTCCCATTTCCTTGTTTTAAGCCCACAATCAGGATTTATCCAAAAATTTTCCTTAGGCAAAACCTTTAAAGCTCTTTCAACAACTTTTTCCATATCTTCAACTTTAGGAACAACAGGAGAATGTATATCCCACACTCCAAGTCCTATCTGCCTATCAAAATTTATCCTCTCAAATGCCTCTATTATATCTGCCCTACTCCTTGAAGCTTCAATTGATATAACATCAAAATCCATTTGTAAAATATATTCAATTATTTCACCAAATTCTGAATAACACATATGAGAATGAATTTGAATTTTTGGGTCAACATTGGAAGCAAGTCTAAATGATTTAACAGCCCAATTAAAATACGAAGCCCAGTCTCTCTTCTTTATTGGCGCTTTCTCTCTAAAAGCAGGCTCATCGATTTGAACTATCTTTATCCCATTCTTTATATAATCATTTATCTCATCTCGTAAACATAATGCAAGCTGATAGGCTATATTCTCTATGGGAATATCTTTTCTTACATAACTCCAGGCTAAAATTGTAACAGGTCCTGTTAACATACCTTTAACAGGTTTATTAGTTAAAGATTGGGCATAAGAAATCTCCTCTATTGTCATTGGATTTGGTCTTGAAATATCACCATAAATTATTGGAGGTCTGTAACCCCTTGTTCCATAAGAAATTATCCAACCATTCTTTGTAACTGCAATTCCGTTTAACTTCTCAGCAAAAAACTCCACCATATCTGTTCGCTCAAATTCACCATGAACTAATACATCAAGTCCTTCTTCTTCCTGAAATTTTATCAATTTTTTTATTTCACCCCTTATAAAATCTTTATACTCACTTTCTGAAATTTCACCTTTTTTATATAAATTTCTTTTTTTCCTAATCTCCTCTGTCTGCGGAAAACTCCCAATTGTTGTAGTCGGAAATAACGGTAATTTTAAAATATCTTTATGTAACTTCTTCCTTTCATTATAACTAATTTCTTTTGTAAAATCTTTCTCTTTTAAATTTTTAACCCTTTCCTGAATTTTTTCATCTTTTCCAAATTCACTTATATGGAACCAATCAACTTCTTTTATTTTTCCATCAAACATATCTTTTATAAGTTTTAATTCATATAGCCTCTCCTCAGCAAATGAAATCATATTTAAAAGATTTTTATCTAAACTATCTTCGTTTTTAATTGAAACAGGTAAATGATAAAGTGGTGAAGCATTGGAAATCATTATATTTTTAGCATAATTTGAAAGTTCTTTTAAAAATTCAACCCTTTCCTTAATATCACTCCTCCAAACATTTCTTCCATCAACTACACCAGCAATTAAAATTTTATTATCCGGAAAACCATTTTTCTTAATATATTCAAAATTATTTTTTACATAAATAAAATCAAGCCCAATCGCTTTAACAGGTAAATTAAATAAAACAGATAAAAAATCTACAGAATCATAATATGTAAAAAGATATATTTCAGTTTCTACATCAAATAATTTTTTATAAAAATTTTCAATTGCTCTTATCTCATCTTCTGCTAAATCCATTACAAAAGCAGGTTCATCTAAGTGAACTCTTTTAAAATTTGAAATTAGCTCTTTGTAAGGTTTTAAAAGTTTTTCAAACAAATTTTTAAAATCTGATTTATTATATCCTTTTGAAAGTTTTAAAAAAGTAAATGGTCCTATAAAATAAGGAACTCTCTTTTCACTCTCAACCAATGATTCTTTTCGCCATTTAATATTAAATTCTGTATCATTAGAAATTATTGGAACAAGATAATGATAGTTTGTATTAAACCATTTGGTCATTTCAAGTGCATCTTTTCCACGACACAATGAAAAGTAATTATCAATATTTTTATAATCATAAACTCCAAGTATCAATGCCGTATCAAGCATATTGTCATAATATGAAAATTCACCTGCAGGATAAAAGTCAATATATTTTTCATAAATATTTTGAATATTTTTTTCAATTTCCCTAAGGTCAGCAAATAATTGTTCTTCAGAAATTTTTTTTGCCCAAAACGATTCAATTGATTTTTTAAATTTTCTATCGTTTACTAATTTTGGAAAACCATAAGCATAAGTTTTCATATTTATACTCCTTAAAATTTAATTAAATTATATAAAGAAGTAAATTTTTGTTTAAAACACTCATTATTAATTTTGGTATTTTCCTTTCTAAGAATTATTTTTCAACGCCAATATAGAAAAGTGCAGAACCTCGTTTAACTAAAAATAAAAATGAATCGCCATCTCCATATTCTTTTACAAATTTATTATAATCATCAATATTGTTTATTTCAAAATCATTTATTCCCTTTATTATATCACCAATTTTTAATCCCTGCTGTGCTGCAATGCTATCATCACTAAAACCAGTTATAATAACACCAGTTTCATTGCTATCAATTTTAAATCTTGAAGCATTTTGAGGTGTAATATTTTCAACAATCATACCAAGCCATACCTTTTTTGTTTCTTTCTCATATTTTGCTATCTGTTCGCCAGATGGCATTACACCTATCTCAACTTTTAAATTCATTTTTTTGCCTTTTCTTAATATCACAATATCAACCTTTTTGCCCGGTTCAGTATCAGCCACTAAATTTCTTAATTCATTACTATCTTTTATATCTTTTTTATCATATTCTATAATAATATCACCGGTTTTTAATCCTGCTTTATCAGCTGGTGAATTTTTTAAAACATCAGCAACTAAAACACCTGAATAAGGTTTTAATTTTAAAGGCTTTGCTATTTTTTCATCTAAATCCTGTATAGTGATACCAAGCCAACCCCTTATTACTTTTCCCTTTTCTTTAAGTTGCGATAAAATTCTTTTAGCCATATTTATTGGAATTGCAAATCCTATACCAACATTTCCACCAGATGGAGTAACTATAGCATTGTTTATACCAATAACCTCACCTTTAATATTTACAAGCGGACCACCACTATTACCAGGATTTATTGAAGCATCAGTTTGAATATAATTTTCATACTTTGATGAGCTATCAGGCATAATACCAGAACGACCTTTTGCACTTATTATGCCAACAGTAAAAGTATGAGATAGTCCAAAAGGATTACCAATTGCTATAGCCCAGTCCCCAACTTCTATCTCGTCAGAATCTCCTAAAACAGCACAAACAAAATCTTCACTATCCTTAATTTTAAGAAGCGCTATATCAGTCTTTTCATCCAAACCTTTTATCTCGGCCTTATATGTTTTACCATTAAAAAGTTTAACATTTATTCTGGTGGCATTTTTAACTACATGAACATTACTTAAAATATAACCATCTTTTGTTACAATAAAACCAGTTCCCAAAGACCTCTGAACAAATTCTCTTTCTCTTGGTCCTCCAAAAAAGAAATCAAACCATTCATCACCAAAAAATTTGAAAAATGGGTCATTTCTAAAATCAAAACTCTGTTTTATAACTTTTTCAGTATTTATATTAACAACAGCCGGTATAACAGATTTTGCAACCAATCTAAAAGCCTCCTGAACTTTTAAAGCATTTTTAACGGATTCTTCGTTTTCTAACGAATTTCCAGCCAGAGCAAAATAATCTTTGCCTTTTTCAAAGCCTTTATAAAACGCCAAAGTTGCAATGAGCATTCCTAATATTATACTTATAAGCGCTATAATTACTAATTTATTATTTAATCTTCTCATTAAGTTTTACCTCCTTAATACCGAAAATTAAATTAAGTGATAATATATTTTAAAATTTTTTAAAGTCAATAATTTTTTAATGTAAAGGTGCTGTTATGAAAGTTAAAATTTTAAAAAAGTTAATTAAAATAAGTTTAATAACAATCTTTATTTTACCTCTTTATTCAGAAACAATAAATCTAATTGATATTCCAACAGCCTGGACAATTTTAAGAGGCTATTACGATGTAAATGTAATAATATATGGTGGCGGAGGATTAAGTGCAAAAATAAGTATAGGACTTACTGATAGACTTATGCTTGGAATCTCAGAGGATATCGGAGGCGCAATAGGTTCACAAAAAGCTGACTGGAATATACCAGGAGTTTTAGCTAAATTAAACTTAATCTACCCTTCTGAAGATTCCTTAGGAATTGCTATAGGTTATGATTCTTTTTTAAATGGGGAATACGGAAAATGTTATAATAATAAAATGACTGAGGATATTGTATATGGTATTTATTTAGCATTCACAAAGCCAGTTTCACTATTTCGTGGTAGCCAGTTTTGGCACTTTGGCGTAAGATTCCCTCTTTTGCCTTTTGAAGCTCGTAAAAATGGCAAAAATATATCGCTCTATATAGGACTTAATATAATTATAAATCCTGAAATAATGATTATGGGCGAAGTTGAAAATATTTATCTAAATGGTAATAGAAATAAAGAAATATTATATAACTGCGGAATAAAATATAACTTCTCAGAAGCATTGAGCGTTAGATTAAATTTCCAATATACATCTTCCCGGGAAATAAATCCAGAAGATAAACCAACAAGGTCAATATTTTTAGAGTATCAAAATATTTTTTATTAAAATTTATTGTAATGAATAACTTCTTTTAATTCTCTCTTTTTAATTTTAATTTTTAATGGGTCAATATCCGTATAACCAAGAACAACTATACTAACAAGTCTATAATTTTGTGGAACATTTAATAGATTTTTAACATCATTTTCATACTCTTTAAGGTAACCTGCTATCCAGCAACTGCCTAATCCCAAAGCCGTTGCAGCAATTAACATATTCTGAGTTGCGGCTGAACAATCTTCCACAAAATGTTTTACATCTTTTGAGACAACAACAATTGCGCAGGGAGCATCTTTTAGAAAAGGTGCATTATTTTTTATAATTTTATATAAATCATTTTTTAAATCTTTATCATTTACAACAATAAATTCCCATGGCTGAATATTACTTGCAGTTGCAGCAAGTCTCCCAGCATCTATTATCTTTTCTATGTAATCTTTAGGAACTTCATCACATCTAAATTCTCTTATACTTCTTCGTCTTTTTATAGCCTCAAAAACCTCCATTAATTTTTTACCTCCTACGTTTAAATTTATATACTTTGTGTTTTTAAGCGAGGCTAAAAGCTCGCGCTACATTTTTAAAATTCCAAATTCCAAGCACCAAATCACAAACAAATTCCAATGACCAAAATTCAAAATTCTAAACAATAATATTTGGAATTTGGAGTTTGTGATTTGGAATTTTTCAGGACGCCTTTTTCACAAAATTATTCATAGTTGACTCTTTTAATTTCGATTTTAAAATTTATAATGCATTTCTTTATTTTCTTTTCAATTGAAAGATATAAACAAACTTTGTTTTTTCTGGGAGTAATATTTCTTTTAATATTTGTTCAACCTCTTCCTGTGTTCTTCCACTCGCAATTAAAATACCTTCAAGAACGGCAAACCATCCATTAATTAAACCTATTTTACGCAAATCTTTCTCAATAGTTCGTGAAAAAATTTTACCCATTTCTTGATGATAAAGAATTAAAAGTTCTTCGTTCTTATTAATCAATTCTAATATTTCATCCGAATAAATCTCACGATTCTGTGCATTTTTTAAATAAAATTTTAATCTTTCAGCATCACTTTGTTCAATTTTCTTATTAGAAATCGGAAGTGAAGTAATAATTCCAAATCTCAATTTTGCTCGTTGAAAAGAATCATTAATACTTCGTCTGATTCCCCTTCCGAATCTGATTCTATATGGAATTAAAATACTGTCGTATATAATTTTATCATTAAAAGGCAAAAGCACAGCATCAACCATTACTGGAAGAGCAGAACCAACCATTTCTTCAAATGTAGAGGCAAGAGCAAGAACACCATAAGCCTTTGGTTCTTCATCGTCCACTGTAAGAAAAATAGTATAATTTTTCAAATAGCGATATATAATAAAACTTCCTTTAACAAAATTTTTCCAACTCTTAATTATTTTTAATTCATCCGTGGAAAAATTAAAAGGATTTTCAGCAAAAAATGAATCAATTAACTCAGGATGCTCATATAATTTATTTCTAATTTTTAGTATTTTTTCAATAGTAAATTTTTTTATATCCTCATTTGTATTTATCCCGCTTATTATATTAAACTTTTTATTAGTGTATACCAACAATGGATGATAAAGCCTATAAAATAACTTAACATCTTCCTTAGATAATTTCATATTTCAAACTTAAACTAATATTTTATTGTAATATAATTATAATTGTTTTTTAAGTTCTGTCAATAAATTTTTAAAAATTTCTAACCTTAGAAACTATTAAATATATTTGTAGCAAAGTCTATTTTTTAATAAGTCTTCTATATAATATTACCAAAATTTTTAGAATAGGCTCTTTTTTGTATTTAAAATAACATCTAAAAATGTTAATTAATTTTTCAATGTTATCCCTATCAACTTTGCATAGCGAATTAATATTCAATTCTGAACAGAAATCCTCTTCCGGTATGATACATACTCTTAAATTGTTAAAAATTTGATAGCGTTATAAATAGGAGACTTATTAAAAAATAGACTTTCCTCCCGATATTTATATTATTGATTTCTCAGGAGGAAAGTTATGATACTACAATTTTCACTTACTTTTAATATCGGTTTAAA
>Ga0308390_1001810_pt1 | contig 13508 bp, 11 predicted proteins | sample Hotspr2Sample149_FD_202358 | JGI IMG/M metagenome (GOLD analysis project Ga0308390, IMG submission 202358) | Hot spring phototrophic mat microbial communities from Mushroom Spring, Yellowstone National Park, Wyoming, United States - 20040719_149 ...
AATATGCTGTATATAGCATTCCTTTCATTTTTATATTCGGCGATAGCTCTGTACATTGTTTCCCTGTTTACCAAAAGAAAATCCAATGATGAATTGAAAAATGTTGTGTACAGCAATGTCGTTGAGATTGAGTAAATGTTGGAGACAAATATGTTAGAAACTATCAATTCACTTTCACTGTGGTATGCAAAAATTGCAGCAATGGTAATTTTCATTGCAATGCTTGGTGTTGCCTGGCTTTTGCCATTTGATTTTATTATACAGGATGCGCCTGATAAAAAGCGCTGGCGTGATCTTAGAATATGGGCAACATTGTTAACGTTCATACAGTTAATTCTATACTATGTTTTTTGAAATTTTTTAAGTCATTATTAACCTTTCAAGTAAAAACATTATGAATCTAACTTAGTATATTAGTATAATTGATTTTTAAATATAAATTTGAAAACAAGTTTTTTATTTTAACGATAAGTCATTATTTATTCTTTAGAAATAACTTATTATACAAACCAATCGCACTCCCGTCGTCGGATGCGATGGGTGTGTGCATCTATTATTATTTGTACACAATAATACATTAAAGAAATTAATACTGTCAGTATATTTCATTTAATATAATATTTTATTTTTGTGATAACATTGTTATCTTATAATAATCTAATTAAATCTGAATCGACTTAATTATTTTTTTTACAACATAATAATTTTTTCGTTGACAAAATATTACTCATAATTGTATTTTCTCTCTAAATAAAATTATATTTCTTATATTCATTAATATATATATTTTAAAACAAAAAAAGCAATGCGGGATACTCAATATTTAAAATCAAATATTTTTTAATATTACCTGGTTTATCGGTGTACGGATGGCTATGTGCATTGTTGCACTAATGCTCTATTACATACATCAAGTTCATACACAATAAAGAAAGGAGGTGTTATAAAAAAAAACTTCATATAAGTTAGTTTTTTTTAAATTCAATAAAAAATATTTAAAAAAATTAAACTAAAAGGAGATTGTTTATGGTTAAAAAATTTTTTTATTTATTTACACTATCACTTACAGTATGTTTTTTATTACAAGTATCAAGTCATGCTCAAGAACAATATAAGGATGTTGTTTATTTGAAAAACGGCTCTGTAGTTAAAGGACAAATTATTGAAAATATTTTTAATGACAAGATTAAAATTCAAACTTCTGATGGCAGTATATTTGTATACAAATATACAGAAATTGAAAAAATAACAAAAGAAAAGTCAGTTGATGATAACGCTAAAAAAACTGAACTTAATTTAGCAAGATACAATGCAGAAAAAAAATCTCAATCAACAGGTTGCCTTTGGGGATTTTTACTACCAGGAGGTCAGCATTTTTATGTTGAAAATTACTTAACAGGAGCATTATATGCAGCTAGTGAAGTAGGATTATACTTCACAAGTGTAATATTTGCTGATAATGATATCGTATTTGCTTCAACATTTGGATTGTTTGTAGCAATAAGACTAGTAGATATTATTCATGGAATAATTTCCATTGATAATTATAATAAAGCTTTATTGAAGAAATATTCTCTGGATGTTTCAATGAATAATGTCGAATTAAATTTCTATACAAAACCAGTTTATAATATTACATACAACACTTTATATGACACAACTTATAATATTGCATTAAGCTACAAATTCTAAATACTATTTATAAAAAATGCATTTGAACATATAAACCTCATAAGTGTTATATTTTTATGAGGTTTTTTTTAATTTTTTAAAGCTTATTCATTAATTTTACCAAATAGTAAATCATTTATATAGGATAAGCAACTTCCAAGTGAATATAATATAAACTATTGACTTTATTCAAATATGTTACAATAATAGACATAACTATAGAAGCACCTTAAATTAAAATGGTTAGTATAATCTCCATACCACCGTTTATAATGGCTGCGATTGCACTCTATGTGTGCATATCGTATGCAATTATGTATCTTAGACGAAAGGACGAGCCAGAGAACCTGTGGTTTTCGGTAATGTGTGGCACAATTTCTTTTTATGATATTTTTTCTGCGCTGCTCTACATGTCACAATCACCACAACAGTCTGCCATATACCAGCGCTTTCAGTTTGCCACATTAGCATTGTTTATCATTGCAGTAACATGGTTTATTGGTTCGCTAGTTCACATTAATGAAACTGTAGCATATTGTATAACTATACTCATGGCCATTTTTATTGTGTTGGGTTTTTTGGGCGATAGTTACTATACAGTAAACCCTGCCAATCCAAACATCAAATCATTTACTTTTTTTGGATTTCCTGTTGCCTATAACGAAGCCGACCCAGGGATTATATATGTATTGCAATACATTACGATGCTTATCATAGGCATTTATTTGTTGTATAAACTTTTTTTATGGTGCAGATATGGCGAAGCACATATAAAGATTCTTTTTATTAGCTTGATTGTATTTTTACTTTCTAGCATCAACGATGTGTGTGTTGGCAAAGGCATCTATCAGTTTTTATACACGCTTGAATATGCCTACTTTTTTGTGATACTTTCAATGGCATATATCTTGCAATCACGGTTTGTGAATCTTCATAAAGAAATTGAACGGTTAACATTTGTACTAAACAGAAAACTTCTTGAAAAAGAAAAACATAAAACATACGCAAACAAACATCAAAAACACATCTCGTCAACAAATTCAGAAAAGATTCAACATGCCATTGAATATATTCATTCCAATTTTTTATACGATATCTCCCGCGAAGGACTTGCTTCCATGGTAGATCTTCACCCCGACACTTTCAGCAGGCTTTTTAAATCATACACGGGTAAGTCCCTTCCTGACTACATTAATGAACTGCGGATTAATTATGCAAGTGAACTGCTTTCTGAAACAGATGATTCAATAGTAACTATCGCCTTTAAAACTGGATTTGAAAGTCTTTCTACATTTAACCGTGCATTCCACAAAATCCTCAATACAACACCAACAGCTTACCGTAAACACAATAGCAAATTCTGATTAATCAGATATTGCGTAGACAAAAATAAAACAATAGAGTAAAAGAAGAATGTACTGTTGGAGGTTTTATCCATGAAAACAACATATATATTAACGCATGATGTTGGCACTGCAGGCAACAAAACCTGCCTGTATAAAGTTGATAACAAGATTACATTGATTGATTCTTATCTGGTAGAATATCCTTTGTATATGCTGCCTGATGGCGGTGTTGAACAAAATGCCGATGAGTGGTGGGAAGCTATTTGTAAAGCCACAAAAATGGTTGTGAAGCGCAGCCCCGCTAAAATTGATGCAATGGCATTTTGCGCTCAGATGCAGGGCTCGGTTTTTATTGATAAAGATGGCAATGCGCTGCGCAACCCCATGAGTTATTTAGACCAACGTGCCACCAAGCAAATTGAAAAATATCTGTATAAAGGGATATTGAAAATTGAAAAATGGAATGTCTATAAAACTATACAATCATTAATCATTACGGGAGGGCTTGCTGCAACACCCAAAGACCCATTGTGGAAATACCACTGGGTAAAGGATAATGAACCAGAAATTTTTGCAAAAGCGTACAAATGGCTTGATGTTAAGGATTACCTTATTTTCCGCTGCACTGGTAAATTAGGCATGACGCAGGATTCAGCAAATGTTACATTTATTTATGATACGCGTAAAGGCAGGTTTGGCTGGCATAAAGGTTTGTGCAAAACTTTTGATATTAATATGGATCACCTTCCACCTGTATTTTACTCAACAGATACTATCGGTACAGTAACTAAAAAGGCTGCTAAAGAATTAGGCATTGCTGAAGGCATTCCCGTGTTTGGCGGTGGAGGTGATGTGCCACTGACACTTGTTGGTTCAGGTTGCACTGACCTGTATGATACAAACATCTATGTTGGAACAAGCGGCTGGGTTTCATCCAATGTTGACAAACGCATGGTTGATATTGGCAATTTCATTGCTTCAATCTTAGGAGCTATCCCTAACCATTATGTGTATGTTGCTGAGCAGGAAACTGCAGGCGCCTGTTTAAAATGGGTACGCGATCATTTGGCATTAGATGAGATAGGCGTGTATTTAAAAGCACGGCATATTGCTGATAAAAGCAAGGAATACGAATCACTGTATGATTATCTCAACGAAGTGGTGGTACAAACGCCTCCGGGTTCAGGCAATGTTATCTTTACACCATGGCTTCATGGCAACCGCTCACCGCGTGAGGATCCGTATGCTCGGGGAATGTTTTTTAATTTAAGCCTTACAACCGGCAAACGGCAGATGATACGCAGTGTACTTGAAGGCGTTGCGTACCATATACGCTGGATGCTGGAAGCAATGGAAAAAAAGATACCCCGTCAAAGTGTATTGCGGTTTGCCGGTGGTGGCGCAAAATCGGATGTGTGGTGCCAGATTATGGCTGATGTCACCGGCAGGCAAATAGAAGCTATTGAAAATGAGATTAATGCCGGCACAGTTGGAGCAACCGTTGTGTGTGCTGTTGGCCTTGGGATTTTATCATCGTTCAGTGAAGCCAAAAGGCTTGTTGGTACACGCAAAGTATTTAAACCACAGCCTCAATACGCTGATATGTATAATCGCAATTTCACAATATTTAAAAAGCTTTATGAAAAGAATAAGGAGCTATTCAGATTACTAAACTATTAAACTTTATGCATACAAAGAATATCATAATAAATCGCATGCAGTATGAAGGAGATAATAACAATCATCCTTAACGCCAAATAATCAGGGCAAAGAATGACTGTAGAAATGCCGTCATTCTGAGAGCCGTAGGCGCGAAGAATCTCAATTATTTAAAGACGAGATTCTTCAGTCGCTCTTTCCAATGGAATCGGGACTTAGAATGACATTAATAATATTAACAAGGAGGAAACCAATGAAACAAGAATATGCAATTTCGCACTGGCCTGATTCAAAAGAAATTTTAGAAAAGTTACGTGTGCTGGCTAATGAACTGCCAATTTATCAAATCAAACGTAGCAAGATGAATGAGTATCTTGAAAAGTATGAAACAAAATTTGCATCATCCAAGCAATTAGTTGAAAAAGCCAAGCTGAGAATACCTGGAGGTGTTCAACACAATCTGGCATTCAATTACCCGTTCCCTTTGGCAATAGCAAAAGCAGATGGTGCCTATCTGTACGACGTTGATGGTAATAAGTTCATAGATTTTCTTCAGGCTGGCGGACCCACTGTTCTTGGCAGCAATTACAAGCCCGTACGCGACAAAGTTATAGAAGTCATCAACGAGTGCAGCCCTGTCACCGGCTTATTCCATGAATATGAATTGCTTTTAGCTGAGCTTATAAACTCACACATCCCTTCGGTTGAATTGTTCAGATCACTTGCAAGCGGCACTGAAGGGTGTATGGCTGCAATAAGGGCTGCCCGATGCTTTACCGATAAGAAATTTATCATCAAGGTTGGCGGTGCCTATCACGGCTGGAGCGATCAGATGGTCTTTGCAATGCGCATTCCTGGACTGGGTACCTTAGACTCACATGGCATACCGGAAGGCTGCTACACTTACATGCAGGAATTTTACCCCAATGATATTGATGGGATAGAAAAGCTGCTTAAAGAAAATGAATCAAAAGGCGGTACGGCTGCAGTTATTGTAGAACCACTTGGCCCCGAAAGTGGCACTCGCCCTGTGTATTATGACTTCAACAAAAGGGTTCGTGAATTGTGCGATACATACAACACATTGCTTATTTTTGATGAAGTGGTTACAGCATTCAGAGTTGGTCTTGGCGGTGCACAGGGATACTTTGGTGTTAAGCCGGATTTAACAGTGTTTGGCAAATGTGTTGCCGGCGGATATCCGGCTGCTGGCGGCGTAGGCGGCAGAAAAGAGATCATGGAAACATTTGCTGCAGGTATTCAGGGCTTGAAAAAAAGGGCAATGGTTGGAGGCACCCTATCGGCTAATCCATTATCCTGCGCAGCAGGTTATTTTGCCATAAAAGCCATTGAAGAAACACAGGCACACATTAAAGCAGGACAAGCCGGTGATAAGCTTACAAAAGGACTACAGGAGATATTCAAACGCTATGACCTTCCCTTTGTTGCATTTAACCATGGCTCAATATGCCACATGGAAACAGGTGCGGCAATGCTTATGGAACTGACTAATCCAAAGATATTTGAGCAGGTTAACAAGCGTCGCAAGGTTATGGAAGAATTGGGCGCAGCATTAATGGTTGAAGGCATAATAACATTAGCAGGGAGCCGCATCTACACAAGCATGGCCGATACCAATGATGTGATTGATGATGCCTTAGAAAGATTTGATAGAGTATTTAAGCATTTTGAACCTGTACAGGAGTAAAACTATGACTGGTGATATAAAATTATACAATTACCGCTGGATAATCTTATTTGTATTTTCCTTACTCAACATTGCTATTCAGATCCACTGGATATCATTTGCAAGCATAACCTCAGAAGCAGCGGCATTTTATAATGTAACACCGCTTTCTATTGGTCTTTTATCCATGCTTTTTATGATTGTGTATGTATTCATCTCGGTTCCTGCTTCGTATATTATTGATACCTACGGCATCAAATTTGGCATTGGCATTGGTGCCGTTTTAATTGGCATTTTTGGCATCATTAAAGGCGTATATGCATCGTCTTTTACGGCGATAGTTACCACTCAAATAGCCTTAGCCATTGCTCAGCCCTTCATTCTCAATGCGTATACCAGGCTGGCAGCAAAATGGTTCCCAATAGATGAGCGTGCAACAGCAACCGGCATAGCATCGCTTGCACAATATATTGGTATAATATTTGGTCTAGCCGCAACTCCTTTTTTGGTGCATTCATATTCCATACCACACACGATGTATGTATATGGTATCATCAGTATTTTCATTGCAGTTTTATTTATTGTCTTTATAAAAGAAGAGCCACCCACCCCACCATGCCATAAAGGCCAGGAAGAACGCTTTAAGGTTAAAGAGGGGCTAAAGCATATATTCAGCATGAAACAGATGTGGCTGGTAATACTTCTTTTCTTCATTGGACTAGGAATGTTTAATGCTGTCACAACCTGGATAGAGCAGATCTTACAACCACGAGGATTTAATTCTGAGCAGGCCGGCATTGTTGGTGCCAGCATGATGGCTGGAGGTATTCTTGGTGCAATTATCCTTCCATTATTGTCCGACCATTATAGAAAGCGTGCAATTTTTTTGACAATCTGCATGATTTTTATTATACCAGGGCTTGCTGGATTGACATTTGCAAAAGATTTTTGGTTAATTCTTGTATCAAGTTTTATTCTTGGATTTTTTATCATGAGTGCCGGCCCCATAGGATTTCAGTATGCTGCCGAGATTTCATACCCCGCACCTGAATCTAGTTCGCAAGGTTTGCTTTTACTATCAGGCCAGATTTCAGGAATCATCTTCATCTTTGCAATGGATGCATTTAGGACTACTACCGGTGCAATGACTCCATTTATGATTGCATTTATTGTGCTGATGGTTGGTAATGCATTGCTAACATTAAAATTGAAAGAATCAAATTTAATTGAATCTTAATATATTTAGATGAAAGGAGAACCACAATGTCATACATACAATACAAAGAACAAATTTTACAATGGTGTACTTGGCTTAACGAGCATGGATTCTTTGGCACAAAATTAGGCAGTGGCGGCAATATCTCATGTAAAATTGAAAATGAAGACAAAATTGCAGTTACTCCTTCAAGCCTGCCCTATAAAGATATGAAAATAGATGACATTGCGATAGTTGACTTTAACCAAACAGTTATTGAAGGCAAAAAACCCACAATGGAGCTATCGTTACATTTATCTATTTATAAAAATCGTCCTGATGTGCAAGCTGTAGTACACACTCACCAGTTATATGCAAGCATACTATCGGCCATGAATATTAATACGCCATTACCTGCAATGTTTGATGAGATTGCATTTGCTATTGGCGATGAAGTTGCCTTTATTCCTTATGCACTATCGGGCACACCCGAGCTTGCTGCAAATGTTGCTACTGCTGTTACTAATAAATGCAAATGTTACATCATTAAAAATCATGGAGCGATAGCTTTGGGGAAAAACTTAGAGCAGGCATGCCTCCATGCTGAGATGTTAGAGAAAATTTCAATGGTATATTATTATTCACTGGCAGCTGGTAAAGAAGCCAATGCACTACCCCAACCTATTATGCAGGTAATACGGCAGTTATTTGGGAAGGGGTGATACTCTACTCCAATGCTTCTGCCAAAAGTGAAATTGGATGGACAACCTTATATTTGGTATTCATCTCTATTTGCCATTTGCAGGTTTCGCAGTCGGTTACTACAAAATCGGGCTTGGCTTCTTCAATAATTTTAAAGAGTTCACTGCCCACTGCCAGTGAAATGGCATAATATTCATTTTTAAACCCATATGTTCCGGATATGCCACAACATTCCGAATGCAGTATTTTTAATGTTAGCCCGGGTATTTTCCGCAAAAGCTCTATCGTAAAAGCAACATTACCCATACGCTCCAAATGACATGGAGAATGATATGCAACAGTATAATTAAGTGCTTTCAATTGGGGAATGTTGCCTTTTTCAAATTCCTCAAGCACATACTGAGTAATATATGCTATATTATTTGCAATTGGGCTATTATCAAGTTCAAGTAAATTGGGGTATTCATGCTTTAGGGCAAGTGAACAGCTTGATGATGCTGAAACAATTTTTGCCTGTTCATGTGGCAACGCCTTAGACAATACCCGTATATTATGCCTGCCGTGTTTTTGCGCTTTTTTAATATATCCGTTTGCAATCAAGGGAACGCCACAGCATTTTTCTTTAGTTATAATAACACCCTTACCCAATGCATTGAGTACTTTAACAACATCTTTGCCTAATTGAGGATAGTTGTAATTAACATAACACCCATGAAAATACACTATCTTATCAAGATACTTATTCTGGTATTTTCTTTTTTCTTTAAACCATTTTTTAAATGTTGTGGATGCATAATTTGGAAATGTTCTTCCTTTAGGAATTTGAAAAATAAAATCAAGAAAAAACTTTACAATGCCAAGATGAGTAAAAAAATTGACTATAGGTGAAAACATCGTTCCAAAGGTTCCCATTAAATCAGTACGCGATAGTAAAAAATCCCTAATCCTGAATTCCTTTTTTGAATATCGCCACTTAGCAGTCTGAATGATATCTGCTATTTTTACATCAGATGGGCATGCTATCTCGCATCGCTTGCAGTTGGAACAATATTTTAATGATATATCCAGAAGTTCGGGGTTTTTTATACGCAGCCGTTCGGTATCAGGTCCTGACTGCTTGGGCCCCGGATACAGATGGGTAACTCTGGCTACCGGGCAATAAATAGTACATACCGTACATTTTATGCAATGGTCAAAGCTAATGTTTTCTAATTTTATCATGGTGCTATCTCATAAGCTTATATAAAGATACAATCTGATTGGCAGCCTTGTATGCGGTGCCTATCGCCACACCACTTCCACAGCCTTCACGTATTGGATTGTAATGTGCAAGTATTGCCCCGCTGCAATATACATTTTGGATTATATTGTCCTTGCTGTCATACGGCCGCAAATTTTCATCCGTTACCACACCATACTCAAGGAAAGGATGCGAATTACTGTAAAAAAACTGTGGGCTATACCACTTGCTGCGCTCAGGCTCATAATGCAATTTGAGTTTGAATACAGGTTCATACATATTATTAAATTCACTTACCATTCCACCGCTAAAAAAGCTTCCCGTTGACAAAATATAAAATTTTGCCTCAAGCGGATTTTCAGGATGATTGGCAGTATACACTGCCTGCACAACATCATTGGTATAATCAGCGCGCACTACCTTGTCGCCGGCAATATACACACCACCCAACTGGGCAAACCGTGACTTCAATGCATTGTCAATCCTGAGTCCCAATATTGAGGGTGGAAGCGTGGGCACTTCATAAATGAGTAAGCGCGTGCGGCTTTGCATCACATTATGTATTTCATTAAAGTTATGAATACCCATGAACGCAGGAATAACGACAAAATCAGCACCCTCAGCAGCAAGGCGAATAGCATCTGCAATTGTGTACACATTTTCTTTATCTTCAAATATACGGGCAATATCAATGGACCTGAATTCATGAGGATGTTTGGTTAAATCCTGAAGCCGCGGCATCTCAATACTTTTAGCCACAATTTGACAGTTTGCAAATAGCGCTTGCTTTTTTAACTGAGATGCAGCCAACTGAGGATGAAAATCCCTGTAGCCTTCAAAATTAACAATGACAATTTTTTTCATTTTTTTAAAGCGGTTATACACATCCTCATTGAAAACACTGCGCTGCGAAAAATATGTTGGCTTAAGCGTCCCCAATGCAGTAACATGAAAATGGTTGATGTTTTCATTGTCATAAAGGTAAAGATTTTGCGTTTCACATTCCTGTTTAAAGAACTGCAATGCTTCAATAATTAACGGCTTGCCGCATTTTGTATATGGATGTTGGGCGATAGTTCCTGTCAATGTATCTATTGCCTCAAATGGCTTATACACTACTTTATTGTTAAGATATCCCAGCACATCAATAGATCCTGACGAGAAATGCAGCGCACTCATTCCCGATGATATAATGGCAGTATGCATGCCTTCCTTAACACAACGTATGCCTGCAGTTAATCCGGAAATTCCACCACCAATTATTATACAATCAAATTTCATTGTTCTTCCTCAACAAGTCCAAGGCCAAATAATCCCTGATATATCCAGTAAGTAAATTCAAATTCACGGAGTCCATCACCCCACAGAACAGGCTTCATGCCTTTAAATCGCTCTTCAAGGAAATCCTTTAAAAGCTTGGTTGATGTATCTGGCGTAAATTCACCAAACTCAGTAAAAAGCCCTGCAGCACGATAGGCACACAATTCACCCTGGCAGGGGCCCATGCCAATTCGTGTACGGCGTCGTAAATCCACAAGGTCTTTCACTTTAAGATTTTTAATTGCGTATTCAACTTCTCCTAATGTTACCATTTCACATTCACAGATAAGGCCATAATTACGCTTTTGCAAACTGAGTATATTGTGAACACGCTCGCCATGGCGGTAATGGGTTGAACCAACCACTGAATTAGGAATCCCTGAAAAATATTTTATTTTTTTTGTATAGCCAACTCTTTTTTCTGAACCGGGTAATGGTATTTTATGAGTCAAACAGCGGTTTTTATTTTCTAACCTTTTTGCAACTAAGTCCGTTGTCATCTGTGCCATAAGGCGGTAAGTCATTAATTTACCGCCAGCTATGGTTATTAACCCCTGCACATTATCACGCTCTTTATGATCAATAAGAACAACACCACGGCTTATTTCCCTGCCATCCATTTCGCCGGAAACTGCAACAAGTGGCCGCACCCCGCAATATGCTCGCAATACACGAGCTTTAGAAACATTAGGTATGAGTTTTTCACCATCAGCCAACAAAACATCTATTTCATCATCATCAACCACAAGTTCTTCTATCTTATCATAAGGTATTTTGCGTGAAGTTGTGCCAATTAACGATACCGTATCACCAGGAACAATGATATCCCCATCGGATGGTACACGGCAGCGGTTAACCACCACATTATTTATCCTGTAGTCAATAATAACCATGGAACCCTTTGAAGGAAACATCTTCAGTTCAATGCCTGCGGTAGAACATAGATGCTGACCCCAAACTCCAGAAGCATTGACAATAATTGGCGCATACACCTCAAAATATTCTTTTGCTACCTTATCATAACACTGTACCCCGGCAACCTGATTCTGTTTAAGCATGATGCGTTCCACTTCAGTATGTGTAAAAACAAAAGCACCTCGCTCTACTGAATCTAAAATATTTGCAGAGGCAAGCCTGAAAGGGTCAATAGTACCATCAGGCACCCATATGGCGGATAATATATTGGGATTGAGGTTTGGTTCTATTTCAAGTGCTTTCTTTACACTTATTTCTTTAGCATCAATGCCAGCAAATTTGCAGGCTTCCAAAAGCCTGTTATGGTATGTGGGATCATCTTCAGGCAGTGTTACAAACAAGCCACCAGTTGGCTCAATGCAATGCCAAGCTATTTTTTTTAAGATTCGGTTTTCCTGTATACATTCAGTTGCTGATTCTAAGTCTTTAACTGCATATCGGGCACCTGAGTGAAGAAGTCCATGATTGCGCCCTGTTGTACCTGATGCTATATCATTTTTTTCAATTAAAACAGCTTTAATGCCACGGAGCGTACAATCACGTAACACTCCACAACCTGTTGCACCACCACCAATAATTATTACTTCGGTTTCTATTGTCTTCACTTTTAGCCTTTGATTCTTTATTTTGATTATGTGTAATTAACAGTTACTATCGCCCAAACAACTTTACCATATTTCCAAAAATTTAATATAACAGTAAAAATTATAGCGCTTTACAAATTTAGAAATTAAAATTTTTTAATGGAAAAATAAATCATTTTACAATAAATTCATCTTTAAACATACCTATAACAAATACACTTATATAATTATCAACTATTCTATCTATTTGCACATCATTAGGATGTTCAGTTGGCAATATTGCCTGGTACGCAATCATTAATATTCCACCAATAAGCAGACTGGTTGTGATATCTAAATCAATATCATCTCGTAAAATCTTTAAATGCTTTGCCAACCTGAGATCGTGTAATATATGCTTACGCAAATTTTTTTCAAACTCGCCTATAAGTTTTTGAATATGAGGATTAAAACCAAAACCCGTCTTAAGCAGAATTGATGTAAGTTGCCTATCGTTGTTTAGAAATACAATAGTTTGTTTAATCCTATGGCGAAAATATGATATAGCATCCAATTGCTTAATATCATTATGATTAATATTTACAGCACGTTTCCACTCTTCTAACGAACGAATCAATAAGGATAAAAAAAGGTCTTCTTTATTACGAAAATATTCATAAATTGTTCCTTTACCTATATGTGCAACTTTTATAACATCCTCAACATACGCTTCATAATATCCTTTTTGCGCAAAAACCTGCTTTGCGCAATCAAGTATATGCTGCCTGCGCAACTCTGCTTTCATAACAACCCCTATTCTTTACAATTTACATCTATATATACGTTTTATGAATACAATAGATAATTATTATTTGGTCAATAACTTTTTGCTTATATTATATAAAGAATAACATATTCAGCTAATTTTTTTCAGTGCCTCTTTTAAATCATCTATTGTAAATGGCTTTTGTAAAAACACTGACGATTTAATATCATTCATTAACTCTTTGTAATCGGAATTGGAGTAGCCTGAAATAAAAATTACTTTAAGATGAGGTATAGATGCTTTTAGTTTATTATAAAGATCAACACCATTCATCTGAGGCATAATGACATCAGCAATTAATATATTAGTTTGATCTTTATATTT